>Ga0315289_10007664_pt1 | contig 15713 bp, 13 predicted proteins | sample YL17G11_40_MG_FD_203452 | JGI IMG/M metagenome (GOLD analysis project Ga0315289, IMG submission 203452) | Sediment microbial communities from Yellowstone Lake, YNP, Wyoming, USA - YL17G11_40 | ecosystem: Environmental > Aquatic > Freshwater > Lake > Sediment | place: USA: Wyoming | collected... | reverse complement strand
AACGTGCGATTTGTCCTTGAGCGAGTACATCGATCTCAAAAAATCTACGACACATTCCTTGATAATCTAACTGCGTTCGGATTGGTATCGCCATTTGAGCCCCTAAAGCCTGCCTTCCAGCTTCTGTTTGTAGAAGATTCCAAATCTCTTCAGTTTCATCTGCTTCATTATGAAGATTGTAAGGATCGATAGTTTTATAGTCAGCATCTGCTTTCACTGCAAAACCTCCTCTCGGAGCTTCCTTCCTAAATCCAGGCGGATATGCACTTGCATTTTTCTTTACCATTAAAATTTCACCTCCTATTAACGATTAAACGATTAACGATTATCCAAATAAAATCAATCTCAAGGTGTAATTATTGCCTACCGAAGGTACCTGTCTTACAAATCCAGCAGGCCTATTTGCACTTCCAGAAGCAGTGGTAGAAAGTTTACCACTTGCGTTAGTCCAAAGCAAATCCATTGGTGTACTAGCTTCAACCGAAGCCTTTTCATAAGCGAGATAAGAAGAATTAACAGTTCCAGCCGCATTTTCTGCAGTATGATCAATTTTAATCGAACTATGACCATGCAAAACAGTAGCTAATTCCGCTGCAGGTGGTTGAGCGAGTTCGGTATCATCATCCATCACAATACCAAAAATCTGCTCACCAGCAGTATCACACAAAATACCATAGGTTGGATCTGTAGGATCTAATTTTAAACATTGCCCAGGAATCCAAGTAAAGCTCGGAGTCCATCCCATAATGCCTGTTGAACCTGAAGAAAAGGTCCCAGCTATCTTTAGAGACTCCTCCCAACCAAAATATCCTTCTCTCAATACTTTTGCCATTAAAATTTCACCTCCTAAAAACGATTAAACGATTAACGATTACCTTTTGTAGTAATGAACCTTAGGTGCATATTCAATCCCTTTCTTTCTCAAAGTGTTTTGAATAGTAGTAAACCTATTCGAAAAATCAGGAACACGATTACCACTTTCTAAATCTGCAGTAGCTTTATGAAGTTGAGGAACTACACTTGCTTTCTTCCTAATCCTTTCTTTCACATCTGCAGTTAATTCTTCTTCAGTAGTTTCCTCTTCTACTATTGCAGGCCTCTCAAATCTTGACTTTTCTTGAACTGGAGGAATTACTTCTTCCTCTTCAGTTAAACCTATATCTGCTTTCTTTGAAAGTTTTGCAGCACTTTCTACATCATCTTTCATATTATCAAGTTTTAATTGATCTGGATGTTTTCCTTCAATTCTTTCATCTCTAACAGATTCTGTTGCATCATATACAATTCCACTATCAACGTTCTCAGCTTCTGGAATTTGATAAGCTTTCAAAGCTTTTGCATTCACTACAGGAAGAACATTTAAAGTATCCTCAACTGCTTTAAAACCTTTATCATCAAGCTCCGAATACTCTTGAGCTTTCTCAGTAACAGATTCTGCATCAAAAGGAATTACTCCAGCCGCAGCAGCTTTTCGTGCTAAATCAACAGCCCTCTTTACAAGAGCCTCAGCAATTCGATCTTCTTCCAAAGCCTTAACTTTCTTCCTTAAATCTTCATTCTCTTTCACAATAGAAGCTACCTTTGCTTTTGTAAGTTCTCCTGCATATCCAGAATCACCAAAAGCTTCTGTAAAATACTTCTTATCTCCAGCAACTTTTGGAGCATCAACAGCTTCAACTCCTGGACGAGCTTTTCCAGAATCCTTATCACCTTCATGAGAATCATATAATCCTTTAGGAACAGTTGTAATCTCTTTTCCTTCAAAAGGAGCAGCAGTTTTCTTTACTTTTACCCAACTTCCAAACATTTCCCTACGAGTATCATCAAGACCTTTGTTTGAAACAGTTTTCAATATCAACAATTTATACGAATTCGAACAGAACTTTTTAAAATTCTCTTCTGTTAAATTATCATTACCAGTAACATCTGCAAAAGTAGATTTCATTGCAAAATTACTTCCCTCTTTTGTTACTAACCAATAGGCATCTCCTCTTTTTTCTCTATTAACAAACAACTTTGCAACTATCCCAGTTAACAAATCTACTCTTCCTTCTGGAGTATCAAACTCGGTTCTCTTTTCTTTTCCTTTCATCTTTTCATACTCTTGGTTAAATCCCTTCCAAGTAGATAACTCTTTAGCAACTGGAGGTTCTCCATAATCTCCAGGGTCTTTTGCTCCAGTAGGTGGAAATGAAGTTGCTTCTTTATCAAAAATCTTACTCAACTGATCGCTGGCTTTCTTAATACTTTCAGCACCAGCAATAACATCTTCTATTTTTTTCGCCACATTCTCACCTCCTTCATCTTTTTCTTTAAATTTTTCTTCTTCTTTAGGTTTCTCAAGCTCTTTTTCTTTTCCAAGTTCTTTTGGTTTTTCAACCTTCTCCAAATCTTTTATAGTATCTGTGATAATTTTCTCAGCTTCTTCTACTGCTTCCTGAGCATCTTCAATAACAGGTTTTGCTTCTCTAAGAGCTTCCTCTACTGCGAATTGCAAGTGTCTCCCATACCTTTTATTACCTTTTAGAACACTTGCAAGAGGTTTTTCAGCTTCTCCTTCCAGTTTTTCTTCAACTTTTTCAAGATCTTCATGAACCTCTTTTAAATCAGTAACAGCGTTTTGTAAAACCTCCTTTACATTTTCAGGTTTCTTTTCTTCAACTTTTTCACCTGGTTTAAGTTCAGGTTTCTTTTCTTCTTCAGGTTTTTCTTCTTTTCTTTCAAAACCTTCTTCTTTTGGTTTTTCTCCTAACCCTTTTTCTAATTTTTTCTTCTCCATATATTCTTTCAATCCTGGAGGAAGTTCTCCTGTTAATTTCTTAAGAGTAGCTTCTACTTGAAGTTTTAACTCCTGAACTGCTTTTTTTGTATCTCTTACTACTTTAGCAGCAGAAACTTCATCTTTAAGAAAAATAACACCAGGAGAACGTGATTCTTTCTCCTTTTCAATCATTTTATCTCCTTTCTCTGACATTTTATCCCATTCTTTTATTTCTGTTTTTTCAATATCAATTCCTTCATCTTTTATATCTTCTGCAGTTGAAGGAAGACCATCGTAGATTGCTGTTCTTTTTGAAGAAATTTTAATTCCTCTATCTCTTAACTTTTTTAAAATGTCTTTTTTAATTGATTGGTCTAAATTAACATAACCTTTTCCATAATGTTCTTCTATTACTATCGAAAAAGCTTCATCTGGATCATATTCTTCCTCGTCTATAAGTTTCACCACCTCATCCGCAATTCTAGATTCAAAATCCAATGCTGGATCAATTTCTACCTCTTCTTCTTCTATTTGTTTATTAACAAAATTTATAAGAATAGAAACTTCCTTGTTATTTAATTTCAAATCATTATGAAAAATCCAGTCTCGAACAAAATCTTCTACATCAAGCCCTTCTCCATATGTTCCCCCTTCTAATTCAACAAGAAAATTATTATAAGTTTTGTTTTTTTTCTTTATAAATGCATCAAATTTTCTTATAATTTCATTAATATTTTCAACAGCTTCCTTTTCAAGCATTGCTTCTTTCTGACTTTCAGGAACCTTCTTTTTTTCAACCATACCTTTTTCTCCTTCTTCTATATTTTTTATTTCTTTTTTTTCTAATTTATATTCTCTTGGAACAACTTTATATTTAGTTTGAAGCATTTTTACCCAATCATTAATAACACGAAGTTTCTTTTCATCGCCTCCCGCCTGTTCATACATATTATCAACTAATTCTTGAGGTTGCTTCCCTTGTTGAGAAACAAGAATATCAAACGCAAGCACATCAGTTAAATCTAAACCAGTATTTTTATACTCCATAGCACCAAATTTCAAAAATTCTTCTTTTAAAGCAAATTTTAATCCTAATAAAATCTCAGGATTTGTTAATTGAACAAAAGTAGTACCATCCATAGGAACAAATTTAGCACCAACTTTTTCTAACTTTGATCTATCTTCAGTTTCAACATAAACTTTTTTTATTTGGCTAGATTTTAATGCTTCCTTAGCAATTTCTCCATCTCTTAAATATTCATATTTCTCTATATCAGACCAATCTTTAAAATCTTTATTATATTCTTTTGCCTTCTTTGCAGTCGAAGAATTAAAATAATCATTTGTTACATCAACATGAACTTCTACTTCTTCTCCTTCAGCAACTTTCACCAGAGGAAGTAATTCTTGAAATCCTTGTTTTAACATAGAGGCAATTTTTTCTAATTTATATCCTCTAATATATGCTGGATTTGCTACTACACTTAATTCAAAAAATGAGAGACCATAATTTATTTCAAAAACAGTAGCAGTTACCATTCTACTTGTTTTTCCAGAAAGAACTTCTCTTTGATCTGCTTCTCTTTTCAATACCCATTTTATCCATTCCGGTCTTAGTTTTCCTTCTTTCAATAAATTTCTAATTTGGTTGGCTGGAACTAAAACAGTAGAGCCTTTAGAATAAGCAACGTGGTTGCAGTACTCTAATTCGGTCCGAGCGCGGTTACCGCAAATACTACAATCTGAGTAGCTAATATTGCATCCCATGGAGCAACCGACCTCAGAATCTGTATCAATCATGCGGGCAATGGACGGAGATAATTTACTATCAACTGCCATAAGCACTTCTATACTTCCGTCCTCATTTTCTGGCCTGTTGTTAAGCACTTCTATTCTTTCTGCAGAAGTTAGATCATTCCATTCCCGTTCATATTTAGAAGTATCAAATCTATTTAAATATGCTCCAAGAAGCGATCCAATACTTTTCTCTACGTTGTCGCTATTATGCTCCACAAAAGCATGCTTCCCAACAAAGCTCTGATAACCATATCCTGGTTCTGAACTCAAAAATTCTCCATATGGAAAACCGTCATAGTTTGCGTTTGGGCCATCTACACACAAATTTCCTATCGCCCTGAAGCGAATATAACGAAAATCCAAATTAACAGGAGTTATTTTTTGCATATCAGAAGCAAATTTATGAACCTTCTCAGAAAATACAGATCCGATAGAACAATTACTGCAATTTTTGTGATTGCAATTTATGCAAACACCCATTTTATTTGGAGAAGAAAAGTATTTTGTTAAAATAATTTTTTTCATATTTCATTTCCTAATTTGTTTTCGATTTCTTTTAAATCTTTTATAACAATCAATTTTAAATCTTTATATCCATATTCATTTAACAATTTTCTTCTTTTTGTATAATACTGTTTATCAGTTAATTTAAAATCAAAAGGATGAAATTCAACTACAACTCTTTTATTATTTATTAAAACTAAAAAATCAAATCTTTTTTCAAAATTATGTTTAACTTTAAATCCAAATTTTATTAATTCTATATAACAATCTCTTTCTTGTAAAGAAGGGAAAAATTCATTGTCATAATAACATTTCTTGCCATGACTATTTCTTAATGATTGTTGAATTCTTTTCGGAGTTGATGCTTTCCTACTTATTTTTTCTTTTACATCATTAGAATGAGGAATGTTTTTATTCCAAGCTTTTCGTCCTTTACAATGATCACTTATACTTTTTACCCTTTCATCAGTTTCTTTAGTAAGATTTTTGTTCCACGCTGGTTGTAAACTTTTTCTATCTTTATTCCAAGGAATTTGTCCTTCGTGCGATTTACTCATTTTTTGTTTTGTTTTTTCAGTAGGATGTCTATCTTTTAACAACTCACTCATTTGTTTAACACTTTCATTTGTTTCTTTTGTTAATCCATCATTCCAAACTTTTTTACCTTTATGAGACTCGCTTTTAGTTCTTACTTTATATCCACTTCTTACAATAACATGTTCAATAGTTAAACTAGAACAATTCCACCTTTTAGCTAAAGTTTTTGTACTCGGTTTCTCTTCTGAAAAATATTCATTACATATTTGTTGTTCTTGTTCTTTTGTAAATATACGTGCTTTCCTATTAATTTCTTTAGGATAAACAATTCCTTTATTCCAAGGTTTTTTACTTTTTAATGTTTCCCCTCGAGCTCTTAAAGTATATCCATTTCTTATAATAGCGTCTCCAATAAGAGTATGACTACATCCCAACTTCTTTCCCAAAGTAACAGTACTTGGTTTCTCTTCACTAAAATATTCATCACAAATTTGTAACTCTTGGTCATCTGTAAATTTTCTTTTCACTATATCTCTTCCCCCAAATCAACTTTTTCTTCCAACGGAACTTCTTTAGTTAATCCTCCCTCAACAGGAACAGTACTTTCAACAGGCTCGACCAATTCTATATCTTCTACAAAGTCAGATCCAAAATCTTTTTCACCACCTTCGTCACTCATCCAAAATGCCAACTCGGTTCCAACCTTAACAACTTTTGCTTTCTTTTTAGTAGAAGTTAAAATTTTATCTCCAACAGCTAATTTTTTACCTTCCAAATTAGAACTTTCAATTCTTCTTTCCAAAGAAGCACAAAAAGCTCCAGGATTGTCTACTTTATCTTCCATTTTTTCAATACATTTGGTTACTTTATGTTCTCCTTTTCCGCCTAAAGAATTCCAAAAAGATTTTAAAGATTTTTCTGTCCATCCTCTAGGTAAATTTTCCCAAGCACTTGTTTTAGTCATCCCTTTTTTTGATCCTGTTTCCGTTCTTCCTTTTTCTAAAAGAAAATTTTCGAGTACAGAAAGTTCATTATATTCTAATTCATATCCACGATAATTAGCCCAATTATCAATACCTTCTAAAAGAGGATCTCCATAAGCACTTATAAAAGCATCTACTCCACCTTCTCTATCTACTGTTTGTAATAACTCTTCTTTAAGGCGATCAATATGAACTTCCACTGATTTCTTCCTCATACTTAATTTTGAAGTTGGTAAAACCGAAGGGTCATGATCTTCGGATTTCTTTACATCTGATTCTGGAGGAAAAATAAGTTTTTGAAAATCTTTTGATAAAGGTTTTTTAGATAAATCTTTTAAGTTACGTTCATATTCAGTGTAATCTTTTTTTACCATATTTTGTTCTCCTTAATTATTTTTTCCATCTGAAGGTTGAATATGCCTTCGTTTACCTTCAAAAGGAAAAATATAAGCTTTTCTAAATTTCGTTTTTATAAAAGCATTAGATATAATTATCTGCTGCTGAATGTTTTTAGTTTTAATATCAGCATTTGATGTAATTATCTGTTGACATTTATTTAAAGTTTTAACATTAGTATCTGATACAATAGTCTGTTGAATGTTTTCAGTTTTAACATTAATATCTGATACAATTATCTGTTGTTTGTTTAAAACTTTAACATTAACATCAGAAATAAGTAATTGCTGAATGCTTTCGGTCTTAACATTAGCATCAGAAACAATTAATTGCTGAATGCTTTCGGTCTTAACATTAACATCAGAAATAAGTAATTGCTGAATGCTTTCGGTCTTAACATTAGCATCAGAAACAATTAATTGCTGTTGGTTTAAAACTTTAACATTAATATCTGAAGTAATTAATCGTTGGTTTTTAAAATAAACATTAACATCTGAAATAATTAATTGTAATTTTTTAAAATAAATATTAGCATTAGATATTAAATACTTTATCCAACGCTGTATCCCACCAAACCCTCTTACTATAAGTGAATTTCTTGCTCCGAAACCTCTTGTTATAAGATTCATTTTTAAACCGATCCACTAGGTACCCTTTCGAAAACGCTTACTATTGAAGGATTTCCTAAAACGTCTTTTAAATCAAAAGTAAGTAAAGGTGTTATTCCGTCTTCATTATAAAAAACCATTTGATTATTTTCAATCTTCCAACGACCACATTCTATTTGTTTTATTGTAGATATTTTTGACTCAAAATCACTAAAAAATAAATAGTCAATATCTTTGCCTTTATAAGAACCTGAAGCAACCTCATAAATAGCTGCAAGTTTCATTGAACCTGAAACTGCTAAAGATGAATCCCAGCTTTTTTGATAAAAGCCTTCTCCTATATCGATTAAATAAGATTTCTTCAACCCCCCCCCCGAACCAGAACTAAAAATATTAGTATCAAAATCTAAATAAAAATTATTTTCCAAATTCTTTACTGATATTGTAGGAGTTTCTCCTTCTTTTCCTTCTCCATCAAGACTTTGAATATATAATTCAAAAACAACTTCATCTCCTATGCTATACTGAAAAGTATTTGACATTCCATTCTTTCTCCATATAATATATAAAATAAAAAAGCAGGTAACTAATTAAAGTCACCTGCTTTGAGTTCTTCTCAAAAGCTTAGTGTTAAAACAAAAAAATTCCCAAATGGATACTATACTCTATTATCTATTATGTTACTTTTCTTCTAAAAATGTAAATTCTTTACCTTTCCTATATATAAGCAACGTCTGTTATACCTGTTCCTTCGAATTCAATAAGAACTTCCCTCAATCTTTGTGCTAATAAAAAATATACTATATCCTCAGACGAAATAGAAACATGAAAGGAAAGTGACAATAAATATGTAATATCTTCTGATGAAATAGGAACATGAAAAGAAAGCGACGATAAATATACAACATCCTCTACCGTTAGAGTCTTTATTCTTACTAAAGAAGATATTATATCCTCTACTGTTAGAATCTTTATTCTTGCCAAAGAAGATACTATATCCTCAGACGAAATAGGAACATGCAAAGAAGAAAATAACAAAGAAAATATTGGATCTTGAACAATTAAAGTTTTTATCTTTGGCAAAGAAAAAACTACATCATCCATAGACAGAGGATTCATAAGAAAAATACTAACAACATCTTCTACCTCATAAACTGGATGTCCAGCTTCTCCAGACTCCTCAATTCCCCATGTTCCATGACTTGGTTCTGGATTAATAAATTTTCTTGCAAAAACTGCATCCCAATAAGCAGATACTTGGCTCAAACTTGAAGCTAAAATATGGATATCTGGGCAATAATTTCCAGTTCCTGTTACTGGCATAAGATTTCCATCTATAATAAATTGCTTAAGGCCTCCTGAACTTCTTGTTACAAATTCATGCCAACCAACGGTTCTATCAATACCACTATTATAAACAGTGCCTTGTAACCAATATTCATACTGAGCAATATCGCTTATTACTCCTATATAAGATGCTTCGGATTCTCCAGCATCAATAGAAAAAACAGCACATTCTAACAAAGGAGAAACTTGATCATAAAAATGAACATGAACAGCTTTATTATCAGCAGGAGTTAAAAATGCATGTAATATTATCGTCTCTAAAGGAGGTAATTTCACACTCTTAATTCCAGAATATACATAGTCAGTAGAAAAAACTACTGATCCAAATACATTCCATTTACTTAAATCTGTTTCAAAATCATCAAAGAAAATGAAAGTTGCATTTCCATTATCGTCTGCTACTTTATTTGCACCATAATAAATATAGATTTTTACGGGATAAGTGCCTAAATCATCGTTCACTTTAACCCACATTATAGCATATTCACCATTGACCTTCTCTTCAATCCAATATTTAAGTAGTGTGACTCCATTACCATCTGTAAATCTTACATCTCCAAAATCTGTTTTACATTTTCCAGAAAGATAAACATTTTCGTCACTATCTGTCCCGGAACCAAAATGCACCACTATTCTCTTCTGATAATTCTGCCCAGCTCCAGAAACAGGATTAATAAAATGATTTTTTCTATATGACCAACCTGTTAACCAACCCATTCTCTAATCTCCTACTTCTTTAGGTATCTCTCACCCAATAAGTAATTATTTCATCTACGCCTTTTGAAGAAGGAACCACAATAGCATTGAAGTTAGAAGATTTATTACATAACATAATATTTTGTGGAGGTGTTAAAGTAGGATACAAACATCTATAATAGTAATCTGTTCCTCCAATAGTTATTACACACCTATCATAGATACCTTCTATACCCTGGGATTTGCTGCAAAGAACATAAGGAATACCTGTGTCTGGATTCTCAAACGAACCTAAAATTGCTGCTGAATTGACTATATCCGCTACAGCTACGCCACCACGAAAGAAATACATTTTTGAAAGTCTCGCTTTATTATCGAATCCCCATACTCCAAAACCTCCGGACTGTAGTCCTTTAAAATAATTAAGGGAATCTGTGGCATAAATCAATCTTTGATTACATCGATATGTAGCACCTTGAGGGCACATATCTAATCCAACCAAACGATTAACTCCATCGAAACCTTTAGTCACACAAAAGAAAATTGGAAAGGTTGTTGCCCCAGTAATTGAAGAATCTGGTTTTACATTACCAAAAATGCAATTGCTGTCCATCCAACCCTCAAATGTAAAATCTCTGGCAACGTCGTTCTCTCCCCTCATTACCCAATAAATTGGATTGCCCCATCCAATCCATCCTAAACCTACCCCTGCATGAGTTGATCCTGCTTCATAAGATTCTCTAACGGCAGGTTCATAAATAGTATATAATTGACCAGTGACTCCAACTTCAGTATAAATTCGAATAGGGCTAATTTGAGTTATTCTTCCTAAACAAACATTGTTTGAACCTGCAGGTTTAATCCAATTATATCCAGCCTCGCATCTTGCCCAACCATTAGCTACTGCATTATCAGCAAGTTTAGTATCAAAAAGTGTTCCAGAACATGTAAATATTACCCAAGTCATATATCATCCTCTTTCTTTATAATTTTTCTTTAACTCAAAATTATTGTTAATATTATAGTTATTGTTTTTCCAGGAACTATACTCCCTACTTGATCTATATCGACAGTAAAAATATTCCATTCACTCAAAGTAGTTATATCAAACAAAGTTTGATCTCCTTCAAGCTGGCCATCTTCTATTTTTAATCTATTATTTTGATTAATATTCCAAATACTTATACCATCAACATTCAAATCAAATATAAGGTCGGCTCCAATTGGACCAGTTTTAGCTTTTACTTGTATTTGGCTAATAGTTCCATTAACAGGAAGTATAAGTTCATTAGTTTTATTTTCTCCTACTGTAGCATTAACTCCCAATGCAAGAACAAAAGTTGAAATTATTATTGCAGGACTAACTAATTCATTTATGCGAGCCATTTTTCCTTTTTACCTCCCACAGCACTTTTTATACTTCTTATTTGAACCACAAAGACAAAGATCATTTCTTCCGATTTTCTCTATCACTTTAACAGGCTTTTGCATTCGATCAAAAAATAAAACCCCATCCATATGATCTACCTCATGCTGAAAAAGTATTGGCAAAATATTATCAGTGTCTATGTTAACAATAAAATGTCCTAAACTTTCATCTTGAATTTCTACTGACTTATATCTTAAAGTATTTTTAAATATTTTAGGAAAACTAAGACAACCTTCTCCATGGAAAACAAATTCTTCGCTCCTATTCAAAATAATAGTATTCAACATCTTAAAAACTTTATTTCCTAATTTAATTAAAGCTACCCTCTTAGGAATTCCAATTTGGATAGCACTCAAAGCTAATTCTTTTTTCTCGCCTAAAATCTTTTCAAGCTTTTCCCAAATTGTTACTGCCTCTTCAAAAGTTGCTTTTTCACTTACTTGCCTTAAAACTTTTTCATCTTGAACTATTCCAAACTTATCTTTTTGAATTATTTCCAATTTAACATTCTTTTCTGATTCACACCACATTGCACCAATCCTCCTAAAATTAACTTTTCTTTTATTTTCTTTTTTATTTGATAGATCCGAGCAACTTTTAAATTAAATTTTTGTGAAACTTCTTTTGGTGATAGTTGTTTATAATCAGAATTTTTGAATCCTACTAAATACATAGAAATTTCAAACTCTTTCGGTGTGAGTAGTTTTTTCAATTCTAAAATCAAATATTCCTCATCTGTTCGCTCAATCACTTCATCTTCCGGAGTATGGTAATCAATAACTCCAAATTTTTGTTCAAAATCAGGAATCTCACTTAATGCTTCAAGAGAAAGAAACTCAAATTGCCTTTGTTCTAATTCATCTCTTTCCTTCTCTTCTAACTTAGTTGGATCTTGAATTAACTTCCAAAATGCTCTTTTTTTAGATTCAGGTAAAGGAATATTTGAAGGTTTCTTATTTAATGCTATTAAAATTCGCCGCTTTACATAAGGAAATGCAAAAGTTGTAAATCTTGTATGCGGTTCATAATAAGGGTCAAATCCCTCCAACGCATCACATAATCCAAAGTATCCTTCTTGAACTAAATCTTCTAAAGATAAACCCATTCCTTCATATTTCTTAGCAATGCTTAATACCGTTCGAAGAGAAGCAAATATTAATTTCTTAAAACATTCATCTATAAGAAAAGGATCTACAGATCCTTGAATTGTAATAACACAATTTGATTCTTCTTCTCTACTTAATTTAGGAATCAAAACATTATTTTTTAAATATAATTCAAACGTTTTATCATTCACGACTTCCTTCTTTTCTCATACTTAATCTATTTGCAACTATACCTCTACTAATTACTTCTTTAGCTTGTTCTATTTCTTCTTCAGTTACATCTGTTTTTTTACCACTTGCAATATCAAATATCTCATCTGGAGTATACTTTTGCAAAAATGTTCGCACCACTGGATCTGCTTTCGTTAACTCTTTTATATCAGTTGGAATCGAGAGAGGAGAACCTTCTACTTCCCATTTTGTAACCATTTCTTGAGTTAACTGACGTAGCGCATCATTCGACAATTGTTTCTTATCTACTAAGTGAGAATACATTCCTGCAAGAGTATAATAAATATAATCATATAACTTACCTTTTACTATCAAATCCCTAATTTGTTTGGAAGAAAACTCAGCTTGCAGATAACGAGTAACAGTATCGATCGCTTGTTCTCGTTCAAAAGTTGGAAATATTTTTGCAGGATCTATTTCGTAAAAAGATTGGCCCATTTTATTTCTCATATTCAATTTTGCTGTTTTAAATGCCTCAAAAAACTGAACCAAAGCTGGTTTTATCCATTCATTAACTAAATTATTTACTATAAACCTAGTAATTGGTTTTCCTTTACTTTTAAATCCTTCTTTATTCAAAAATTCTGCTATTTGTTCATGAGTATTATCTTCAATTTTTAAATCAAATATTCTCAATATCATATCTTCAAGTTCTGGATTTTTTGTATGAATATAATCTTGTAAATTCTCTCGGGCACTACTTATAGTCATTTGAACTAAAGGATGAGATTTATCTTCTAAAGTTTCTCCTAAAGTTATATCTTCTCCAGTAGGTTCTTCTGTAGATACTTCTTTTTGTTTTTCTTCATATTCTTTTTTTCGAGTTCCTCTTCTTAAAAAATTAAAAACTGCCGTTGTTAAAAACGTAGAAAAAGCTCCTTTTGAGGAATCATACTGAGGAATTATTCTATTTAACATTTCAACTTTTATATCGGATAAAGTATCTTGAAATTCATCACTTCCAGGAGTTAGTCCCCATTTTATAAGAGATGAAGCTACTAAACTTTCATTTTCTTCAACTACTTTAGCAATAGCATCTTTATCTCCTTGTTGTGCTTTTTGAATAACCTCAGGAGCTGATTGAGAGGTTTTTCTCATACTCAAATTAAATGCTTCTTGTTGTATTTCTCCACTTTCAAGTAATTCTTTTACTACTCTTGCATTAAGTTTAGTATTAAAAGACCAATAATCCTCTAAATGCTGGATAATATTTTCAACAGTAGGAGTTTCTCCCTCTGATTTAAGACGCCTTATTTCATCTCGTGCATGATCTAAAACTGCTGCATACCCATAAAATAAGTCATCCAAAGCTTTATTAACTTTATTTGGATCTTCAAATTCATCTATAAGCTGAGGCATCATATCCCTATGAAATTCACTTACTACTTGATCGATAGCAATAATTTTTTCATTAAGAGAGCGTGTATAAGCCTTTTCAAGATCACTAATATATTTTCTAACATATCCTTTTCTAACTCTTGAGCCGACTGCATAATCTTGTAGTCCATAAAGCAATTTAGAAAGAATATCATCTGCAAACTCATCAGTTAATAATCCTTTTCTTTCTAAATCATAAAAACGTTTTAAATCTTTAGTAGTTAGTTTATCCTGAGCAATTTTTCTCATATTTAATCTATTAGCTACTATACCTCTTTGAATTACTTCTTTAGCTTGTTCTATTTCTTCTTCAGTTACATCTGTTTTCTTACCACTTGCTATATCCCAAATTTCGTCTTCAGTGTATTTTTGTAAAATTTCTGGAGTATATTTTTCTATTACTTTTGTGAGAGGAGTTTTAGATAGAGGTTCTTTGGATGGAACTACCATTTCTTTTCTAATTCTCTCTTTTAAAGAAAGTTTTTCTTTCCATTCTTCGCCTACCTCAGGTTCTTCAGTTTCCTCAAACTCTTCTTTTTCTTTTTTAGGTCCAAAAACTTCTTCCAAAGGAACTTTTTTTATTTGATACTTTGGATTATTAGGATCTTGACAAACCTTAATCAAATCCCCTAAAAGCTCTTTACCACGAGGTTTTAACTCTATTTTCGTTGATAAAGAAGATAAATACTCTCCTATCATTTGTATAAATATAGAAGCTTTATCTTCATGAACGTCTAAAATTGCATCCGACAAAGTATCATCTCCAAAAATAGTATATAGATTTCCGGCAAGATCTTCAACCTCATCAGGATCTAAAAAGTCAACTCGTTGTAGATCCTTCACTATCATAAGAACATCTGTAATCTTTTTATAGTTAATAGGACCTTTTGGAAACCCTTCAATTCCTAATTTCTTTCTCATATTCAATTTCTTCATCTTCCAATAATCTCCAATCTTTCTTATGTTTCATTTTACGAGTATATGCCTTTTTTACCTTAAAAATTTGTTCCCCTTTTTCAGGAAGAGGAATTCTTCTTTTTTCCTTTTCAATCTTAATTTTAAGTATCACGGGTCTTCAACAACTCCTCATTAGATTTTTTTAAACGTTTTGTTTCTGCCTCAAGCCCTTCTTCTAACTCCGCTTGCATTTCTTTAGATTTTTCTCTTAAAACTTCAGGACCACCTCCAGGTTTCTCTCCAGGTTTTCCTTCTCCTTCAGCAACTCCTTTTCCAATAGGAGCTCTTGGAGCCGTCGGAGGAAGAGGTCCTCCAGGTAGTGTTAGCCCTCCACCACCTAAAGTTTTTTCTGGCTGAGTTGGAGGAAGTTCTAAACCTTCACTTATTAATTTCTCTCTAAACTCTTTATCTTTCTTTGCATCTTTAAATTGTTGATCTCTTTGTCCTTGTTTTTCAACTTCAATCTGCCTTTGTTCTAAATCTCCGTCCAACTTCAATACTCTATAATATGTAGAATCACTAATTTTTCTAACTCCTGGAAACATCTTATCAAAAGCCATTAAAAATTGTCGGTATTGTGCATCCGAAGTCAAAGACAGTAAATCCCACTTCATTTTCGGATAAATATATTTAGGTCTTATTGCTAAACCATTTTCAGCGTCTTCTTGTGCTTTTTTTCTAATAAATTCTTTAAACTCAAAATTATCTTGCAAGTCTCTTAAAGTTTTTTGAGCAAATCTTTGTTCCATAAAATTCTTCATTGCTTTTGCATCACCATAAACTTTACCTTTATAATTTTTACCAACAACTGTTTTATCTGTTTGATAAAAACCACACAATCTTGCAACTACTTCAAATAAACCTTTATGCACAAAATTTTCTAACCTCAACTGAAAATGTAAATATCGTTGCCTCAAAACTTCTAAATTCATGTATGCAGTAGCATACGTTGCAGTCCCTCCAGAAAGCAGTGCTTCACTTATT
>Ga0315289_10007663_pt1 | contig 15714 bp, 16 predicted proteins | sample YL17G11_40_MG_FD_203452 | JGI IMG/M metagenome (GOLD analysis project Ga0315289, IMG submission 203452) | Sediment microbial communities from Yellowstone Lake, YNP, Wyoming, USA - YL17G11_40 | ecosystem: Environmental > Aquatic > Freshwater > Lake > Sediment | place: USA: Wyoming | collected... | reverse complement strand
CGGTGCGGCCGACATGCATGCTCCATTCTCGACTCGGGTGGCGGGTTGGGCGCCAGAGGCTCAAAACGGCCGGCAGAAGTTGAAATCGAAAAAAGTCCCAACCCCATTCAGGCCCATGACTACAAAGGACTTACCGCGCTGCTCGGAAGCGATAGCCGGACAGCAGTGATTGATTGTCTACCTCAAGTCGAGTCTTGGGTCGAGGTAGACGTCAGTCAGAGGGAGTGAGAAAAGTGAGTAATGCTGTTCGTGACTGGAACAAGCGAGGCACCGCCGAGCAGTGAATCAAGGAAGGCAAGCAGGCCGTCAAGATGACCCGCTTGTCGTGCCACCGCTTCCGCTCGAATGAGGTGCGGCTGTGGCTGAGCCTGATCGCCTACAATGTGGGGAACCTGCGGCGGCGGCTGGCGCTGCCGAAGCGGATCGAGAAGTGGTCGCTGAGCAGCTTGCAGCAACGGCTGGTGAAGACGGGCGGGCGGCTGGTGAAGCACGCGCGGTACTACTGGCTGCTGCTGGCCGAGGGGCATCTGACGCGGCGGGTTTTCGGGGCCATCCTGCGGCGCATCGCCTGGCGTCCGCTCCCGGCGGGATAGCCGGGGCCTCGGACGGGGGCCAACTGGGTGAACGACGCGACCGAGGGCGGACAGGTGTCTGAGAAGTGGCTTGCCGCAGGAGCAGTTTTCGGCACTCAATGCCTCGGCAGGCAGCAGGATGGACCCATGCGGGCAATGCGGGAGCCCTCCGGCGCCGAAAGTTGTAAAAAAAGTGCTGGGGGGAGTTGACACGGGGGGGGGGCGGTGTATATTCGACTTGTCCGGGAGCCCAAAATGCAAAATGGGAATCCGGGTATAGTGGTCTCGAACCGGAGCCGAAAATGAAAATTCCGGTTCAGATTTCAGAGGCTGATTCCCCTGAACTTCCAGAGGAGCGAAGATGGTCCGAATCGTCAAGTTGAACCAGGCGTTGTCGCTCTGTGCTCTCGCAGTAATGATCTCGGGAGTGCTAACGGCGGGTCCCATTTACCATCCATTGGGGGAGCAGCACCCCGCCGACTTCGGTTTCAACACCAATAACCCGGTGAACGCGACACGGGGTTGGCGATTCCTGGTCAACAGCTCTGACGTGGTGGTGACGCAACTCGGGGTTGAGACTCCTGCGAGTGGCGCTTACCCGGTGACAGTCACACTGTTCGGCGTCGGTACCCAGGGCGTTCTGGCGCAGGCAGCGACCACGCCGGGCCCCGGTTGGCGGTGGGTGGATCTGGGCACTCCCGTTCCCTTGACGCTGGGTGCAGAATACATCGTCGCCATGTACACGGGCACGGACGGCTCGTACTATTGGAAGGGCGGCCTGCCCTCCTCCTGGTACCCGACGGGAACAATCCAGTACCTCGATATGCGTTACGCGAACGATGTCGGTGCGTCGGTGTTCCCAACCGATGTGCTGTCCGGTTATCAATACGGCGTTCCAGACATCGGGTATGAACTCGGCGTCGCCGCCATTCCCGAGCCGCTCACTGGCGGCATGACGGGAATCGGCTTGATTTTGTTGGGGGTGGGAGCAAGGGCTTTCCGCCGTCGGCGATCGGCTGACTGACCAGACCCACCGGCGCAGAAGCTTCCAAAGATGTTGCTCTGCTACCGTCGGCTCTGAACGCAACGCAAGCACGCACGTCCTCCTCTGTCCACAGCCGCAGGTAAGTATTGGAGAACCCGGTTCATACTTGCCTCTTGGAAGAAGATTTTCTGGAATGGTGTGTGCGCCAGGGGTCGGAGCTGTGGAAATGTGGGCCGAAATCGAGGCCCTGTTGGCGATCCGTCGCCAGTTCCCTTCTCCCGAACACATCGACGACGGCGACCAGACCGCCCCGTCAAAGAGAATCAGGTCCGTGCTGCCCGACTACGACAAGCTCGCTGCCGGGCCTCAGATTGCCCCAGCGGTGGGGATCGAGGTAATGCGCCGCGAGCATTCGCACTTCGCGAACTGGCTTGAGTCGCTGGAGTCTCTGGCCCAGCCGCGCGCTCAGTAGCCCAGCTCCCTCAATCTCTCCACGCTCAACGACGACTCACCGCGCCGCAGCAGCTTCTCGACGTACTTGGCCAGGAGGTCGCACTCGAGGTTCAGCCGCTCACCCGCCCGGCGCGTGTGCAGGTTGGTGTGCCGGCAGGTGTGCGGGATCACAGCCACCGAGAGAACGTCGGCGTCGAGCCCAGCGACCGTCAGGCTGATCCCGTCAATCGCAACGGAACCTTTCAAGACCAGGTAGCGGTCCAGTTCACGCGGGAAGCGCACCCGCAGCCACCAGTCCTCGCTGCCCAGCAGCTCGAGGGCCAGCAGTTCCCCCGTGGCGTCGATGTGCCCCTGCACCAGGTGCCCGTCCAGGCGGCCGCCCGCCGCTAGCGCGCGCTCGAGGTTCACCCGCGACCCGGCGCGCAGATCGCCCAGGTTGGTGAGGCGCAGCGTCTCGGGCGCCAGGTCGGCGGCGAACGACTCCGCGCGGAGCTCGACCGCAGTCAGGCAGGCCCCGTTGACCGCGATGCTCGATCCCGGCTTCAGGCCCGCCAGCGCCTCGCGGCAGCGCACGTGCACCCGCGCGCCGCCGGGGCGCGTCTCCAGCCGCTCCACCGCGCCCACTTCCTCGATGATGCCCGTGAACATGGCTCAAGTTTCCTTGACCAGGTACGCCTCGACCGCGAACTCGTCCGGCGGGATGGGGTGCAGCGTGACGTGGCGGAACAGGATGGCCTCGCGGCGGCTGCGGCGGCCCGCCCCGCCCGCCACCGGCAATGATTGCAGGCCGCCCAGGATCTTGGGCGCGTAGTAGAAGAAGACGCGGTCCACGATGCCCGCCTCGAGCACCGCCCAGTTCACCTTGCTGCCCGCCTCGATCATCAGCGACAAGTGCCGCTGCTCGGCCAGATGCGCGAGCAGGCCGTGCAGGTCGGTCCGCCCGCCGGGCCCATCCAGGAGCAGCACCGTCACGCCCCGCTGTTCGAGCGCCCGGCGGCGCTCCGGCGGCGCGGCGGAGGTCCCCACCACGACCAGGTCGTCGCTGGCGCCGGCCACCAGGCGCGACGCCACCGGCAGGCGCAACTGCGAATCCAGCACGATGCGCAGCAGCGGCCGGCTGCGCTCCAGCCCCGTGCGGTCTGTCAGCAGGCAATCGTCGGCCAGCACCGTCCCGATGCCGGTCAGGATGGCGTCAGAGAGGTGGCGCATCTCGTGGACGTGCGCACGGGCCCGCTCGCTGGTGATCCAGCCGACGTTGTCCTCCGGCGCCGCGATCTTCCCGTCCAGGGTGAGCGCGGCCTTCAGCGTGACCAGCGGCCTGCCGGTGCGCATGAAGTGCACGTAAGCGGCGTTCAGCTTCTGCGCCTCGGAGGCGAACTCCGCGGCCAGCTCGACGGCGATGCCGGCCTCCCGAAGGCGCCGGAAGCCCGCGCCCGCCACCAGGGGATTGGGGTCCTCGAGGGCGGCCACCACGCGGGCCACCCCGGCGGCGAGGATGGCCTCGACGCACGGCGGCGTGCGGCCCTGGTGCGCACAAGGCTCGAGCGTCACGCAGAGCGTCGCGCCACGCGCCTGCGCGCTCGCTTCCTCCAGCGCCAGGACTTCGGCGTGCTTGACCCCGGCGTAGGTGTGGAAACCGCGGCCTACCACCTGGGAGTCCCGCACCACCACGGCGCCGACCGCCGGATTGGGGCTGGTCCGGCCGAGACCCTGGCGCGCCAGCTCCAGGGCCGCGCGCATGTAGTCCGGGTTCATCCTTCAAACAGGGAGGCCACGAACCTCTCCGGCTCGAATGGTATCAGATCGTCGGCCTTCTCGCCCACTCCCACGTAGCGGATCGGCAGGTTAAGTTCCCGGGCGATGGGAATCACCACGCCGCCCTTGGCGGTGCCGTCCAGCTTGGCCAGCACCAGCCCGGTGACGCCCGAGGATTCGGTGAAGCGGCGCGCCTGCTCCAGGCCGTTCTGCCCGGTGGTGGCATCCATCACCAGCAGCACCTCGTGCGGGGCGCCGGGCACCAGCCGCGCCGCCGTGCGCCGCATCTTCTCGAGTTCCGCCATCAGGTTGGACTTGGTGTGCAACCGCCCCGCCGTGTCCGTGATGACGTAGTCTGTCTGGCGAGCGCGCCCGGCCTGGAGCGCGTCGTAGAGCACGGCGCTCGGGTCGGCGCCCGGCTTCTGCCGGATCACCTCGACCCCGGTGCGCTGGCCCCAGATCTCGAGCTGCTCGATGGCTGCGGCGCGGAAAGTGTCCGCCGCGCACAGCAGCACGCTGTGGCCCTCCGCCCGGCAGCGGTGCGCGAGCTTCCCGATGGTGGTGGTCTTGCCCGTGCCGTTGACCCCCACGACCATCACCACCGCCGGCGGCCGGCTCACCCGGGTCACCGGCCGCTCGCTGGCCCGCAGGACATCCACCAGGTGCTGGCGGATCAGTTGCCGCAGCTCGAGCGCGTCGCCCAACTGCTTGCGGTCCACCTGCTGGCGGATCAGCTCCAGGATCTCCGAGGTGGTCTTCACCCCAATGTCGGCGCTGATGAGCGTGGACTCGAGCTCTTCGAGCAGGCCGGCGTCGATCTGCTTCTCGCCCGCCAGCACGTCCTCGAGGCGGGCCACCAGCCCGGCGCGGGTCCTCTGGATGCCGCTCTTGAGGCGCTCGAAGAGGCTGGGCTCCTCCGGGACGGCGCCGAACAGGGTTTGAATCATAGGGCTGCACCCATTCTATCGCGCATCTTGTGAGACGCCCCCCGCGGGGTGTAGGCTGGACGCCATGAAAGGCCATTCGCGTCGTCGTTTCCTTGCTTCCGCGGGCTTGGTCGCCGCGCCGGCCGCGGCCCAGCCCTCCGGTAAACCCGCCCAGCGCGGCTACCGCCGCGCCGGCTTCGCGCCCGCCGCCAAACCGCAGAAGATCACCAACAACCTCTACCTGTTCGAGGACACCTGCAACGTGTACGTCATCCGCGACGGCACGAGCGCGGTGCTGATCGACTTCGGCTCCGGCAAGATTCTCGATCACCTCCCGGGCCTGGGCATCACCAAGATCGACTGGATCCTGCACACCCACCACCACCGCGACCAGTGCCAGGGCGACGGGCGGGCCGTCGAGCGCCGCATCCCCATCGCCGTCCCCTACCACGAAACCCACCTGTTCGCCGAGGCGCAGAATTTCTGGCGCACCCGGCGGATCTTCCACCTTTACTACGTACGCAACGACTTCAACACGCTCACCGAGGACCTCCCCGTCGCCCGCCGGCTCACCGACTACTCCACGTTCCGCTGGGGCCAGACCGAGTTCTTCGTCACGCCCACGCCGGGGCACACGCTGGGCTCCATCACCCTGCTGGCCGCCATCGACGGCCAGAAGGTGGCTTTCTCCGGCGACCTGATGTACGCCCCCGGCCGGATCCTCAACCTCTACGACACGCAGATCAACTACGGCGGCGCGGAGGGCATCGACCTGGGCATCTACTCGCTGGCCCGCCTGCGCGAACAGAAGCCGGAATTGCTGTGCCCCTCCCACGGGCAGCCCTTGAAGGACCCCGACGCCGGCATCGCCGAGACCATCCGCAAGCTGGTGGAATACTATCGCTTCCAGTCCGGCGAACCCAGCGAGTTCAACCGGCCCTACGCCGTCACGCCGCACCTGGTGGCGCACCACCTGACCACGTCGTCCTTCTACGCCATCGTCAGCAACTCCGGCAAGGCTATGTTCATCGACTACGGGTCCGCTTCCGGCACCGTCTTCGGCAACATGGAACGCGCCACTGCGGTAAGCGACCGGATCCGCTTCGTCGAGCACTCCATCGACTACCTCCGCCGCAACTTCGGCCTGAAGTCCGTGGACGTGGTCATGCCCAGCCACATGCACGACGACCACGTCAACGGCTTCCCCCACCTCATCCGCCATTACGGCACGCGCATCTGGTGCTACGAGAACATGGTGGATGTCTTCGAAAACCCGCGCGGCTACAACCTGGGCTGCATCCTGGGCGAGCCGTTCAAGGTGGCGCGCGCGTTCCGTAACGGCGAGAAGTTCCGCTGGGAGGAGTTCGAGTTCGAGGTCGCCCATAACCCCGGCCACACCGAGTACCAGATGGCGCTGTATGTCACGATCGACGGCCAGCGCGTGGCCTTCTCGGGCGACGCCTTCTTCATGCCCAATCCCCGCAACGACGGCGCCATGCGTCACAACCTCATCTTCCGCAACCATGTCGAGAACGACAGCCACTTGAAGTCCATCCGCACGCTGATCGAGCACGAGCCCAGCCTCATCTGCCCCGGTCACGGGCGGCACTACCTGGTGGACAAGTCCCTCCTGCTGGCCACCGAGGAGAAGATGCGCCGCCAGCAGCAGCTTTTCATCGACCTGCTGCCCGAAGGCATGTGCAACTTCGGCCTGGACCCGAGCTGGGTGAGCCTGTACCCGTACCAGATTCTGGCGGCGCCCGGCGAGCGCCAGAAGATCGAGGTGCGCGTGCAGAACTACCAGCCCGCGGCGATGAAGATGGAGGTGGCGCTGGTGGCGCCCGCGGAGTGGCGCATCGAGCCGGAGGTGTTGAAGTTCGAGGCCCCCGCCAACGGCAAAGCCGCCCGCGCCTTCGAGGTGACCATTCCTCGCGGCTGGGTGGCGCCCGCCTCGCGCCTGGCCATTGCCGCCGACGTGCTGGCCGACGGCCGCTACCTCGGCCAGATCACCGAGGCGGTGGTGGAGATGGGCAGTGTCGTGGGATAAGGCTCCCGGCTTGTGCCTAGGACCCTCCAAGCGGTGCGCTGTGGTGCAGGCTTCAGGCTGCCGCGTCGGGTCTCAACTGGGCGCCCGCGAGACCGGTGGATATCAGTCTCAGAGACGATCGTGCCACGTGGCGTGGAGACGACGATGAAGCCCTCGCGCAGGAGGCGCACTGGAGGGCACCCACACCTTCACAGCTTCAGACTTTGCAGTACCCGCTGCCGCCGTTCTTCTCTGGCAATCTCCTCCTGGAGCTTTCGACGCCGGTCAGCCTCATCTTCCCGGAGACGCCGTTCGAAATGTTCGCGGTACTCTCTGTTCGTCGTCTCTACCTAACCCTTGAACAAGTCGACGAGTTGCTGTGCGTCCAACTCGTTTGCAGCAATGGTTGCCTTACTGTCTCGGAACTCAAACCGACGCGGGCCTTTCTCGCGACCTGCGGGGGCACCCAGGGATCGAAATATCCCGATCCAGACGGTGTTAGGTTGCTAACTGAGGCCGAAGTGCAACCCTGCGCCGTCATAATCTGCGCCCCCAGCGCGTAGACGTCGGCCCGATGGTCTACCATGCCTTCGGTACGTTGCTCCGGCGCGGCATATCGGAAGTTCGCGAGGCGTTCCGAAGCACGCGTCTCGACCATCGTCTGTAGCAGCGGCTCCGCAAAATGGGCGATCCCGAAATCGCTAATCACCAGCAGGTCTGGGTCTGGATCGTAAAGGAGATTCTCGGGCTTCAAATCGCCATGCCACACTTCCATGAGGTGGGCGGCCTCGAGGCCGTCCAGAAGTTGCCCAAACCATGGCAACACCCTCTCCGGCGGGATACCGTCTCTCATCAGCCGCCGCAGTGTGGTCTGGTATATGGGCATCACGTAGAACGGGAGCCTATCCCCGGCGCGCTGCACAAACCCCCAGTCCACAATGGGGACGATGTTCCGGTGTTCTTTGCGGGCGCAAAAGGCTATTTCATTCTTGAACCTCTTCACCCGCTGGGTGGTCAGCCCCTCCGGCTTCAGGCACTTCAGCGCGTACCGCTTGCCATCTTCGTCCTCGACCTCATACACGTACCCGGCCCCGCCCTCGCCGAGTTGGCCCTTCCTGGCGTACGATGTAAACGCCGTCTCGAACCATTCTGGATGCCCCTCTGTTCCTTCATGAGCAGCGCCGGCCTCGGCAATCGCCTCGTAACGCGCCCCTTGCTCCTAATCGCACACCTCCTCCAGCGCCACCGCGATCCCCGTCTTATGTTCCGACGCCGGCACACCGCCTAGGAGCTCTGCTCTGGAATCAGCTCCCGCTAAGGGCAAACCCTCTCAGGTCTTGCAGATGACCATCCTGCCGACCTCGATGCCGCCCGCCATGCGCCTCAACCTGTTGGAATACAATGGGCCAACAACCCGAATGCAGCTCGCTGACATCCAAGAGGCCATTCTGGCGAACCGAGCGCGGGTAACCGACCACGCAGACGAAGAGGCTCAGGCGGACGGGCTCACCTTGGCGGAGATCTCCTTCTCCGCGCTGGGCGGGGAGATCGTTGAGGACTACCCCAACGCAAAACCTTATCCGGCCTGCCTGATCTACGGTCAGACAGGCGACGGCGAACCCGTCCACAGTGTGTGGGCGTACAATGAGAACAGCCGGTGGGCGGTGCCGATAACTGTTTATCGGCCCGAACCCGGCCGCTGGGTAGACTGGCGGCGGAGGCGATAGGATGCAGCCTTTCGATAGGTGCCCGGTTTGCGGGGGCGAACTGGTTCGAAAGACCGTGCAGAAGCTCCTCCGTGGGGGCGGCGACACGGCCGTGCTCCAGGTCGAGGCCGAAGTCTGCCTCCGCTGCGGCGAACGTCTCTACTCCCAGGAGACCGTCCGGCGCTTCGAACAGGTTCGCGCCAAGCTTGAGCGCCAGGACACCGCTGAGTTCCAGCCGCTCGGCCGCTCGTTCCGCGTGGCCTGAACGGCAGGCCACACGGGCGGTGGAGGTTGTGATCCCGCGCGGCTGGGTGGGGCCGTGCCCGCGGCTGGCGATTGCGGCGGACGTGCTGGCCGAGGGCCGCTACCTCGGCCAGATCACCGAGGCCGTGGTGGACCTCAAGGCGTGAGGTAAGGAACACTGTGCTACAGTAAGGAAGGAGGTGCAGCCGTGCAGCGCCGCGCCAAGCTGACCAGCAAGGGCCAGATCACCGTACCCCGCGACATCCGCCGCCTGCTGGGCATTCGCGCGGGGGATAGCCTGGTCTTTGAGAGGGACGGAACCGGCGCCCGCGTGCGGCCTCTCCGCTTCGAAAGCCCGTTCGCGAAGTATCGCGGCATCGGCAATCCCGGCATCGGCTCCGGCCGCCAGGCCGTCATTCGTTGGGTGCGCCAGCTTAGAGGGCGATGACCACCGCCATCGACACCAATGTCATCGTGGCCCTCTGGGACCCGGATAGCGCGCTGAGCGCCGCGGCGCAAGCGGCCCTCGATGCTGCCATTCAACGCGGCCCGCTCGTCGTCGCGGCCCCCGTCTTCGTGGAACTCATGGCCGTCCCAGGCCGAAACGAGGACTTCCTGGACCGATTCTTCCAGGACACCAGCATCCTTGTCGACTGGAATCTGGATAAGGCCATCTGGCGTCTGGCGGGACGTGCTTTCCAAGCGCACGCCAGTCGCCGCAGAAGGCGCCGCGACACTGGCCCCCGCCGTATCCTGGCCGACTTCCTGATCGGCGCTCATGCCCTCCGCAGAGGCCACCGCCTCCTTACCCTCGACGATCGCGTTTTCAGCACAGCCTTTCCCCGCCTGACGGTCCTCACCTTCTGAGGACCCGCCTGGCCGTCGCCGCCGACGTCCTCGCCGACGGCCGCTACCTCGGCCAAATCACCGAGGCGGTGGTTACGCGGAGGCCGCGACACTGCCGTACTCCAGGTCGAGCCGGTTTGTGGCGCCCAACATGGCGCACTCGTGCGGGTGCGTAAAAAGGGGACAGCCTCCCCTGGCCACGAAGGCCAGGGGAGGCTGTCCCCTTTTTCTAACTGCGAATCTGCGGCGCCACGTAGCGGACCACTTTGAGTTCGGCCAGTGCGGCCAGCTTCTCGAGGGGCAGCCTTCCGATCACCAGCTTGGCGGTGGTGGGCTGGAGGAGGATCTCGAAGCCCAGGTCCTTGAGCTGCTTGAGCGCCTGGGCCGAGGTGTCGGTGAGGAAGACCTGGACCTCGACCTTGCCGTTGCGGAGGAACTTGGCCTCCTCGACGGTGGGCTTGAAGCCGGGCGACTTGGCGCGGTCCACGAGCGACCGCAGCGCCGGAGCGAGCTTCGACGGCTTCTGCTCGGCCGCAGACCAGGTCCGGGACTGGTCGCGCGGGCCGACCTCTTGCATCCGGGGAACCTGCCCCGATCGCGTGGAGTAGATCCCGCCCACCACGCCTCCGGCAACGCCTCCCACTGACGCGCGCGACTTTGGCACCACCGCCATCGCCGCCATAGGCATCATCGCCCGATCGCCCTCGGCGCCGAAGACGCCCTCGTAGCTGACGCCCTCGGGCATCTCGACCGGCACGTCGATACGGTGCGGCTGGCCGCCCTCGGTCACCACCATCTCCTCGACGGCCACGAAGGAGGTGAACTGGGTCATCAGCCGGTACTCGAGGCCCAACTGCGTGATGGCCTCGCGGACATCCTGACGCGTCGTGCCTTGCTGGATGCCGGAGTAATCCTGGCCCATCAGCTCGTCGATGCGCGTGCGGGCCCAGAGGCTCGCCAGCACGTCGTGCTGGAGTTCGCTGGCCGGCAGGGTCACCGGGATCTGGGTCGAGAAGTCCCGGCCGGCGAGCTTGCCGCGCACGCGGATGACGCCGCGCGCCGGCGCGCTGTAGCGGCCGTGCAGGACGACGGGCTTGGCGCTGAACATGTCCGGGATGCGCTGGGGGTAGATCTCGCTCACCGGCAGCCCGCCCCAGTCGAGCGCAATGTCCGTCAACAGCGGGTTGCGGACGCGCTGGTGGAAGCGCCGCGCCGCGGCCGAGCCGTCGTCTTTCAGACCCACAAACTCGGCCTCGCCCCGCCCGTATTCCGCCATTTTGCTCAGCAGGAAGCGGTTCACCGAAGAGCCGATCCCGAAGGCGAAGACCCGCGCGTTGGGGTGCTTCTGCACCTCGGAGACGATCTCCATGTCGTTGCCCACGAAGCCGTCGGTCATGAAGCAGACGATGCGGATGTGCCGCTGCGAATCCGAGGAGTCCAGCGCCGCCCGGATGGCCCTCATCATCTCCGTGCCCCCGCCGCCGCTCCGCGAGGCCAGGAATTCCTGGGCCTGGCGCAGGTTGTCCGGGGTGGCCGGCACCGGCTCGGGGAACAGGATGCGGGTGTCGCCGGAGAAGGTGATCAGGTTGAAGGTGTCGCGCGGATAGAGCCCGTCGAGGGCCAGCTTCATGGTCTCCTTGGCCTTCTCGATGGGGAAGCCGCTCATCGAGCCCGAGGTGTCCAGCACGAACACCAGCTCCTTGGGCATGACGTCCTCGGCGGTCACGCGCTCGGGTGGCTGGAGGATCAGCGTGAAGAAGCCGCCGCGGGCAGCCCGGTGCGCCAGCACGGCGCTCTCGATCCGGCGCCCGACCACGTCATAGGTAAGGATGAAATCCTTGTTGGGGAGGACGGCCTTCTCTTTCAACCGCACCACGGCGCGGTGGAGCGCCGGCCTCTCGGCGAGGATCTCGTGGGTGCGGCAGGCCAGGCCGTCGATGGGCACGCCGGCGTCGAGGGCCACCTCGAGCGAGATGTCATGGCCGGCGCGCGTGCCCGGCAGGACGACCGGGGGCGTGATGCGCGAGGCGTCCGGCACCTGGGTGGTGTCCGGCGCCCAGCCGCTGCCCGTGCGCCCCACGGGCTGGCCGGGGATGTACCGCGGTCCCACCACCATGGGGAAGACGAACTCGTAGGCGCCGGCCTCGTACTTCAGCACCTCCACGTAGCTGATGGTGACTTTCACCTTCTCGCCCGGCATGATGTTGGCCACCGACTGCGTGAAGATGTTGGGCCGCTCCTGGTCCAGCAGGCCGGCCACGTGCCCGGCCGCTTTGGCCGCCTCGTAGATGGCGCGCGCCTCTTCCCGACGCTTGATCTTGCCCTTGACCACGCGGTTGCCCACCAGCATGGTCATGTCGTCCACCGCGGCCTGGTGCGGCAGCGGAAACGTGTAGACCGCCTCGATCTTGCGCGGAAAAGTGTTCTCGAACTCCTGGGTGACGGTGACCCGCGCCAGGAAGCCGGTGATCTCGGCCTTCACCTGGGTGTTCTTGAGCGGGCAAGCGCCGGCGGGTTTGCCCTGCGCATCGACGCTGGTCAGCGCCCCGGTGTCGCCGGCCAGCCCGCACGCCAGCCCCAGCGCCACCGTCGCAACTGCGAGTGCTTGTTTCATTGGATTTCCTCCTTCACCGGGGGAATGCCGCCAGGGTTGGAGTCCTTTCATAGGAATTCAGCGGACGGTGAGGGTGATCTCGACGCGCACGCCGGGGCCGCCCCCCAGCTCGACCGCGTAGACGGCCCGCTGGTCGGCCGCCTTCTGGACGCGCGGCTTGCCCCCCGCCGTAGCGAGCGCCCCCTCCACCTGCCGGGAGAACTCGAGCCGCAGCTTCTCCGGCCCACCCAGGCTCAGCCCGCCTTCCGCAGGAACCACCTGAGCCGCCCGCGGCTCGACCGGGATCTGCGCGATCATCTTCCAGGCGCCCGCCGCATCCTGCCGCAGCAGTTGGACGTGGCCGTTCTGATTGGCTTCGACGCGCAGGCGGATGTTGTCGCCGCGCTCGAAAACGGTGTCCGGATCGACCTCCGCGTACTGGCCGTCCGGCCCCCTCTTCAGGATGGTGTAGCGGAGCCCCGCAGCCTGTTCGGCGAGCACACCGCCCACCACGCCGCCTACCACTCCGCCTTTCGCAAGCTCCTGGGAGGGAGCCGCCGACGGAGCCGGGGCCGGTTCGTCAGCCCGTGCTCTTGCCGCCACCTCGAGCTTCGGCTTCGCTTCCGCCTCTGCCGGCTTCGCTTCCACTCTTTCCGCTAGCTTCTGCTCCGCGGCAGGCTCGGCGGCCGCCGGCGCTGCGACGCGCGCCCGGCGCGGAACCGGAGCCGCGGCCCGGGGTGCAGCCGGCGCGGCCGGCTCCATCTTCTTCGCCATCTCGACCGGCGCTTGCGCCACCATTTGCACCGCCGGCGGCTTCGCCGCCGGCCGGTAGATCGGAACCAGGACGACCACCAGCAGCACCGCCACCGCCACGCTGCCGGCCACCCCCCAGGCCACCGGCCGGCGCCACCACGCGAGGACACGCTCGAAGAGGGACGCCGTCGGGCCGGCGAGCGCGTCCAGCAGGCGGCGGCGCACCAGCGGATCGCTCAACAGTTCCCGGAGCGCCTCCTCGTCGGCCAGGGTGTCGAAGAGTTCCTGGTCGGCCAGAGCGGCTGCAAACAGCGCCTTCCGCTCGGCCTCGGTGAGCGTGCCCGTGGCGTAGCCGCCCAGCAGTCTTTCGGCCTCCGCGCGCCTCATGGTTGCGCCTCCCAACTGCCGCCCAGCAGCTCGAGCAGTTGCTGGCGGCACCGGAAGTCCCAGGTGTAAACGGTGTTGATCGAGCCGGCGCCCAGCAGCGCCTGGATCTCGGCGAAGGTCTGGCCCTCAAGTTTGAGGCGGAACAGCTTGCGGCAGCGCTCGCCCAACTGCCCGAGCGCCCGCGCCAGGCGCTCGACGCGCTCGCGCCGCGCGGCCTGATCCTCGGGACCGGGCCGGCGGTCCTCCAGAGGCAGCTCGTCCGCCGAAAGCTGTCCGTACTCACCGCGCCGCGCCGCTTTCCGCCTCAGGCTCACCATCTTGAACCTCAGTATCTGGAGAGATAGCGGCAGCAGATCCTCCAGCCGGTCCAGGCGCCCGTACTTGGTGTGGAGCACCAGCAGGACCTCCTGTGCGAGATCTTCCGCCACATCCCTCGCTATTCTGGATGCCGCGTAGGCGAGAATCCTTTCACGCAGGCAGGCCAGGACCTCGCCTCGCTCGGGGGCTACCTGGGCAGGGGGCGGATCGGCGGCGTCCAGGGGGAGACCTCCCGTAGCTAAGACTACTACAACCTCCGTGGGGTAAGCTTCAGCTTGCCCTTGCTACTCTGTTAGCCATGATCCCCGTCCGGCCATCCCTCCTGCTGCTTGCCTGCGCCGCCGCTCTGTTCCCCCAGTCCCCGCCTTCCCAGCGCACCCAGGTGGTCCTGCTGGGCACGGGCACGCCGAATGCCGATCCCGACCGCTCCGGCCCCGCCGTTGCCATCGTGGTCAACGATGTCCCCTACCTGGTGGACTTCGGCCCCGGCGTGGTGCGGCGCGCCGAGGCCGCCCGCCGCAAAGGCGTGCCCGGGCTGGCGGTCCGGAACCTCCGCCGCGCCTTCGTCACCCACCTCCACTCGGACCACACCACCGGCTACGCCGACCTGCTCCTCACGCCCTGGATCCTGGGGCGCCAGGAGCCGCTCGAGGTCTACGGGCCCCCCGGCCTCAAGGAGATGACCGACCACATCGTCATGGCTTACAAAGACGACATCATGGTGCGCCTCGACGGCTCCGAACCCGCCAACCAGACCGGCTTCCAGGTCAACACGCACGAAGTCGAGCCGGGCGAGATCTACAAGGACGACAACGTCACCGTCACGGCGTTCCCCGTCAAGCACGGCTCCTGGCCGCACGCCTACGGCTACAGGTTTAGGACCCGGGACCGGACGATCGTCATCTCGGGAGACACCACCCCGTGCGAGAGCGTCATCGCGGCCTGCAACGGCTGCGACGTGCTGGTCCACGAGGTGTACTCGCAGTCCGGGTTCGCCCAGCGCGAGCCGGCCTGGCAGAAATATCACGCGGAGTTTCACACCTCCTCGCGCGACCTGGCCGAACTGGCCGCCAAGGCCAAGCCGGGGCTGCTGATCCTATACCATCAATTGATCTGGACTTCGACCGAGGAGGAGCTGCTCAGCGAGATCCGCAAGGGGTACAAGGGAAAGGTCGTCTCCGGACGCGATCTGGACATCTACTGAGGGAAGAGGGCTGGAGAATCGGGGACAGCAAGGAATTGGGGGACACTCCGAGCTCGGCACGGGGAATGAGGCACCTGGCACCCGCTGGGGCGACCGCTACGGGCAGGTCGTGGATCCTGGCGGCCACCTCTGGTCCATCGCCGCCCGCATCGCCGCGCCCAGCGAGGAGGAGATCCAGCAGGCCCCCGCCGCCGCGTTTGCCAAAAATGGAGGATCGCCCTGGCGGAAGCTAGTGGGAGTCGAACCCACCTGCGAGCCGTTGACGGACCGCACGCCGGATTTGAAGCCCGGGCCCAGCACCGGCCAAGACTAGCTTCCAGATCGATTGTAGCATCCTTCGCCGTCCGGGCCGCCCCGAATCAAAAGAAGGGTCTGGCCCTTGACACCACCGGGTGGTATAACCCTCCCAGCAGCAAGCGAGGTGCTCGCTTGCGTCCCGGCAACTACCGGGTGACCGTGACGGTGTCCGGGTTCAAGCAGTACGTCCGCGAGAATGTCGTCCTGGAAGTCAGCAAGGTCGCCGGTATCGACGTCAGCCTCGAAGTCGGCGCCGTGACCGAATCCGTCGAAGTCACCGCGGAAGCGGCCATGCTGGAAACGCAGACTGCCTCCCGCTCCGGTGTCGTCACCACCCAGCAAGTGGCTGAAATGCCGCTGAACGCGCGCAACCCCTTCATGCTCGGCGTCATGATGCCCGGCGTCACCTTCCGCGGCGCGGCCATCTGGCAGCGCCCATTCGACAACGGCGCCATCGCCCAATGGTCCGTCAACGGCAGCCGCGATTCCTCTACCGAGTTCATGCTCGACCACTCTCTCTCTCGAAAATTGCGTCTACGCTGCTCGCTCTGCCGGAGCAAGGTTGACTTGAAATCCAAGTGCTTCGAGTCTCTTCACCAAGTAGCGCTTATGGCGTTGGGCATGGAGCCGGTCAAAATGGTGGCCTCCGA
>Ga0315289_10007661_pt1 | contig 15715 bp, 8 predicted proteins | sample YL17G11_40_MG_FD_203452 | JGI IMG/M metagenome (GOLD analysis project Ga0315289, IMG submission 203452) | Sediment microbial communities from Yellowstone Lake, YNP, Wyoming, USA - YL17G11_40 | ecosystem: Environmental > Aquatic > Freshwater > Lake > Sediment | place: USA: Wyoming | collected... | reverse complement strand
ACCTGACCACTTGCAGTCCATGTTGCCGGGTTTGTTAAATCCGCATATGTGCCAACTAATTGTTTTGCATCGATAGGTGCTTTTAATAAACCTTCGAAATTAAGTGGAAAATCGAAATTACCGGGTGTTCTTGCCATTTTTATATATTTTTAAAATTCTAATCTTATGCATGTTGCGCTTCTATCAATACCATTAAAAGTATATTGACAATAGCCTATTGAGTTTCCTTGTACCGTTTCAATTGCCGGACTTGGTGTCCATTCTGATAATGAAGACGTTGGTGTGCCACCGTTTAGATAACACCACGCACTTGCAACGCCAACCCATGTTCTAACACCTGTCAACGGTCTTGGAGCACTGAGCCAAGCACAAGGTATTTCAAATTTCTGTTTATCTGGGTTAACTTCTCCACATAAATTTATCTGAATATTATTTGCTGTTGACATGTTTTGTAGTGCCTGACTTGTTAATGTTGTAATATTTGATGTTGTTGCAAATAATGGATAAACACCAACAATCGAATTACTTGCGGCACTTGTACATCCAGAAACTAACGCTGCACAATATTGATTGCCTTTGCTTCCTAACGCAGCACAACCCGCATCGTATCTTGTACAAACACCCCAAGATTGTGTACCCGCAGAAACAGTATAACTCGGATTAGTCTGACTCGCAGATGCCGATGTACATGTTTGAAAGCCTACGGGCATTCCACAACCAGTAAAATCATATGCATTTGCACAGCCACTACGTTTATCCGAAAGACTACAATATTGTGGGTTAATACAACCTCTACTAAATGTTCCGGTAACTGTTTGTGAAACAGTACAACCTATTTCATATAAACCACTTGCAGATAATCCAATTCCTATTGACGGTGGAGTAATAGTGCCACATAATTCAGGCACAAGCAATTCTTCGAATAATTGAAATGCGGTTTTACCTGTTAAAACAGTATTTACGCACATTCCACCTAGTGGTATTGCAGAAGGAGAAGCAAGATTATATAGACTACTAGCACCCGAACTAAATATGATATAACTATTTCCACTTGGAATAACAACAGTATTACCACTACCGATAAATGTTGGCTTATTTGTTAAGTTAATATAACTATGTGTGTGTCCGGTTTGAAACTCATTTAAAGTATTTGCTGACAGCCATTGTGGTTTATTTTGAAGATTATTCCAACTCAGCGTAACACCACTAGTGATATAATATCCCGGATATGGTAATACCCATCCACTTGTGGTTGAAGTAGCAATGATAACCGCTTTACTAATTTGCGTATTTCCAGTAGGCTCGGTTGCCGTTAATTGACCCGCAACTATTGCACTAAGGAAATATGTTGTGCTTGCAACCAAACCCGTTAAGCCAGAGACAAAACCCGCTTGGGTGACTTCAAACGTATTTGCGTCAATATATTTGCTAGTCAAGCCAATAATTTCACCATTATATGTACCATCTGCTATTGGTTGATTATATGTGCCACCACTAAAACCAACGACTTCTCCTGGATTAAATGGATGTGAAGGTTGTGTAATTATTTTACTTATACTCTCACTATTACCACTAGGAGAATAAATGTAGACATTATTACCAATGGTTGTTACTTTAGTTGCACCACTACCGATAAAATTATATGAAATACCACTACCACTACCACCGCTACTTTCAATATAAATATAATCACCAACTTCATGTACATGAGTACCACCGCTTCCAACAAGCGTTCTAAAATTAAGTATTGAGTTGCTTCCCGCTATTGTCGTATTTTTATATACTTCTGCACCAATACCCAAATTATTACCACTTGCACCAAACGTTGCTCCGGATAAATTAATAAAAGGTTCAGTATAACTCACAGCAAGAGTGTTTGGTGTTTGAGTCATAATTGTTCTGAAGTGAAGATTGTTATGCTCCATAAAAGCAAATGGTGGTCCACCAATGGTTAGTGTAGTACCAGTAGTAAGACTACCTAAAACTGTATTAACAACCAAATTAGACCCGTTATTATATGCACTTCCAGTATTCCAACTAGTTGCAGTATATGGTATTGAAGGTGGATAGTATAACACCGACGGTTGAAATGTTCCAACCTGATTGGCGATATTACCCATTATTGGCATCCAACCCACAGATGCATCTCCAATATATTCATTCCAAATCCATGACGTAACTGGTAATGGAGTTGTTTTTACATAGCCTCTTTTTTCTATGCCATCATTTGGTACGCCTATGTGAATTTTACCGTCTGTTCCTCTATAATAATAATTATAAAGTGAACGATAATTACCATCATAATTACTGTCAAGCAAATGGTCGATGGGTAAAGTTTGAACACCCGTATACCCACTAAAGAAGCCTAGATTTGTTCCACCTGTAACATAATCGGCAAGTGGAAGTGTACTGTCATATTTCTTTTCGATTAGATTAGAATTTGCCACGCCATTTTTAAACCAATACTCGACATTTGTACCACCAGTTCTAATTAAAACGGTCTGACCACTATATCTTACTGCTGGTATAACAACATTATATACTTCAGTTACAGAAGAATATGGTAATTGACTACCACCTAATGTTCTTAGACTTAAATATCTTCTATCTGCCGGATTTGGCGATGCTATTATAAAATTTTCATTAAATTGTGCCATAGTCTATATTTTAATTACAAAATGTCATACCATAATTTATACTTGTTGGGTAGCCACCAATGTAGAATTTATACCCAACATTTGTCCAACATCCGCTCGGAGAACTTACTGTCATACAACTCACACTTGGAAACAACGCACCTGGAATAGGACCATTGTTCGAGACATTATTTGCTCCTTGCCATACTGTTTTAGAAGTACTTCCCGTCGGTATTGCAAACCAAACATATTCGCTACTTGCCGCATAATTACTTACGGTTATTACACCACTGCTAACCCCAACACATTTACCACCTGTGTTTATAAGTGCCTGACCCGCAACGGGTGCACTTACGCTCTTTCCATAGAACCAAGGATAAATACCTGTAAGTGCAATTGAACCCGCACTCATATTACTTGCAGGACATACTGTGCCATAATTACCACCAATACTGTTTAATGCTTGAGAACCCGCACCATATGCTACTATACCACTAAAGTTATTTGAACCAAGTCCAATAACACCTGCGTTTACTGATGAATTCGTCACTCCCGATGCAAATGCACTGTTAAAAGTACTAAATGCATAGCATGTTGCAACACCCGTTCTAGTTGATGGACCACCACAATATACTGGTGCTACCACGCCTTGATTAAACGTTATTGTGCTAGTAATGTTTATGTTACATCCAACCTCATAAAGTAATGGTGTAGGTGGAGCAAGACTAAGCGATGCCGACGGTGGTGTTAGTGCAGGATATAATGTTGGAACTAAAATACTTTGAAGAATGGCAGTTATTCCACTTCCATAAATATTTGTACCCGAAACTAATCCACCCACTGTACATGTTGTTGGCGATGCCCCGCTATAAATTCCACTTCCGGTGCTACCAGATAATGGCTGTAATACCATTTTACCACCACGATAGGTTAGAACGTCAAATTCAGTTCCACCCGTTAGAATAATTGGTACATATCCACCCACGCCATCGGTGAGGGTTAACCCACTCGTGGTTGCTATTTGTGTCTGACCCGATAAAGTTAATATACTTCCGGGTAATTGTTTAAATTGCTGATTTTCCAACACAGGACGACTGAAAAAATTAGGCATATTTTTCTATTTAATCTTATCTCTTATTTTTCTAAAATAGGTTAACTGCATGACCGTACCCTATTTTAACTATCGACCCTTTCTTGGGGTCGATTTAATTTAATATAAATACAAGAAAATCCGATTAAAACTGAAATAAATAGAAAAATCCCCGCAGATAATTCTACGAGGATTTAATTTCTTGTTTTTTGAAAAAAGACCGAAGCCAAAAACCATTCTTAATCCAAGCACCCGAAGGTGTAAATCAAATGTTAGACAGCATGCCCCGTTTTTCTAAAAAACTCTGATGCCAACAACCAAAAATTAGTGGCGCTAGAGGGATTCGAACCCACGACCTTGACCTTATGAGGGTCACGAGATGACCACTTCTACCATAGCGCTATATATTTTAATGAACTTTCCGCAAATCTAAGAAATAAAAATTAATTTCGCAAGTGTTTGGGAATATAAATACGAACAAATATTGAAAAATCTAAAATTAGTTAATATTTCACTCTCTTTTTACAACGTTCTGACTTTTTGACATGTTTCTAAGCATATCAAAGACTGTTCTGTCATGACTAGGTATATCATCTTCATCAACCAACCTTTTCTCCAATTCAACAATATTCCTTGGTTTTTGAATTACAGTGATTGGTGGCTTTGGTACTTCTTCGGGAGAAGATATTAATGTTTCGTTTATTATACTTTGTTCTTTAACAAATTTTTCGTGCTCAGGATTCATTTTTCCGTCTACAACTCTCCATTCTTTTTCTAGAATTTCTTCAACCTTTGGTACAACCGGACTAAAATCAACTACACTTGTCTTTACTATACCATCGTCACCATAAAATATCCGTATGGCTTTCTGTTGTGTCTTTGGTACAATCTCGGCAACCGACACCTCTGGCTGTACAGGCACTTCCGGGGGAGTTATATCAAAGTATCTCACAATCATAGGTGGTTCTTCGTCTACCACTGGAATATCTTCGTGCTTAACCTCAACCTCAATTGTTGCTGTGGTATAGGTTTCACCCGTCCATTCAAACGATTCTCTTTTTGGCTCAATATAATTTACTATACCACTTAGTGGCGGTAATCCCACACTCTTTTCAATAGGTTTGTCTTCAATTTCAAATAATCCATTATCAATTGCTTCGTTTACAGTAGTCAATGTTACATATTTATTATTAGGATGATTTATGTCTGTTCCAGTAAGATGTGGCGATTCAGTATTATTAATTACAGTATTTGGGTCGGTAAAGTATCTCGTTATTACAGTATTATCCGTTTCAGTATTGGGTTTTACACCATCATTTTCAGTCTTTTTCGTTTCAATATTAAAATTTTCAATATATGCTTGTCTCATTTTATCCATATCAGCATCAACTTCGGGTTCTGTTGGCAATACGCTACTTATTACTCCATGTATGCTTGCACTCGGTGCAGTACCATATTGTGCTGCAACCAAATCACCGTATTTGGTTTTATTGGTGTAATTACCGCCGACATACCCGCTATCACGGATAACGATTTCCATTGTATCATTGTTGAATATACAATCTCTGAATATCTGACCATCTTGTGCAAACCTTGCTTTAATAATCTTAATCGTAGCAAGACTTGCTTCTTTTTGGTCGGGTGTTTTTGCGATTGACATAAATAAGTGTGCTTTTTGTAGTCTTTTAATACTACCACCGCTCTGACTTGCATCAACAATCTCAGCATCAAATCCCGAACGATTACTTTGAATAGCAGTCCAACATGGTATGTTAAAATCACCCGCCATTGCTTCAAAGGATTTGACGATAACAAGTTCGGCTTCATTTCTATCTTGGGTTTTCTTATGAGAGTCGAGACAATCAAGATAATCGAGAATAATAATATCGAATTTGAATCCAAACCTTTTCTGATATCCGACAACCCATGTCCGAATATCTCTCATAGTAGTATCTTCCTGACTAAATCTTTTAATGACTAACTTGCCATTACTACCCATTGATTCGATTTTCCCGTTAACCGTTTCAAGAACAGCATCTCTATTAGCATCCATCGCACTTAGTGCTGTTTTAGTCCAAATACTATAATGCTTACGTTTAATTTGGTCTTCGGTATCTTCGAAAATAATTTGGAGTACATTATAATCTAAATCACGGGCAGTATTTGCAATTTTAGTGAGAAGGGTAGTTTTCCCAACCCCGCTCGGAGATAAAATCAAGCCTATCTCACCCTTACCAAGACCACCGCCAGTTAGTGCATCCAATGCAACTACGCCAGTAGGTATTGTTTGTCTGAATTCTGGTCTGAGTGCTTTTTCTATGCCTTCACAAATTTCAGTTCCAAAATCTTCGTCCTCACCAATATGTGCAATCTTTTGAAACTTATCCTCAATGTGTGCTATTTCTTTTTTATTACGTATATCTCCGGTCTTAACTTTTACCGAAATATTTTCGGCGAGTTTACGATATTCTTGTTGTTTGATGAAATAATTCGTGCTGTCTTGAACAACATCACCATCATGGGTTAATTGCTTATTTAATACCCTTTCATTCCATAATTCAATACGTTTAATAACAGAATTGAGCGATTCTTCCTCGATTGGATTATTGGGTGTTCTAAACTGATATATTGCCTGGATTATACTGTGATTCTGTAAATTAGGCACTTTCCCATACTCTCGAATATATTCGAGAATAATAAGGAACATCCTTTTATAATTTGGGTCGTCCCAGTATTCGACTGCTAGTTCGGGAATTACTTTTTCGGCAAATTCGGGTTCAACCAATATCTGCCACATTAATTTCTGCTGAAATTCTGGACCTAAATATGATGTAAAGGTATTTTCGCTAGTTTCGCTCATTAAAATATGGGATTAGAAAAAAGCAGTTGTCGTAGATATTGCGACAACTGCCAAGAATTATTGGTAACACTACCGTTTCAATTTTCTGAGAAGTTCTTCTCGTTTTGCGGTAGAAAGTTCTCTGATTTGATTGATTGACATTCCTCTGTGATTAATCAAATCATAGTCATCCCACATGTTCTTTTCATCACTAGCAAGGATTTTTGCTCTGATTTCTCTAGTGATTTCTCTTACTGCATCAACAATGTCAAGAGAATACCTTGCGATTGGATTGAATCCGTCTACGTAGAATATTCTTTCTACAATTGGATTTTCGTTGATGTAGAAACCTATTTTACACTCCACACCTCTTATTGTTTTTTCTTCGATTTGCTGAACAATCGGTTGAGGGTTGTACTTAAGGTCGTGTTTGATTTGTTGTGGGTATGAATTAATGATATCACGAGCATATGCATATAGTTCATAATTTCCACACTCCACAAAAGTTTCGTAACTGTTTCTTGAAAGGGTTTTTTGCAATTTTGTAATTGCTCTTGGTAAGATATCCCTGATGTTGATGGAATATCGGGTGAAGGGATTAAATTTGTCGGCATCGAAAGTTGTTTCGCAAAGTAAAACGTTACCTTGTGTTAGTACAAATCTGAATGCGTTGTTATTTTCCTTTTCGTTCATTATAAAAATTTTTAATTGTTAATACTTGTGCAAATATACGATGAATTATTCAATAGTGAAAGACTTTTTGATTATTTATTTTTATTATTTCTTTCATATGCTTCAAGCCTTTCTTTTTCACATTGGATTACAACATAGAAAGGTGAAACATAATTTACAAAAGTGCCTTTATATATACTAAGAAAACCATCTTGTCTCATCATATCCTGAAGATTTTTACTTCCTCTCTTCACTGGACTTAACGGTAATTCTAAATCAAGCAATGCTTCTCTTGCTTGTTTATTTAAAAATGGCTTTCTTAAATTGGTCAGTTTATAATTCATTACCAATCTATCAACACCATTTAATAAATTCTCAAGTGCCTTTAGTGGTTTTTCTTTATTTATTAATCTACCCTTATTTATCTCATCGGCTTTGGCACAAATTTCCCTTACGGTAAACGATTTATATTTCATATCGGGAAAATACTTTAATAGTATATCTTCACCAATACCTTTAATTCCTTTAATATTATCTGCAGTATCACCACAAATTATTTTAATTGGAAGTGCATTGGCATAATGATAACCAAAGATAAAGAAAAAATTTCCTTTATTTATTGGTGTATCAACACTTGGGTATAATATCGTTATATTTAAATCTAATAATTGAAAGAAGTCCTTATCCTTTGAATAGATAAAGATTTCTTCGGTGTTATTATGCGATACACAGTATTCAGCAATTAAATCATCCGCTTCTATGTCTGGAACTTCAATTTGTCTAAGAAACAAGTCCTCTGCATATGCTTGTACTCGCAGTCTTTGCTTTAAAATAGATTCTTTTTTATCGTTTTCCCTATCAATTTCCGCTTGAGACATTTCAATTCTTTTATGCCATTCTTTACTTTTACGATTGGCTTTATAGTCAGCGTCTATATTATGGCGAGCAAGACCACCCCCCTCACCGTCCCAAACCAAGACGACACGATTAATCATATGGTCTTTAACTAACTTGCGTGTTGTAGTAAGAAATTGATATAATGCACCACAATGTCCAAACTCTTGGGTATAAGTATCTTTTGCTCCGTGAAATGAACGTTGTAAAAGATAAGAAGAATCAATTAACAGGGTTCTAATCTTCATTTATTTGAGTTTAATTGTTGGCGAGCAACTTATTTGTCACTCGCCAAAGCATTTTTATTCTTCGGGATTTTCTTCTATATGAAAATATTCGTCATTAATAACATTACCTTCGGCATCCATTGGTTTTGCTTTTATTGTAATATCATCAGCAGTAAGACTATCATCCTCAAGAATATTCCGGAAGTGCAATATGTATTTTTTCTTATATTCTGCAACACTTGCATCATCGCCATATATAAATCCATGTGGTGTTGAGCCGATTTTTCCTTCTAATGAGATACCACCCTTTTCACCATCAATGTGATTTTTAGCAATATTAACCTTGTTTCTAAAACCGAAGTTAACGTCCCTGCTTTTACTTGCAGCAGTCAATCTTTCAGTTCCGTGAGTGATAATACCACCAAAATTATAGATGAGTCTTGAACCAAAGAACCATGTCTCACCACCCTTGTGTTTAACGACCTTATTCATACTGTCATACCAAATTTTCTGAACAGCACCAATGGTATTGGTGTAGGGACTATCTATTCTTCTACTATTTGGAATAGTATTGTTTAGTATTGACATGAATGCTTTTTCATACGCGCCTGCATTCCACATGTTATTATCGCTGTCGTTCTTTTCGAGTGCATTGATTGTCTTAATACAGTTTAATGTGCCAATGGAATCTATTGCAAAATATAGGTCAAACGGTAAATTACCCGCTGCTTGTTGGTCTATAAAATAATAGACTGCTTTTGCCATATCTTCAATACTTGCTTCTTTTCTGTCTTTGTCTTGAAATTTACCAAAATTATCAAGAAGGAATTTATTTTTAACTAGAATATAATCACCTTCCCAATCGAATCCCATTAAGGTTAATCTTTCATTACCTTCGTCAATATTATTTTCCGTATCAATAATAATTGGTAGAACACCCATTTTTTGTGAATTAACTATTGAACGCATTAATGCTGTCGATTTACCTGTGTTGGAATATCCACGAAATAGTGTTACATATCCCTTGGGAACGCCGGGCATACCAGTTGCTTCTTGTAATGCAGAATCTATTGGAATCCATATAAGAGGTTTGGATGGAACTTTATCTGCACCTACTTTTTTCTTGAAATTATCTAATGAGTATGTTTTTTTTGCAATTGGTTTCCTTACCGCAGAATTTTGTGGTACTTCTTTATCAATATCTTTTGCCATTTTTATAAATTTTATTGTAAACCAAAGGGGAATTCTCACTCCCCTTCAGTTCATTAAAGTAATTTTTGATTAAAAGGGGAGGTCTGTATAGTCCTCTGGGTCACCCACTTCGCCTTCAGCGTCGCCCATGAGGTCTTCGTGCTCATCTTCAACAGATGTTGCTTCATTGACCGCATTTGTTACTTGCTGTGCGGGAGTTACTTCTCTCGGAGCAGGATTTGCTGGTGGAGTTGCCTTCGCAGTAATGTCACTTGCAGTTTCCTTATATGTTCCAACATTCGATGCGTTAACATTATTAAATGTAACTGGCTGTTCCGTATAATCCAAGTCGGATGCTTGTTCGAAATCTTCTTCTTCATCCTTATCGAGATTACGTGTGCGAGTATTGGCTTTGAGTTCAAGGTCGGGACGACCAGGAAATACCCAATGTTTCTTGCTTGCGTCGGTATCTTCCCAATATGGGTTAGTACCATTTGCAATCATCTCAAGATATTCATGAGGTGTGATTCCCGGAGCAGTTTTTGCTTTAAAGATATCTCTCCATCCAATTGGGTCTTGAAGCCATGCTTTTGCTACTTCTGAATCATGATGAAGTGGTGATTTACCACGAATAGTGATTGCCGATATTGTCTTATAAGTAATTACAGCATCTCCTCTTTTCATGCTAGTAGTACCCATTAAGATGTTTAAGTCTGCACCGAATTCGGCATCGGCGAAATTAACTCCATGCTGAGAATGGAAGTCATTGAGGATGGGATACAATTTATCAAGAGTACCTTGATTGTTGTAATTGTGTTTAAATCTCCAGAACTTAACACCGTCTTTTTCAGCACCTTTATCGATACCACGAACGATGTAGAATTTTTTTGCTTCCCATTTACTTGCTTCAATAAAAATTGCTTTGTTCTTTTCAGCAATTTTTTTCTGGTCGTCATCCAAATTTTCTTTTTTAATGAATTTGATTGACTGGTCTTGCTCGGCAAGTTTTCTTTTTGCTTTGTCACAAAGAGGACATGGTGCAGGTCTAGTCATTAACTTACCATTACCATCTTTCATCTGTACACCATTCTCATCCAATACAGGAATTCTTGGGTCATTATGAGCAGGACAATAGACAACGGTACTTTGTTTCTTTTTCAAGGTAGTAGATGTTCCACCAGCAATGTTGGTAGGTACTACGTGAAAAAACGTCTCTACATAGAAGTTTTTCGTCTTGTAGGGTAAGATTCTGAAAGTTTCCTTGTCTTTTCGAGGAGTGAAATACTTTGCGAGTATGTCCTCTTTAGATTTACGTTTTGCGCCTTTTACTTGATTCTTCTGATAATCTTCGAAGGCTTTGTTGAAATTTGACAAATCACCACCTTGTGGGTTTGCACTTGCATTTGAATTTTCCATTTTTTAAAATTTTACAGTTAAAGTTATTTACAATATTTATTGCGCTACAAATATAGTCCACATTTTTGATAAATACAAGACTTTTTAAAAATTAATTCGAATTATTTATTATTCCATCATTAACAACAGTAAACGACAAGGTTTGTTTATTCTCATAGTAACTGCCATTCTTTAATCTGATTTGTAAATAATAATCCTGTGGTATAAGCCATGATGTATCTAAATTAAATTCATATCCATTTGATGTTCTGTTTGCACTTGTAAAAGGTATTATGTCTATTTCATATTTCGAACCAACCGTTGTATATACACGATATTCAATGTCCAAAGGTAAGAAATTATTTTGATTTGCATACAATTCTTTTATAGTTAATCTTATTTTTCTTATGTTACCCGCTCTAATATTCTCTTTTTCATTAATTCCCCAAAAATAAAAGAAGTAATTTCTAAAATCAATTTGGTTGCTGAGATTGAAAGTATAGTATTTGTCTGCCGATATAAGATAAAAATCATTTTCAGAGGTTACACTTCTACTATTAATAGTTAATGACCATACATCCCTAAATAAAACAGCATCGGGATAATCAGCCGAACTTATATTAAGACTAATTTTATAAACACCCTTAGTTACATTCTCAATTGAAGCACCGCTTATTGTTGTAACGAGATTATCTTCGTAATCGTATATGTCAACCTTATTAACAGTTATATTCTGTGGAAAATTGCCAATATTAACATAAAGATATAAACTATTGTCTTTATCCATAAAGAAATAATTCCTATCATCAAAAATTCCGTCATCAACAAATGTCTCAATAAATGGGTCATAAAACGTGTTTGTATGCTTTGCATGGAACGCAATTGCTTGGCGATACTCTGTGTCCAATGCTTCGGTTGCATCGGGGAATTTAACTCCTAGACCGTAAGAATCACCAGTATAAGCCGATGTTCCAGTATAGCCAGTTCCAAATAATCTTTGGTTAATATAATTAGTAACGTTAATATTCATATTTTCATTGCCGACATCGAATGGCTGACTACCGATTATTTGACTTACACCACTTATATATGCACCCGCAACAGTCCATCCACTTGTTGATGTCCTTGCTGACCAGTTAGATGCTTGCTGTGGAATCTCTGGGAGTGGTTGTAGTGTAAATAAATCTTGTTGGTCTGAATAGGTAAAAGTATAACCATTACCTTCTTGCCAGTACTCATTAATATTAAACAATTCTAATTCAACAGCACCCGCCCTTTCAATGCCAAGACTATATGCTTTTCTACCAATAAATTGTGGTGCATATCTAATTGTGTTGGTCATATTCAATGTGTGCCCCGTAATCTTAGCGGGATTAATAAAACCTTCGGCAATTCTTTGACGTAAGCCAGTAAAATCAACATCGAATAAAAATCTACTCACTTCCTTATTAGGAGTGCCATAAGATATCTCCGTAACGGGGTTCTGACTGTTATTCGTTAGATTGCTTTCGATTAACGTATTGTTCCATTTAAAATATGAACGATAATAAGACATACTGCTTTTTCTTATAAATACTATAAAACAAAAAAGACTACACGTGGTAGTCTTTTTATTATGTAATAATCCCAATTATTTTTTTATAAAATGCTTCACTAAAATCTGTGTCGCTTCTTTTTTACTCAATCCAGTTGGAACATTACGATTACTCAGTGTTTCTTTAGCAAGTTTAACTTGGCTTTCGTATAAACCCTCAGGCATTTCTTGTTGTGTATTCTGTTGACGTTTTGCTAGTTCTGCTTCTACTGATTGTTTTATGTTTCCAATACCCGCTTTACTTGCAAGACTTAAAACTTTTTCCAATTGGTCGTCAGGAATTCTTGAATAATTCAATTGTGAAGCCGCATTGCCGATTTTTTTCATTAAATCTTCCTTAGAAAAACCTAAATCTTCATTAACTTCTTCGGGTTCTTTTTCTATTTCTTTTTGCTTATCAGCGACATTTCTGATGTTTTCTAAGTTTTTTCTTGTTTTATCGTCTCTTCTTTGACTAAACATTTCACTTACTTCTTCTTCGGGTTCTTCTTCTGGCTCAGGCTTTTGCGGTCTTAAAATATCACCAAGTCTGCCAAAAACATCCTCTTGTTCGCCAAGTTCGCCTTCTTCGGTTTCTTCCTCATCATCTTCTTCTGCTTCAATTTCATCACCGACATTATGAGGTTTGAATCCAAGCAATGTATCGGTTAATTCCTTATCACTACTCTTTTCACCACCTTCAACATCAGCAACACCCGCTTGTTTCTCCATGTCAGCAAGATAATCATAATAATTAGGTATCTCGGCGAGATGGTCCATAACTATTTCAATGGCAATCATTGGATTATCGCTGTGCTCCAACTCTACTTTCATTCCTTTTAATATTTGCTCTGGGTCAAAATCTTTTGGAGATTTATCATCGGCTTTTCCACCTTGTAGCATATCACCAACCTCTTCTTTATCTTGTGATAGTTGTTCGATATCTGGTTCATTAGCATCACCCAATTCATTTTCATCACCATAATTATTATCAAGAGGTTCATCTTCAATTCCCTTTTGAGCATTTGGTTCTGCCTCTTCGTTCATTTTTGACAAATCATATTGTAAACCAATATAACCAACCCTTGAATTCCAATACATGAAATAACCATCCTTTTCATATGTTTGGTCTATACTGCTATTACGTAATTCTGGAATACTTGTATGTTGACCAGGATTATGCCATTGTTGAAGATACTTAAGTGCAGCGTCTTCGCCTCTAGTATCTAGTATTTCTAATGGTTGAAATGCCGAATCATCTTTTAAAAGAACAACATCTTCATATTTGTTTTGGTCTGTACTTTCGCTTATTCTAACGGAAGTATCTTGTTTATGTTTTTTCTTCGGATAATGTTTTTTAGGTTTAAACTTTTTACCAATTGGGTCTGGATAGTCGGATTTTTCGTCTTCATTCATAGGTTGCTCTTGTGGCTGTCCTTTTGATAAATCATTATACACTAATGACGCTGCCTTAAGCATATCTTTATATCGGGGATTGGTATTTAATTCACTATTATCTTGGCGCATACCACTCGCTTCAAAACTATATCCGACTTTACCCTTATCGTCCTTAAACATTCTAACCTGAATTGGTTTTCCATCATTACCCAATGTATATATTACAAACCCAGTACCAGAATTACTATCCTTTTCTATCTTTAATCCCATTGCCCCTATTTGTTGCTTAACCTCTGGATTAATATATCCTTGGAATTTTCTTGATTGGTCTAACTTCTTTTCCGCTGCTTGTGGGTCTGTACTTCTTTGTTGATAATATGTATCCATTGCTTTTTCGGCAGATTGCTGTGCCAAACCACTAGATATTTCGTTCATACTAAATCCCAAGTTTCCGCTAGATAAATGTCTTTCACTTTTAAGTGCTTCAATTTCGGCTTTAACTAATGCTTTATATTCTTCAAGACCAAGACTTAAAAATTTTGTGCCTAATCTTTTCTTTACGTTTTGTATTGCTTGAATAAGGTCAGCACCTTTATTATCTTGTTCTCCTTCCCAAAGGTCTTCGAGATGTTCGAAATCTTTTGGAATTGCGTTGTTTCTTGTCTTTTCTTTCTTCTTACCAGTAATTCTATCAATCTCATCCATTACTTCTTGATATGTTGGACTCGACTTTGTTTTTAATAGATTATCATATGCTTTTAATATCAATTCTTTCTTCTCTGGAGATACTTCTTCGACTGGTTCATTATCTACGGGTAATTCATCATATATTCCCGGAAATTCTTTCGGTCTGAATGGTTGAATTTCTGGACCTGCTTGTTTACCACTAATATCATCACTAAACTCACCTTCAACAACACCACCCAATGATGAAACACCAATTATTGGTCTATCCATTTCGTTCAATCCAGAACTTTGCCCTTTTGATAAATCATTATATAATAGTGTCGTGGCTTTATAAATATCTTGATAAGGTGGATTTGTTTGTAATAATTTATTATCGTAATACTTACCATCAATTTCAAACCTATAACTAACAACACCATTATCATCTTTATATACTTTTACGGTGAATGCTTTTTTATCACCCGGAGTTGTACCACGTATAACAAATGGCGATAAAGATGCATTTGTTGAGTTATCCTTAGTTACACTAAAACCCATTCTCTCTATTTGCTGTTTAACTTCTGGATTAATATATCTTTCAAATTTTTTTACTTGACCAAGAACCTTATTTCTATCAATAGAGTCGGGGTTGTTTACCGTAGTATCATAATAACTACCCAATGCTTTTTTTGCAGCACCTTGTGCCAAACCACTTGATATTTCATCGAGTTGTTTAATACCACCAGCAGTTGACCCGCCGGGTGCTTGTTGTATCAATTTCATTGCGGGTTTGTCGACTTCTTGAACGAACTTATCTAATTGTGGAGATTTCACTCTCACCGCAGGATTTGTTGGTTTCTTATCACCATAATTCTGTCCGGTTTGCATTCTGTCGTTACCACCACCATAGGGATAACTATCTTTTTTAATTGCGTCAATTAATTTAATTGCTTCGTCTAAGCCTAATTCATCGGCATCTGTTGGTTCTTCAACATCGGCATATTGTTCAACAACATCGAGTAATTCATTGGCATATTGTTGATTGAATTGTGCTAGTCCATTTTCATCCAAATCAATTGTTTCTTCACCATCTGCACTATCAAAACCAAAAGCAGTTAATTGTGCTGATTCTAG
>Ga0315289_10007660_pt1 | contig 15715 bp, 11 predicted proteins | sample YL17G11_40_MG_FD_203452 | JGI IMG/M metagenome (GOLD analysis project Ga0315289, IMG submission 203452) | Sediment microbial communities from Yellowstone Lake, YNP, Wyoming, USA - YL17G11_40 | ecosystem: Environmental > Aquatic > Freshwater > Lake > Sediment | place: USA: Wyoming | collected... | reverse complement strand
TCAGGCGTGCGCTCTAACCAACTGAGCTACAGGCCCCTATTCTGCTTGCAGCAAGCAATGATTACAAGAAAGGCATGCGCGACCGCTTTGCGTCAGCGGTCAGGTGTTCGACCATATCCAGCCACGGTTCCCTGCGTTTTGACGCGCAGGGATCGTGCGGGATTCTCCTTAGAAAGGAGGTGATCCAGCCGCACCTTCCGATACGGCTACCTTGTTACGACTTCACCCCAGTCACCAACCTTACCTTGAAACCCTGCGTCCTTTCGGTTCGCCCAGGTTCTTCGGGTACTGTCGGCTCCCATGGTGTGACGGGCGGTGTGTACAAGGCCCGGGAACGTATTCAACGCGGCCTGCTGATCCGCGTTTACTAGCGATTCCGACTTCATGCACTCGAGTTGCAGAGTGCAATCTGAACTGAGACCGGTTTTTTGCGATTGGCTCCCCCTCGCGGGATTGCGACGCTCTGTACCGGCCATTGTAGCACGTGTGTAGCCCTGGACATAAGGGCCATGAGGACTTGACGTCGTCCCCACCTTCCTCCGACTTAACGCCGGCAGTCTCCTTAGAGTTCCCAGCATAACCTGATGGCAACTAAGGACAAGGGTTGCGCTCGTTGCGGGACTTAACCCAACATCTCACGACACGAGCTGACGACAGCCATGCAGCACCTATGTGGCGCGCCCTTGCGGGCTACCCGACTTTCATCGGTTTACACCACACTTCGAGCCCAGGTAAGGTTCTTCGCGTTGCATCGAATTGAACCACATGCTCCACCGCTTGTGCGGGCCCCCGTCAATTCCTTTGAGTTTCAACCTTGCGGTCGTACTCCCCAGGTGGGTCACTTATTGCGTTAGCGGCGGCACTGAAGGGGTCGAATCCTCCAACACCTAGTGACCATCGTTTAAGGTGTGGACTACCAGGGTATCTAATCCTGTTTGCTCCCCACACTTTCGCGCCTCAGCGTCAGTTGTCAGCCAGGAGACCGCCTTCGCCACGGGTGTTCCTCCCGATATCTACGCATTCCACCGCTACACCGGGAATTCCATCTCCCTCTCTGACCCTCAAGGGTGGCAGTTTCCGAAGCAATTGATACGGTTGAGCCGCACGATTTCACTTCGGACATGCCACTCCGCCTACGCGCCCTTTACACCCAATGAATCCGGACAACGCTTGCACCCTCCGTATTACCGCGGCTGCTGGCACGGAGTTAGCCGGTGCTTACTTTGGGGGTACCGTCAGGTCCGCCGGATGGCGGATTGTTCGTCCCCCCTTACAGGAGTTTACAATGCAAAGCACCTTCATCCTCCACGCGGCGTTGCTGCGTCAGGCTTTCGCCCATTGCGCAATATTCCTCACTGCTGCCTCCCGTAGGAGTCTGGGCCGTATCTCAGTCCCAGTGTGGCTGATCATCCTCTCAGATCAGCTACCCATCGTCGCCTTGGTGGGCCATTACCTCACCAACCAGCTAATGGGACGCGACCTCATCCCGGACCGCCGAAGCTTTCAAGCTCAAAGGATGTCCTTCAAGCTCAATATGCGGTATTAGCGCCAGTTTCCCAGCGTTGTTCCCCAGTCCGGGGTAGATTAGTCACGCGTTACTCACCCGTTCGCCACTAACCAGCCCATATTGCTACAGACTGGTCCGTTCGACTTGCATGTGTTAAGCACGCCGCCAGCGTTCGTCCTGAGCCAGGATCAAACTCTCCGTTGTAAATATTAACAGCGAATTTGTCTCGCTCGAAATTTTAGGGATTTTTTTGGTTCACCTGCCTCGCTTATCGCATTGCAGGTCGCACACGCCTTCTTGTCAAAGAGCAAATGAAAAAACAAGCCTTTAGGGAGGAATTCTCTTTTCCCCTATTTCTTATGGCCAAAACCTAATATATAATGTAAAAAGGTCTTTGTCAAGTCCTTTCTCAGCTCCCCGCGTTATTCCCCTCCTGAGTCCCCCCGGCCCATCTCGTTCACGCCGACCTATAATTGCTTATTTATCAATCTATTGAAGCAAAAAGTGACAATGTCATTTCCTCAATGCTCCTGAGACGATAGCAACTTTCAGGCGGCGGTTTTTGCCATGCCTCTCTTTGCTGACCTCAAACAGCGTCCCACCGTGCCCCCCACCGGGGACGGTGGGGGATAGTGCCGATCGACAGAAGGTAAGCTCTCGGGTGATCGCCGTCGGGGGTCTCCAGACCCACGATGGCGCCATTGCCGGTCTGGAGACCCACAACGGCGGGCAGATGATTCGCTCCAGCCTTATGTGCGACGGCACTAGGCAGGACGCTCCCGCGTCCTGCGGTTCCGCACGCAGGAGCGTGCGGTCTGGTGCAGTGCAGAACAAATAACCCGTCGAGACACGGCGTTAGGTCGGCTCGATGACCGTGTCCGAAACTTCGGACATTCCGTTGCGATTGGCACGAGCTCGACGCGTCCCCAATGCGACGAGATAGCAAGCAAGGGATGTGCCAAAACCCATGTAGATTGGCTGCACTCCAAGCCAATACTGATCAGATAGAGTGAACTTTGGAGCCAGAGTCCAAGTGAGACTCAAAGCACCCGCCAGAATCATGGATGGCAGGACCCAACCTCGGGGAAAACGATGACGCTTGCTGAAGCTGGAGAGCATTGGAATGAGCAGCATCGGCGCACCGACCGAACCCAAGTCGTGCCAGAGTGTGATGATAGATTCGGTAGTCAGAGCAAGAAGAAATGACCCGATGCAGGAGGCGACAAGCCCAATACGGACATAGCGAGGAATTTCAGAGGTCTGTGCACCATTGCGACCTTTCCAGAGCAAGTCCCGCCCGAATGCCCCGGCCGCGATGAAGTAAGAGCTATCCACGGTGGACATCACCGTCGCCAAGAGAGATGCCAAGAAAAATCCGAAGAACCCTATCGGCAAGACTCGCCGTGCAAGTTCCGAAAACGCCACCGTCGGGTCGGCAATATCCGGCAGCAGAGCCCGCGCATAGAGTCCCGTCGTCGTGGTCATGAAATCAAAGAAAATCCAAAAGAGAATGGAAATGAGAATTCCCGATGTCGCTGTCCGTCGCGAATCCGACGCATAGACACAGTGGTAGAAGTAGGGTTCAATGAGTGTGGTCGAGGCGATGAAATACCACACAAGAACCGCCCCGAAAGACTGCCCACCAGTGGGCGTGAAGAGCCCGGGCGGCACCTTCGTCTGAAGAAATCCCAGACCTCCATATTTTGCAGTCAACGCCACGACCATGACAGCGAAGCCGCAATACATGAAAAGGAAGTAGACAATATCGGTCGCAACAAGGGAGCGTAGGCCACCCGTGTAAATATAGAGTGTCGAAAACAGGAGGCCTGCTACCAAGGCCGCGGGGTAGCTCCATCCCGTAATCCAGCGACCGAGGGTTCCGAGCATCACCAAATAGGCGGCAGGCATGGTCATGATGAAGACCACCAGCGCTCCGAGGCGAGCTACTCCCCTGCCATAGCTCGCCTCAAGCTGGTCGGGGATACTGTAAAGGCGTGTCTGCCGCGCGCGGCGAGCAAGAAAGATGGCAAAGATCGCCGCATGCAGGTAGTAGGGCACGCCAAAGACAAACCAATTCGCGAGCCCGTAGCGCCATGAGTATTCGCTGATGCCGAAGATGCCACCGTACCAAGTCGCCACAAGCGTTGCGACGAAAGCGGGAAGCGTCAGACGGCGCCCCATGAGCAGGAATTCATCGGTATTGCGTCTGGGAACTCGACCGCGCACGAGGCCAACAGTTAGTGTCCCCACTACATAAAGAGCGGGAATCGCTAAGTCAATCCAATGAAAGCGCAAGTTCGTTTCTCTTCCTAAGCAACGAATTCCAAGGCGCGTTACATATTGATGGACAAGCTGACAAGGTAATTAATCGGTGCTCCGACGAAATAGCGTGGCAATCCATCGTCGGAATCAATGTATCCGCTCGTTTCGTATTCGCTATTCAGAAGATTGTTCACGCGCAAACGCACTTCGATTCCCCGAAGTCCCGCGACTTTTTCAAACCGATAGCCCGCATCGAGATTCAAGACCTCATAGGCGGGGACGGCGGTGCTATCGGTTTCGCTGTTGTCCACATATTGCTTGCCCACCGCTCGCAGCGAGAGAGCAAACAGGAAGGCCTTTGGCCGCCACTCAACGCGCAGATTCCCGAGATAGGGTGGATCTCCGAGGAGACGATTGCCGTCACGGCTGACGAAATCCCATGCGTTCCAATCCCATTCCCTGTAATGGACAAAATGATGGTCCGTCAGAGCCAGGTTGCCGCTGATGGTTAAGGCCTCGATCGGGTGACAAGCCGAAGTGAACTCAATTCCTTGATGAAGTGTCTCCTCCGCGTTGCCCGACATGGGTACGCCGTTGTCGTCCAGTTGACCGGCATAGGGAATGATCTCGTCTCTGAGCGACATATAGTAGGCATTCACGCCGAATCCGAATCGCTTCCATTCCCAGGCCGTCCCGATTTCAAAGTTCGTCAGCTTCTCTGGCTTCAGTGATTCGCCGACATAGCGATAGCCACCCGTCCGGGACTGAAAACGATTAGGCACTGTGATAGGCATTGACCAATAGTCTTGAGGGTCATAGATGTCATTGAAGGCGGGTTCACGCTGTGCCACGGAGAAATTCACATAGGCATTTGCAACAGGCCCGCCACGCTCGGCGTCCGGCTCCAGAATCAAGTAATTCAACCCAACGCGTGGCACGAACGGGAGGGCTAATCTCAATCTGAAGGGGAGTGGAAAGTTCAACTTCGAAGATGGCGTGTATCGGAGTGTCAAGGGTGCTGAGGCCGTGTATGTCTTATCTACTTCCACGCCAAAAAGTTTGTCGTTGTCCATTCCATAGACTTGGGATTGCACCTGCAAATCCACCATGGCGCGCAGCCGCGTGGTCAGCTTATGGAAGACATGCACATAGGCGGCGACACTCCGTTTTCGCACTTGGTAGTCATAATAATGATAGTCGGAACCGACTCCGGGGGGCAATGGATTCCCGCCACGCACGATTCCCTCATGGTGGGCATGATGCAGACGAACTTCTCCTCCAAGAACCAATTCGCCATTGCCGTAGTCCCATGCCACACGCGGAATCCAACCCCAATCGGTCTCGCTCACATTGCGACGGCGCAAGAGGTCAAAGCGCTTTAGATCATAGACAACACGGCCATTGGCCAGCGTATCGGGGTCCGGCAGACTGTCCTTATTCTCATCCACATAGTACTCCAGCGGAAAGAGGGTATCCGAATCCACCTGAATGATGCTCTGCCCGGATTGAAAGAAGTATTCCTCGAGATTCTTGCCCGGCCGCCACTGGTCATAGTAGCCATCACCTTTGAATAAGTAGAAGGTATTGAAGAGCTCAAGTTTGTCGGTCAGTTTCCACTCATCATGAAGTTCATAATGAGGCTGAAAGAAATGGTCTATTTCATTTTTGTAGGTCAAGGGATTCAACCGCCGGTCATGATTTTTGTCGCCGGTGACTTCGCCTTTGACAGCTTCTATGGGGATTCCGTAATAGGATAAGTGCGTTTCTTCGGGACCTCCATAAAAGTTGAGATGAGTTGTGTGGTGCGCTGAGAAGCGCGCTGCCGAGAAGTAGTAGCTCCAAAGATCCGTCCAGCTCCCAAAACGGTATCCGTCGGAATGAATGCCAGTCAGACGACCAGCAATGCCGTACTGGCCCCCGATGCGACCCGAGTTCACCGCAAGCGATGCCTTGCGGGTGTTGAAGCTGCCATAACTGCTCGAGACTTTGAGTCCTCGCTCGTCTCCGGCTCCGGGCAACTTGGTCACCAAGTTGATTGAACCGCCGAGAGCGGAAGCCCCATAGAGCGAACTGCCCACTCCGCGCTGAACCTGAATGTCTTGAACATCGCTTGGGAAATCGGGGAGGTCAATCCAGAAGACTTCATGCGATTCCGCATCATTGAGAGGTGTATTGTTGAGCATGACCGCCACGCGATTCTGTGTGAAACCCCTCAATTTCAAATAGGAATAGCCGACTCCGTTCGCGTTGTCCGAATAGGCGTTGATTCCGGGCATTTCAGTCAGCAACACCGGAATATCCTGGACATTGTATCGCACATCCACATCTTGGCGGTCAAGGTTGGAGAAAGAGACGGGCGTTTCACGCTGGGCGCGGGTCGTGGCAACCGTCACCTCGGGCATGAAGTAGCGGGGCTGCTCAGAAAGTTTCTCGGGGCTTACAGCTTCCTTCGAACTGGGACGAAGCTCAATTTCCCAATTGAAAACATCGTTCTCGGATAGTTCAACCTCACGGATGGCGAGCGAATAACCGCTCTTCGCCGCCTGCACAACATACCTTCCAGCGGGAATTTCTTCGAAACGGAACTGGCCGTCCTGGTCTGTTTGAGCGGACTTATCCGCCTCCTTGAAGGTTATCACGACTCCCGCGATGGGTTTTCCGTTGGAGTAGTCTGTCGCCTTTCCTTGCAGAACAGCCCCCTCCGCGGAAGCCGCTATAACCCCGCTCAGAAGAAAGACCAAAAGCCTTCGCTTAGTCATTGTTGCCTCCTGAATCAAATCCAACAAAAAAACCGTCACCCGGAAACCGAATGACGGTCAAGAAGATCGTACTTGTCCGCCACTGTTTCCTCCGCTGGTATTATCCAGATCAGGTTCCGAGGGTTTTTCTCAGGCCGTCTGCCGAAAGCAGGCGGGCCACCCCTACAGTAGCACCAACAATATAGCAAAAGCATGTACTTTTGTCAAGTCCTCCTGACCTCGAGAAACCGCACGACCTTAATGAACCAATATGTGGAACTTTTTACTCTAATTATCGTATTATGATTGTGCGAACAGCGGGTACGCTCGCTCTAGGACGATTGCTCAGCGATCCCACTGTAAATATTGACATTATTGAATTTGCATCGGATTTTCAGAAACTGTCCCGAGGTTCATCATGCTTCTCTCCATGCAGACTGACTACGCAATCCGTGTTCTTTTGGACATTGCGTCGAATTGGCAAGAACATGGCGTCGTCACACGCATGCTCGCGGAGCGATTGCATGTTCCGCGGGTGTTTTTGACGAAGATTGTCGCTCAGCTTGCGGGATACGGCTTTCTGCGCACCCAGCGCGGCAAGGGCGGCGGCATCATGCTCAGCCGAAATCCCGCACAGATCAATCTGCTCGAAGTTATCGAGGTCTTCGAGGGCAGAATCCGCTCGACTTCGTGCACCTCCTCCGAGGACTTCTGCTGCCTCATTAAGGGCTGTGTCATTCGCGGCCTTTGGACCGGCGCCGAAGACAATTTGCGCAACTACCTTGGGGGCTTCACGCTGGCCGATCTGGTGGAAGCTGCATCCAAGCAGGGCGAGAACGACACGGCCGATGTGAGCGACTCAGCGGGCGAAAATCACCTGATCCAGCCCGTATCCGTGCCACCCGGGTAGAAAAGAGTAACTGCTTCAACCGACGCGAACAAGAATTAAGGAAAGAAACTTGGATACCCTGGAAATTGTCAACCTGCATGTTTCCGTCGAAGGAAACGAGATTCTCAAGGGCGTGAATCTTTCGGTGCCCAAGGGTGAGGTCCACGCGCTGATGGGACCCAACGGCTCGGGCAAATCCACCTTGGCCAATACCCTCATGGGGCATCCGGGTTATCAGATCACACAAGGGGATATTCGTTGGAAAGGCGAGAGTCTTGTCGGATTGGGTGCTGACGAGCGAGCTCGCCGCGGGCTATTCTTAGCTTTCCAATATCCGGCTGAAATCTACGGCGTGTCCGTAACGAACTTTTTGCGCATGGCGCAAGCCGCGCGCTTCGGCGCGACCGGTAGCTTTTCGGACTTTCAGAAAGCCTTGAAGAAGCAGATGGAAATTCTTGAAATTGAGCCCGCGTTTTCGCAGCGTTACCTGAACGAGGGATTTTCGGGCGGCGAGAAAAAGCGGCATGAGATTCTGCAGATGGGCATGCTCGAACCGGAGATGGCTATTCTCGACGAGACCGATTCGGGACTGGATATTGATGCGCTGAAAATTGTCTCACGAGGAGTCAATGGCTTGCGCGGCCCAAAAATCGGCATGCTCCTTATTACGCATTACCAGCGATTGCTGAACTACATCATCCCCGACCGCGTGCATGTGCTCATCGAAGGACGCGTCGTCCTGAGCGGCGACAGAAACCTCGCACTTGAACTCGAAGCGCAAGGCTATGATTGGGTCAAAGACGCGGCGGCCGCTTCGTGAGAGTCCTATCATTTGGCCGACGAACGAGACCTGAGTAAAAGGAATATCCTTCCATGTCAAATAAGGCTGTTGATTCAGATATTGACAACTACGAGCGCTACGGATTCCACCAGCCCGAGAAATATCTTGTCAAGATGGACAAGGGGTTGTCCAGACGAGTTGTCGAAGAGATTTCGGCGTACAAGAATGAACCGAGTTGGATGCGCGACTTTCGTCTGAAGTCTTTGGATATTTTTCTTAGCAAGCCCATGCCCACTTGGGGAGCAGACCTTTCCGGTGTGGATTTCGACAATATTCATTACTATGTTCGACCGACAGACCGCCCGCAACATAATTGGGATGATGTGCCGGAGGATATCAAAAACACCTTCGACAAATTAGGCATTCCTGAAGCGGAAAAGAAGTTCCTGGCGGGGGTCGGCGCGCAATATGAATCGGAAATGGTCTATCATTCGCTGCAGAAGCAATGGGAAGAGCTTGGAGTTATTTTTCTGGATACCGATACAGGGCTGCGCGACCATCCGGACATCTTCAGAAAGTATTTTGCATCGATCGTTCCGCCGTCCGACAACAAGCTTGCGGCTCTGAACAGCGCCGTTTGGTCGGGCGGCAGTTTTATTTACATTCCACCGGGGGTACATGTAACGATTCCGCTGCAAGCCTATTTTCGCATCAACGCGCAGAACATGGGCCAATTCGAGCGCACGCTGATAATCGCGGACGAAGGCTCGAATGTTCACTATGTCGAAGGGTGCACAGCGCCTGTCTATAGCTCCGATAGCCTTCATGCGGCGGTCGTGGAGTGCATTGTGAAAAAGGGCGCGCGCATGCGTTACACGACGATTCAAAACTGGTCGCGCAATGTCTATAACCTTGTGACGAAGCGAGCCATCGCGGAGGACGACGCCATTGTCGAATGGGTGGACTGCAACCTCGGTTCCAAAATGACCATGAAATACCCCGCCGTTTTCTTGAAAGGAAAAGGGGCGCGGGCGGACATTCTTAGCGTCGCCTATGCCGGTTCGGGGCAGCACATTGAAGCCGGCTCCAAGATCATTCACAGCGCTCCGCATACGACTTCAGTCGTTGTTTCAAAATCCATATCGCGAGGGGGCGGGCGCACAAGCTATCGCGGGCTTCTGAAAATCCTGAACGGCGCTGTCGGCTCCAAATCGAGCGTTCGATGCGATGCGCTTCTCATGGACGAGATGTCGCGCAGCGACACCTATCCCTATATGGATGTCAAAGAAGAGAAAGTTACGCTGGGACATGAAGCGACGGTCTCAAGAATCGGCGACGAACAGCTCTTCTATCTGATGTCGCGGGCGCTTTCGCAAGCCCAAGCAACCGCACTCATCGTGCAAGGATTCATTGAACCGGTTGTGAAAGAACTGCCAATGGAGTATGCCCTCGAAATGAATCGCTTGATTCAATTACAAATGGAGGGATCGGTTGGATAGCCAAATACCAGCACTGACGAGCACACCGCGTACCTCGGCACTCGAAATCGCTCAGCAGACAGCAATCCCTGATCGGAAACAGGAAGATTGGCGTCATCTGGATCCCCAGGCATTCCCCTGGGAGGAATTTGAGCAGGCAGCGCTGCAGGAATATCGCCAACCGTGCGTGGACTCACAGGTTGAATCCGGCGTTGTTCTGCCAACGATAGACGCCGCGAAACTTGCGCAGATTCTTGCTATCCGCGAAGAGGACGCTGACTCGAAATTCCTCTACCTCCACCGCGCTCTCACCAGTCCTATCGTTGCTTACCGAATCCCTGGAAACCTGCGCGACGGCGCCATTCGGATTGTCCAGCGAATCTCCGGACCGGCAGCCCCAACCATTGTGCTCTATGTCGAGAGCGGAGCTGACGCCATAGTCTATCACCGCTGGGAGAGTGAAACGAGTGGCGCGACACCCATGATTGGGCGAATCGAAATCATGTTGGAGCGCGGCGCAAGGCTGCAATTTCTTCACGAAGATCAACTCAGTGCCGCTTCGCCTCTTTACTACCGTGCTCATACACAATTGGCCGAGAACGCTCATCTGGATTGGGGAGTCTTCACCACCGGGTCGGTTTGGCACGCGGCGAAAATGACGATAGACCTTCAGGGTGCAGGAGCCGAGAGCACCACTTACGGCCTTTTCTGCGGCGCCGGAGCGCGAACCGCCGAGCACCGCACCGTGCAAAATCATGCCTGCCCTCGTGCGAAGAGCGATTTAGTCTTTAAATCGCTTTTGGCCGGAAAGTCGCACTCGGTCTACCAAGGAATGATTCGCGTTGAGAAGGCCGCTCAGCGCACGGACGCCTACCAAGCGTCCCGGAATTTGATCTTGAGTCCCACCGCCCATGCCGAGACGATTCCACGTCTGGAGATCCTGGCGGATGATGTCCGATGCTCACACGGAGCCACGGTGGGAACGGTGGATGTCAATATGCTCTTCTATCTTATGACGCGGGGTCTCAGCCGTGCTCAGGCCCTCGCCATGGCCGCCGAGGGTTTTGCAGAGGAAGTCATCCGGCGCGTTCCTCTAAAAGATATCGCCGCAAGGTGGCGTAGTGCTGTGCAACAAACCATTGGTAATAATCTGGCATGAGTCTCATGGATACCGTTATCAAAGCAGACCGGGCAATGTCCAAAGCAGAGAAGCTGCGCGAAGATTTTCCGATTCTGAAGACGACCGTGCGCGGCAAGCCGCTCGTCTATTTGGACAACGCCGCGACTTCGCAACGGCCGTCGCAAGTCCTCGCGGCCTATTGCTTTTTCTGCCAATCGCACAATGCGAATGTCCATCGCGGCATTCACAGCCTGGGCGAACAAGCGACAGATCGCTACGAAGCGGCACGACGCAAAGTGGCGACTTTTATCGGTGCGCCATCCGAAAAAACCGTCGTCTTCACGCGAGGCACGACAGAATCCATCAACCTTGTCGCGTATGGCTACGCCCGCAAGTTTCTCAAGCCCGGTGACGCGGTCATGCTGACTCAGATGGAACATCATGCCAATCTTGTCCCCTGGCAGATTGTCGCCACGACCATGGGCGCCAGCCTGCGCTTCTGGCCGATGACACCGGAAGGAACTCTGGACATGAGCGCCGCGAGTGATCTTCTGCAACCTCCGGTGAAAATCGTCGCCCTCACGCATGTTTCGAATGTCCTGGGCACCATCAATCCCGTCCAGGAAATTGCGCGACGGGCCCATGCCATCGGAGCAAAAGTGCTCGTGGACGGCGCTCAGGCGGTCCCTCACATGCGTGTCAATGTCGCTGACATCGGCTGCGATTTTTATGCTTTTTCGGGGCACAAGATGTGCGGACCGACAGGCATCGGCGCACTTTGGGGACGCGAGGAATTGCTCGAGGAGATGGATCCCTTCATGACTGGTGGCGAGATGATTCGGGAAGTCTGGCTGGATCATGCCACTTGGAACGAACTTCCCTACAAGTTCGAGCCGGGAACACCGCCGATTGCCGAAGCCGTGAGTATGGGAGCGGCCGTGGACTATCTGAATCATATCGGGATGGATTGGATTCAAGAGCATGACCGGCAACTCGTGACCCATGCGATGAACCAACTTCTGGCTGAGGATGGGGTGAAGATCTTTGGCCCGCAGGATGGGCGAGGGGCGCTCGTCTCCTTCAATGTCGAAGGTGTCCATCCACACGACCTTGCCACTCTGCTCGACCGGGATGGGATTGCCGTTCGCGCCGGACATCACTGCGCTCAGCCCCTGATGAGATGGCTTGGAGTTCCCGCCACGGTGCGCGCGAGTTTCTACATTTATAATCTGCCCGAAGAAATTGATCAGCTATTAGAGGGCATCCGCAGAGCGAAAGAGGTGTTCGCTTATGCGCGATGAACTCTACGGCGAAATCCTCCTGGATCATTACCGTTATCCGCGCCATTTCGGAGCATTGCCCAATCCATCCGTGCGTGTCGAGGGCAAGAATCCGCTCTGCGGCGACGAATTCTTGATTGACCTGAATATGGAGGGAGAAGTTGTCAGAGAGATTCGATTCAGCGGAAGGGGATGCGCCATCTCGATGGCATCGGCCTCCATGATGACCGAATTGGTGACGGGAAAAAGCGTTCCAGAAGTAAAAGAATGGATAGACCGCTTTCGGAATTTCCTGCGCGACGGTGGAGCACCTCCCGAAGGAGTGGACATGGGGGATTTACAAGCCCTCGCGGGCGTTGCGCACCTTCCCGTGCGCGTCAAGTGTGCAATACTCGCGTGGACAACTCTTGAAGAGGGAATCAACCAATGTAAGAACGGACTGAGCCCCGCCGCACTTCAGGGCCCGGCAAGAGATTCTGGCGTTTAGAAGACTTCTCCCCTACACGGGCGGTTCCCCTCCGGAAAACATAGGCGACGAGCGACTTTCCATGCCCTTAGCTTATGAATCACTCTGAATGTTCCATCCCGGTGACTGTTCGCCGAATTCCCGACTTTTGGCAGCGCGTGCGCGCGGCACCACACCGATTATTGGGCCTTGATTACGACGGGACTTTGGCTCCATTTCATAGAGACCGAATGAAGGCTCGTCCCTTGCCTGGCATTCTTTCGATCCTGCAGTCCATTCGAGATAGTGGCACCACCAGTCTATTCATCGTGTCCGGACGACCTGTATCTGAGACTCTGCAATTGCTCGGAGACCTGCGTATCTACATTGTGGGAGCCCATGGATATGAGCAGAGAGACCCCGACGGTCAGTTCCGGGCATTCGCGCCCAGTCAGATGCAACAAGAGGGCCTGAAAATGGCCAAGAGGCAGGCTACTGAACTTGGCAACGAACCTTATGTGGAGGTGAAAACAGGCAGTGTTGCTCTGCACTCACGAGGAGTTGTGAACCCCATTGAAAGCTACGAGGAGGTCAGAAGAGCATGGCAACACATAGGGCAGGAGCATAATCTAATCTTGAAAGAATTCGATGGAGGAATAGAGCTGCGTGCCTTTGATCGCAACAAGGGAACCGCGCTTCAAGAGATCCTCTGGAAGATGCCATCGGGAACGCTCCCCGTATATGTGGGCGACGACGAGACCGATGAGGATGCTTTTCAGGTCGTGCGCCCAATCGGGATAGGGATAAAGGTCGGAGGCGAAGGCTCCAAGACATCGGCGATGGGATTTCTCGAAGACTGCGACGAAGTCGCTCGATTTCTTAGCTGTTGGCAAACAATCATGGGTTCTTGATGCAAGACGCTCCCGAAGCACAGAAGGTGGGACGGCTCATCGTAGTCTCAAATCGCTTGCCCGTCGCACTGGACGCGGATACCCGAGGGCATCCGCTTTTACTGCCGGGTTCTGGCGGTTTGGTTACCGCGCTCAGTCCCGTCTTGCGCGATCACGGAGGAATCTGGATCGGTTGGCTTGGAACATCAAGTGAACCTGAAGGACTCAGCGAAATAGTGGCAAAGGGAAGCATTGAGTCAGGATATACACTTCACACCGTTGGGCTCACCCAGGACGACATTGATGGATTCTATAGGGGATTTTCCAATGAGATCCTCTGGTTCCTGTTTCATGACTTCATTCTGCTGTGCAACTTTGATCCCTCCTATTGGCCAAGCTATGAGCGCGTGAATCGCAAATTCGCGGAAACCGTGGCTGGCCTCGCGTCGCCTGAAGACTATATTTGGATTCATGACTACCACCTATTGCTTGTGGGACGCGAATTGCGGTCGTTAGGAATGGATCAACGCCTCGGATTCTTCCTCCATATTCCTTTTCCACCCATTGATGGATTTCTCAAAATTCCGTGGCGGCGAGAACTCCTTGAGGCCATGCTGCAATATGACCTTCTGGGATTCCAGACAGTGCGAGACACAACGAATTTCTTGCGATGCGTTCGATTGCTTATCCCTCAGGTTCGGGTTCAAGGCGCGGGCTCAATCTTTACTTTGCGGACCGCCAATCGCGAACTTCGTGTCGGGACTTTTCCGATAAGCGTTGACTTTCGCGGATTTGCCAAGCGCGTGGCAAGTGGGACCGCTGACGCTTTCGCCGATCAGATAAGCCGGTCGCTGAATCATTGCCAATTGATTCTGGGAATTGACCGGCTCGATCATACGAAGGGAATTCCGCAGCGCATCATGGCTTTTGGGGAAGCACTGACCGACTATCCGGAACTTCGGCGTCGGATTGCTTTATTTCAGATAGTGGTGCCCAGTCGTATGGAAATAAGCCGGTATCAGAACCTGAAACAGGAAATCGAACAAGTCGTGGGGCAAGTGAATGGGCGCTTCACCCAGCCAGGTTGGACACCTGTTCATTACATGTTCCGCTCGTTGGCAGCGCCTGAGCTTGTGGCTTATTACCGTATGGCGGATATCGCTTTGGTTACACCCTTCAAAGACGGAATGAACCTGATCGCCAAAGAGTATTGCGCATGCAAGGTTCATAACAATGGAGTGCTGATTCTCAGCGAATTTGCAGGTGCGGCAGCCCAATTGCATCACGATGCTTTGATTGTCAATCCCTTCGATATCAAGGGAATCGCTGAGGCAATTCATCGCGCCTTCACGATGGATCCAAGCGAGAAGCGCCAACGAATGCGGCGTCTGCGCCGCGCAATCCAGCGAAATGATGTTCACCGATGGCTCGACAATTTTCTCCGTGCGGCATTTGCCAGAACCATTAGCGATTTCCGTCGCACCGGTGACTTCTCACCATCCTACTATCCAAGTGGCTCCCATTCAGAAAGGGAAAGAAGCCTTTCCTAATCCAAGACCCTCGACGGCGCTTACAGTACTACCCGTGACCTTAGGTCGCGGTTTTTTTTGCGCATTGATTCCTCTTTCCAAAAGAGAGCCTGGCCAAATAAATGGGTCGGCTGCAAGTGGCCGACCCTGCACAGACTCTCTTTGCATAATTATCCGCGACCGGAGGTCGCGGCTAGTACTCAAAAGGAAATCATGAATACTGATGTGTCAGATGGAGTTGGATTGAATTCCCCTCCGAGTTGACAATATCCAATATAGCGATAATTCTACTAGCCGCGACCTCCGGTCGCGGAACTATTGATCGTGACACCATATCAATAGGGATCTATGACATCCGATGTGCTCTTGCAGAAATATTCCTTCGCACTCGACCAAGGGTACTCTTCTGCGCTCACCGCCAACCCTGCTCGGACGGGATTCTCGTGAATGTACACGAGTTTTTGCCGCATGAAGACTTCGCCTTCGATTACCTCTGACCAGTAGCCTTTCTCCCAGATCGGGCCTTCGCCAAGTGAGTGCGCAATGTGCGTCTTCATTCGTTTGACAAACCGTGAGATAGTAAGCGGTGCCTTTGTTTTCAACACGACATGGATGTGATCCGGCATGACGACAAAGCCATAGAGCTCAACTCCGCCGTTCTCACGGAAGAATTGAAATGAATCAACAACAATCTGCGCCGCCTTTGGGTTGGAAAACAGGGGTAGCCGATTCCGTAATCCTGCGGTGATGAAGAATACAAGATCAGGAACGCCACGATTGGCGGGGATACGGACCA
>Ga0315289_10007658_pt1 | contig 15716 bp, 16 predicted proteins | sample YL17G11_40_MG_FD_203452 | JGI IMG/M metagenome (GOLD analysis project Ga0315289, IMG submission 203452) | Sediment microbial communities from Yellowstone Lake, YNP, Wyoming, USA - YL17G11_40 | ecosystem: Environmental > Aquatic > Freshwater > Lake > Sediment | place: USA: Wyoming | collected... | reverse complement strand
AAGCTGTCAGTCGTCCTGCTTGCCGTTCAAGATCGGTTTTTTGGTCTGCCGACGATACTCGCACGTACAGAGCTACGCTGCCTTCGCTCGGTGATTTAGGATCATCGACGATGATCGTCCCGGTTGGCAGCTGACGGGCTGATGTCGGCAACGTCCCATCTTTCCACATGCGCCAAGCAGTTCTATAGGATATCCCCTGCGATTATGCCCAATGTGAAAGTTTCATGGCGGTAATGTATGTCCATAAATGACAATATTCAACAACAAAAATGCCAACAGCTCACACCCCCCCCTAAACGCGGCCTAAAAACTGCGGATGCTGCTGTAGCCGTATCCAATCATCTGGCGGCATCGGCGCCAGCGGCAGCGGCACATCACGCAGCGGCGACGAACTATGCGACAGCGCGATGCGTTTTATCCACTCAGACCCAAGCGGCATAGCCAGCTCGCTGAGGTGGTTCGTGGCAATGGTAGTCTGTGCCTTATCACCGATCGACACGCCGATTCCGACATAGAAGCCCGCCAGCAGCCAGGTTACACGCATCACTGTCGACCGGGTGTAATTCGTGACTACACAAGAAATATGATCATCGAGGCGGCGACGCAACTTAGTAAAATGCTCAAGCGTCCACATCTCGCGGTTACCAGCAGCCGAATAGGGATCATAGAATATAGCATTTGGCGACGGTAGCTCCATGCGCAGCGCCTGTTCACGAAAGTCGCCTAAATGCAGGTACCAACGCAACCGACCGAGCGTCACGTAGCCAGTCGTTAGCAGTTGCATCGTAGCCTCCTCGTAGCCGAGCAAATACCCAAGATCCGCTGCATGGCTTAACGCAAACCGCAGCGGTGAGGTCGTCAGATCGAAGCTGTGCAGCTCAACATCCGCCCGGCAATCCGCCAACGCCCGAATAGCGCATAGGGCATTGGCTGCCGCACCCAGACCTACGTCCCAGATGACAAAGCGCCCCGCCACCGCGCAGCGCTCCACTAGGCGCTGCTGCTCGACGTGCAGGATAGTTGCCTCGGCCATGGGACCAATGCCGGGGTGAAAGGTCTCACGATTGGCTAAAAGGCGCAGGCTTTTGATCCCTGATCTCAATGTCACGAGTTCAAACTGTGGTTCGGTCACCCGGGCTATTCCTTGCATTAAATGCCGACTATAGGGCCGCCACGGGCTGCTGTCATTAGGCCGTTACTGCCGCACAATTTTAAAACCGAGGGACGTCGCTAGGCGCTGAATGGACTCAGTACACTGGAACTAACATACTGTTTTAATTATGACTAACCTTCTCGGCACTAGCTCGCAGCGGCGTCATTTGCTATGCTCCGGCCGTAAAAGCCAGCTTTAGTAGGATCTCGTTATGTCATCAGCCCAGCCTGCCAGAACCACCTTGTCGTTCTATCGTTATGTCGCCCTCACGGACCCTAAGACTTTAGTGGACACCCTGCGCGCAGAGTGGATGCCACTAGGAGTTCTCGGTCGTATCTACGTCGCCAGCGAAGGGATCAATGCCCAGCTCAGTTTACCCAGCGACCACCTTGATGCCTTCGTACAACTGCTGGAGCAGCATTTCCCGGAAATGCCGATCAAGCTAGCGCTAGAGGAGCCCAGCGATGCTTTTCTTAAACTGACGATCAAGGTCCGGGATAAACTGGTCGGCGACGGATTGAACGACCCCGCTTTTGATGCCTCAAGGGTGGGAACGCACCTAGACGCCGCTGCGTTTCACGCGGCGATGGATCAACCAAACACCGTTGTTGTCGATATGCGGAACCAATACGAAAGCGAGGTCGGACACTTTAACGGCGCCTTGCTGCCGCAGGCAAATACCTTTCGCGACGTGCTCCCCGAAGTTTTAACAAAACTTAAGGGACGTGAAGATTCAAAGCTCCTGCTCTACTGCACCGGCGGCATCCGCTGTGAAAAGGCCAGCGCCTGGCTAATTCATCAGGGATTCCACGATGTCAACCAGTTGCATGGGGGCATCATAGCCTATGCCCGCCAGATTGCTAGAGACGACATCAGCTCGCGTTTTGCTGGCAAAAACTTTGTCTTCGACCAGCGCCGCGGCGAACGAGTCACTCCAGAGGTGATCGCCCACTGCCACCAGTGTGAAGAACTCCATGACGGCCACACTAACTGCAGTTTTGAGGGCTGCAACCGCCTATTTATCCAATGCCCTACCTGCAGTGTAGCCTTCGCGGGTTGTTGCTCGCGCATGTGCCAAGAAGCCTGTCTAAAGCCACGCGACGAGCAGATCGCCCTGCAGCATGAGTGGGAGAAGCACCAAGGCAAGAACAAACACTGGCGCCTAACGCGTCTGCCGCCTAGTGTGGACCGTCTCACGCGACCTTAAGACGGCGCCATTCGGTGCTCACTTATCAAAGGTGCTATTAGGCCGTACTTTCAGCTCGATCAGTACTTCGTCGGACAGTCCTTTACCGCCGAGGGTGACACCAAAGTCCTGGCGGTTGATCGTCGTCGATGCAGTGACCTCAGCGACGGCTTTGTCTAAGCTGCCTTTTAGGATCACCGTTTTGGCAACTGCTTTTAGCGTCAATAGCCCCTCGATCTCAAAAGCCTCGGGACTCCCACTCACCTTAGTACTGCGGAAGTGCATGGTCGGATAAATATCGACTGCAAAGTAATCGGCACTGCGCAAGTGCTCATCACGCTTGCCTATGTTAGTATCGATCGATTTTGTCTCGATAGTCACGTCGACCCTGGAATTTTGCCACTGTTCAGCGAAGGCCAAATCGCCATGCAGCGCCACAAATTTACCCCGTGTAGTGATCAGCCCCCAGAAATTGTCGATGGCAAAATCAACTTGGGTGTTTTGCGGCGTCAATTTGTAGATACCGACGACCAAAGGTTCCGCATAGCCAGTTGACGCAGTCACTAAGACAGTAGAAAAAAGCGCACTCAATCGAGTGAATGAATACTTCATAGAAGTTTGCCTTTATGTTTATATGAACGGCAGCAACAGCCTAGCTGTCATATTTAACATATCCTTTCATTCGGCCAAACCTCTGAGTGGGCAAGGCTGAGCTAAATTCCGGTTTGAAAGCCCAAGGAAATAGCTCATTCGATGAAAAGTCTGGCGCTGTCCCTAGACCATGGCATCTGTTGGCTCGAGATTTGACCACTTAAAGTGCATACCCTGGGTCACCCGGAAGGGCGGCTTGCGATACAAAAGCAGATGATCTTTGAATGCCACCCGATCGTCGCCATGACTCACTTCGGCAACCCGTACTTCTTGAGAGACATGCGTACCCAGCCTTTTTGAACATTTAGTCTCGTAAATAAAGACTCGTCCACCTTCGGCCAGCGCCTTATCGGCCGCCGCTAGCACACTAGGTGTGGTCGTAATGCCCTTAAGTATCCCCTTCTCTGCCCAGTTGTTTTCGAAGGATTGTTTTTCGGCGTGACGATTCGTGACGATGATGTAGAGGTGCTCAGTCATCTTACTGGTGACTCCGCGGCTGGCGTTAATCGATCACCGCAACTGCTGCGGCCTAGGTTTAGTATACGCCTTTGGCTGAAAAAATTCAGAGGGCGCCCAAAAACTTAAACTGGAATACGCCGACATCACGATGCAATCAAAGAGAAATATGCCAAAATTATCGAATTCATTACCCCGCCCAGCAGCAAACGCCGGTGCCGACCATACGGCCATAGCTATCGCGGCTAAAGTCCACGCCTCGCAGACCGATGAGACCATCAGGCCACCATCCATTTGCCCATAATTAAATAAACTACCAATGCTCCATCACCATGCAATTCCAGCGAGAGGCCAGTGCCAAGCAACACTGCCGGAGCATCCGCTGGCGAAAGTATGGACTAGAATCCTGGTAGGTTCGATCTGCTCACTGCTGATCACTCTGGCCTGCGTATACAATCAGGACGTTCAGGCTCTAGAAAGCCTACAAGTCGAACACGATGGCTATATCGTCGATAACGGTGGTCAGATGACCATCACCATGCTTGCCGAGGATCCAGGACTGGTCTGGAGCCCTCTCACCGACGAACCGGTATCTGTCGCTAGGCATGGCAATGTGTGGCTGCGCCTTCGTATCAATATGCCGAGAGCTGATTCGGTTTTTATTGAGAGTAAATGGAACATACCGATTGAACACGCCTTACTCTATGAATTGACACCAAACCCAGGCGACGGATTGGTACCAGACCGACTCCATGCCAGCCTTTTCCATCTGAATCTGAGTCAGGGGTCCCACGTTTTCGTGATGCTGCTTGCCGACATCGGCTCGCGGAGCATTAAGCCTCGCATCGAGGTAAGCTCAGCAGGTGATTATGCCCTAGCCCGCACCAATGAACGCCAGGCTATAGTCTTTCTTTATGGATTTGCTGTTAGCATGCTTCTTTTGTGCTTCGGCATGCTGCTGATCTCGCGCCAACCAATGTTTCTCTACTATATCATCTACAGTATTTCGCTAATCTGGATGCTTGCGATCGGCACCTTTCATCTTCCCAACAGCTCAGTCTACCTGTGGCGGATCCTTGGCCTAACCAGTGGCCTATCTATTTACCTATTTATGACTGCAGCCTTGGAATTAAAGCGCTACACACCGAAACTCCACCGTCTAATGCTGTTGACAACCTACTTCTTCACCATCTTTGCGCTAGCTGATCTGATAGTAAACGTCAATATGCATGCGGACTGGATTCAGGCAGCTTTAACCTTTATGGCCGTCTCTGCGACCATTTTACGTATGAAACAGGGCAGTCGAGCTGCAATATTTCTTTTTGCCGGATGGTCTATTTTTGCCTTAGGCTGGGCAATTAGCGGTTATGGACTATATTACTCGCTGCCGAAATTTGCTGGCTACTCTGCTTATGTAGGCTATGCAATCGAATCCCTGCTCTTTGCCATGGGCATCCTCTTTGAATCCAAGCAATCCGAGTCACGGGCCTTGGCACACAGTGAACACGCACTCGACCAACTCAGCAAGGTATTCTACCCGCATCAGATCGACCAAATCAGAAAAGGCGCCATTCTTGAAGCAACGATGCCTGTCGGAGAAGCCAACGCCTGTGTGATCTGCTTTGATATCGTCGGCAGCTCCCAGATCAAGCATGAACGCCATAAAGAATTCCTCCAGGACGTATTTTCTCGGTGCGACGATATAATGAGCGAGCACTATGACCCTGATCTTCTTAGGGCCAATGCCTTTCGCATCAAGCAAGTCGGCGACGGTTTTATCTGTAGCGTCGGTTACCCATTCGCCTCGCTAACGGGGTCTATGGCCAATGATGCCGTGGCAATAGCCCTCCGCTTCTTCGAAGCCTTTACAGCAGAGCTGGGCCTCTTCCAATATCATGATCCAATCCACTGCTGCATCGGCATCGCTATGGACCAGATCGCGAGCTTCTTTCCCAGTGCAGGCACCAAATCATATGATCTTTATGGTCGTGGCATCGTCCTCGCAACCCGCTACGAGGCGATGCGCAAGCAGCTGTTCACAGGAGAGGCCGAATATAGCAGCCTGATTATCCAGGAACGAGTATATGCCAGCTTACCAACTGAGCAACGCTTACGGTTTGAACGCACTGCACTCGATGGGGACAAACTATTCGTTAGAGATGATCCGGCCGCCCGCTGCCTATTTGTCGCTAAACTCCAGCTATCCAAAGAGAGAACGAACCAATAATCACCCTACGGCATCCTTCATGGAGATCGCATGAGAGTCATTTTCAACCTTATTTTCAGCGCACTAATGACTACAATCGTAGGCTGCCAGACGTCCAACCGAAACGGACGCAACGGCTCTGCCTCGATCATAAGCTCGTTTACCATTGCCGAATATGTGGTCGCCGCTGGGGACCCAGCTTGGTCCAATGTCGCGGTCACTATGGAACCTACTAATGTTAATCAAAAGCCTATTCGACAGACGTTCACGCATGATCAATTCAAAGCCGGGACGTCGTCGAATCTAAGTCTGTTGGTACCCCAGGGTACTTACAACATTGCGCTGAACTATGGCGGCAGCAAAGGAGAACCGCTATATCACGTCTGTGCGAGTGCGGCTAAGCATGAGTACCTGATCAACACCCCAGTGTTTAAGGCAGACATTCCTATTTGCAAGGTCGATGCGGGAACATCCCCTGGGACCATCGCCATCACGCCCCCCACAACCGCCCCAATACCCCCGGCACCAAGCGGTTCAGTTCTGCCCGCTGCCCCTGGCTTGCCGCCTTCGGGGAGCTGCCTGGACGACGGCGGACGTGTTAAACCTGGGTTCGATGTCATCGGCGGTGTCTGTGTCGACCGCACGCGGTCGTTTTATGTGCAAGGTGGAGAGATCTACAACCGCGGCAGCAAGCTGCTGATCAAAGGGGTCAACTGGTTTGGCCTTGAAGGGGCCAGCCCCGATGCCTCAGGCCAAACAAAAACGGAGCTAAGGCTGGGCGGCCTCTGGACCGGCCGCAGCATGGAAAGTTTTGTCGATGAAATGGCCGCCCTGGGCTTTAATGCCTGGCGCATTCCGCTGACGCCTGAAGCGCTAGATCCAAGCACCCCGGCCTTTGACGGATTTAAGACCATTCCTGGCGAATTAGAGCACTTATTAACCTACACCCGGTCCAAAGGTATGCTGGTACTTCTTGATATGCACAATTGCGGCAAGAATCGCTACTTCCTGGACAAACCTGGTCCAGGAGTCGCAGGCTCTGGTTGTGCGACCTATACCGAGGACAAATGGATTGGCGACCTTAGCACCCTTGCTAGGCTCGCCCAAGACCATGCCAATGTCATTGGCATCGACTTATTCAATGAGCCCTTTGGCTTTAGCTGGAGCGAATGGGTTGCTATGTCCAGCCGCGCCGCTGAAGCTGTGCTTAAGATCAATCCAACCATCTTGATCTTTATGGAAGGCATTGCGGCCAAAGCGAGCAACGTCAGCAACAGCCCCTTTTGGGGTGAAAACCTACTTGAAGCCAGCACCAACGTGCCGCATATTCCACAGTCGCGTCTGGTGTTTTCACCGCACACCTACGGCCCTTCGGTGGCCGGCCAAACGTATTTTAACGTGCCCGAATTTCCTGGCAATATGCCGTCAATCTGGGATGAACACTTTGGCTACCTGATCGACCAAGGCTATAGTATCGCCGTCGGCGAATTCGGCGGCACCCACCAAGGTAAAGATAAACTCTGGGGCGACGCCTTCGTCGCCTACTTTCAACAGAGAAACCTCCGGCACTTCTTCTACTGGTCGATGAACCAAAATTCAGGTGACACCGGCGGTCTCTACACCGACTCGGAGTGGAAGATACTAAACAAGGAAAAATTAAAACTACTGCAGCCACTGTTAGATCGCAAAATATAACAAAGACTTTGCCATCCTACCCTTATTTCAAGGCAAACACCGTTGCCCACTCGATGACGCGCTTCGGTGCCATCACCTTGCAGTAGTTGGCGCCGGCAAACCTTGGTATCAAAACTTCAGTGCCGGTATTGAGTTCAATGGTGTCGATATTCCACCAGCCGCCTGTGGCTTGGCCAAAACGAAACGCCCCCATGATCCAATGCGGACCACTAGCCACCTTCTCGCTACGAATGCGTAAGGGTCCTAGCTGCACTATGTTTGCCCCATCGCCCGCCGAAGACAGCTGCGTCCAGGCGGCAAAATCGCCGAATTTCGCGTTGAAACGGGCTCTTTGGTCTGGATTGAGCGTGGCGAGAGTGTCGAGTATAACTTTGGCGTTCAGCTCGGCGCAATTTTGACCCAGCTTTTCCGTGGCGAAACCTGTTTCCTCAGTCAATTTCGCGGCGGTTCTCATTTTACAAAAAAGAGATCGCGGCGCAAGGTAGTGGTCATTCGAGACATCGGCTAACTCGACCTCGTCATCGATTAACATCGGCAGGTGCAATACGTAACCGCTGCCAGCTGCGGCGACTGCAGACTTATCAAGGACAAAGGCCAGGTCCTCGCGACCGTGGCGATAGATCTTGGTGTCAATGCTCAGTTGATCCCAAGCTCGGCTGCCCTGCAGCGGCACCGCCACTCGCTGCAGGGCAGCGCAAACGCCAGCCTCAGCCACCGCAGCGAGGGTGTAGGGCCGCAGCAAAGTCTCAGTCTCCATAACCCGTATTCGCAAGGCTTCAGCTGCTGCCTCGATCTTCAAACCGCGCAGGCTGGCATGGGTTGCCACAAAATTTACGATAACCTCGGCCATCGCCGCATGCGCACTGCTAAGGCTGGCTTCCGGCCTAATCGTATCCCCGGCAATCGGCGCTCCATCGGCAAATTGCATATGAACGACGCCAGGCAACACTATGACGGGTTTAGTTATCAAACTACTAACGTCAGCTACCGTCAGAGCCCGCAGTGCAGCAGACTCCCGGGCCAGGTAATTGATCCCGGTCAAGCCATCGAGCTCGCCTCCGAGGGTTAGCGTTGGAAATGGGTAGTCCCTGAGTTTCTTACCAATCACAGCGGTATGCGGCAGATAACTACCAAGCAGAACCAGGCCCGGTAGCTGGAACTTATTAGGCAAATCATTGGCAAAAATCCCGCCAACTGAATGGCCGCCGACAAAAACCCGTGCATTGGGCCGCTCGATGCCTTCATTCCCAAGAATAGTAATGACCTCCCGCACACGGCTCTCGGCCTCAAGCGGATTGGGAAAATTAGCCGTGAAGTGCGGCACGAACACTGCAATGTCGCCAGCTGACTGCTCGACTACCGATTGTGCTAGGCCGATGTATTGTGCAGCAGCGAGAAAAGCACCAGGGAAAATCACTAGCGCCGCCGTCGGATGCGTATCCGCGACACGCAGCAGAGTCGAAGAATCTTCGGTTAAAACGCCGGCGCTGGCGAAGGACCCGCTAAAGGCGCAAATTCCAGCCCAAAAAGCCCAAAAACGCTTCATGATCGACCTCATAAAAGTTTTCTGCCGCACCACCCAATGGCCCAACCTATACCAGATCCCAGTCAATTATTCACCGCATTGCACATCTCGGGGTATACAGTGCCTTGACTGCTGAGCCAATTGGCTTATTCTGGATGATCAACATACATCAATCGCTTTAGTGCAGGAGGACTCGATGCCTAATCCCATGCCCTCTAGGATTAGAGTCCTCTTGCTAAGCGAAGACCATGAATACAGCCGCAACCTCAGCGAATTCTCCGCCACGGCCGGCATCGACGTACTCACCATGCCAACGCTGTCGGAGCTAGGCTCCATCGGCTACCTTGGGCAATGCGACGTCCTCCTGGTCGACTCCCAGCTTGGGCCCCTCCAAGGGCGCGACGTAGCGGAATATGCCGAGGCCTTCTTCCCCGGGCTGCCGGTCCTGGTGGCCGCCACAAGTCCGGGCGAGGCTGACTTCGCCGTCCCTCAAGCAATCGGCGGTTTCTTCTGCAAAAGCGGCCCTCTAGCTGATGTGGTCAGCCTAGTGAAGAGCCTAAGGAAAATGGCCTTGGCCACCAGGCCCATGGCGATGGCCGCTGGGGAAAGCGGATCGGGCTCCAGACACCTGGATCCTTGATTCTTCTGACCTCCGCAGCCCAAACCACGCCAACACCGCCCAAGGGACACTGCGCTGTTGGCTGCCTTTGTGGTTAGAATACAACTTATTAATTTATTTCAATATTATTGGCGCACTAGGGGCCAGTTTCTCGCCCAGCTAAAGTACCAAGCAAAAAATGCCGATGCTGTCTTTATTAAGGGAGCCAAAGCCATTTAGTGCGAGGGAATCTCTATGACCTACTCATTCAACACTTCAGCCACAAATGCCCTAACCGACCCGCCGGCGGCCCACCTTTGGCGATTGCTGAGCATTTGCCTGTGTGGCCTCGTCTTTTTGCCCGCGGCTTGTCAAAAGCAAAGCATTAAGATCAAGGGACATGAACTGTCCACTATCCTTGCTGCTGACAAAAAACACATAGGTATACCGATTGATCTACCCGACGCGCTAGATGGCCCACGAATTGTGTTTCAATCTCGCGGCGTGATCATCTTAACCATCAATAGCGACAAAATTTCGCCCATTGCGCCGATTGAACTGATCAATAAAACGACCGGACTTACATTGATCAAAGGCCAAGGAGCAAGCCTGAATTTAAACGACGAAGCAGATAGTGATGGTGTGCAACCCTCTTGGGCTCTAGCCAACGCTGGTTACGATTTCCTTCTACGCATCTATCCACTTGACCCATCCTTTGCAGGAAAATTCGCCTATGGCCTCAACGAGCTCGCGCTCAGTGTCGATAAGGAGACTTCGCCAAAAGACGCTAAAAAGACCATAACTTTAAGGGATTTTAATTACTTTGCTGGAGCGACCTCCATGTTCTCCAGCAATGAAAACCGCAAGAATGGTTTTGAGGGCGAAATAACCTTGCTCAGCACGGTTGCCGCCTCAAATGGCGGCTATGAGCTCACCAACGGCTTTATCGGTATGCTTAGTCGATGAAGCCGTAGGCCTCAGTATCCTTTTTAAATGGCCACACGCCTAGGCTCTAGGAGCCGCAGCGGTCGCCGCGCTGCGGGTAAGCCGGCCAACAGGACCGCTCCCGCCATGCGAAGAACCATCTATGACCGAGCACAATGCATTAACTTTCATCGTGCCTTGTGGGCTTAATGTTGACAACTTATGGGAGTTCGCTGCATTAAATCACGTTATGGTCTAAACTTACGTCAGGATATCTTAATACCGTTGAAAAGGACGAAAAAATGAACATCTTTAAGGCACCGGCAACACTACTCATTGGATTGAATATCTTGACTTCATCCCAAACCTTATTGGCTCAGGCCAAAGTCGGCTGCAAGTCCGCCGCCGCTACCGCGGCTGCTTGCACCGATTACGACACGAACACCAAAGCATGCGACGACCTGGTGCAATCCGAAGGTAAAAAGAAAATTGAGTCAGCTAAACAGGAGCAGAATACCTGCAAGACCAAAAATGGCGCCGTTTATATGATGAAATGCAAAGACCAAATAAAATCCGCCAACACTCTAGTACACATGCCAACAGCTCTGCTAAATAGCAATGTCAAAAAGGAACAAATAGCTATCGCTGATACCCCTTGTGCTAAAGCCGAAGCAACGGGCAAAGAACACTCGCTCTGCAAAGGACCGAAAAAGATCATAGAGGCGATGAAGGCGACATGCATTAAGGATATGTGAACCCAGCGAGCTGGTCCGAGGTTTCTTAGATTCTAAGATCTCTGACTTAACTGGGTTCTCTTTAGCCAGAGATCGTCCCTCACGGTCAACCAATGAGTAGAATGCCCTTCTGATTGTGCGACCCTTGCAATTCGGATTGGCATTCTATTTTTTAAGAGAACTATAACCGCCTAAATCATAGGCTCAAAAACCCATAAATTGAGACCTCATAAAATTAAAATAACGCATCACATTCGAGCATGTGGATCCCAATGCCGATACCTTAGCAATGGGGACCAATCGCTCAAAACAAATTAACCTAAATCGCCGTGATCTCAGGGACTCTATTTCCAAGTCCCAGCACGGCCGCCAGGTGATCATTTGTTTATTTCAAATCGCCTTTGCTGTTAACGCTGCGGTGATTTTGCGCTACACCCGTCATGGCTCGTGGTCTGCACCAGTATCCCGGGGCTATTTTATTCCGCTGGTCCTCTATATTCTCTTTGCGATTTGGTGCGTGGTTCGTTCTCGGGACAACCGTTTAAGGCCATTTGAAGTCATCCTATCGATTCTTATGGATTTCTATATTTGCGCCACAGTGCTCTACGCCTTCAAGCTCGCTCCCACAACCAGCCATGGAGCGGGAGCCATAAGGTCTACGATGGAGTGGCAGACTGAAGCATTTTTCTCGTTCATATTCCCGTTGATCACCTTGCGCAGCCTGCATTTTAAGCCGATCTACGTCATCGTAGCCGGCATCATGGCCGTCCTCGTGTGGATAGGGCAGTTGATCTCCGGGCTCCATTCTGCAAGTACGATTTTTTCTACGGCTATGCGCGTTTCGACCTTCAATCTTGTTGTTGCCTCCGCCGACAAACTTGCTAGCATTGTTGTGGTTACGCTGGTTCTCGTCATCTCCGGACGTGAGGCTGGCCGCCACCTCCGCAATTCGACGCTGCGTGGTGCTGCCGGCCGAGGCTTGGCCCGGATGGTTGGTGCCCACGTCGCCAAGGAAGTCCTTTTTTCCAACAGCATTGTTCCGGGTCGCGGCCGACGAGAGACCGCTGCCATTTTGATGGTCGACCTCCAAGACTTCACCCGCCTGGCATTTCAAGTCAATCCATCCGATGTACTGACCCTACTCGCACACTATCAACAGCTTATTGAGCCGGTCATCAGCCGAAATGGCGGATTCATCGATAAATTCATGGGAGACGGCATCCTCGCCCACTTTGGTGCGATCGAATCTAGCTCTACTTATGCCGCGCAAGCACTGCGCTGCATCGAGGAAATACTAATCACGATGGATAAGTGGAATGAACGCCGCCTTGCATCAGGAAAAGCGCCGATTTATTGCCGTATCGCCTGCGACGTTGGCCGGGTTGTCGTCGGCTTGGTTGGCGGCGCGACAAAAATGGAGCTCACCATCATTGGCGACCCGGTCAATATGACTGCCAAACTAGAGAAGCACTCAAAAAAGCTCGGTGCCCGGGCGATTACCACTGCTAGGTCTTTCGACACCGCACGTCTCCAGGGATACGTTCCGCTGGTACCGCCAGCGTCGCACCCCAAATGCAGCATAGAAGGCGTTAGAGATTCTGTTGACCTGATCGTCATCGCTGCACAGAAACGCTATGAAAAGCGGACCCAACACATAACAAAAAAATCAGCCTAGGATGGGAATTTCGACAACCTGACCTTGGTCATGGCGGCCCGGCTGGTTCTTCTCGCGAATCAAGCGGAGCTTGAGCTTGCCGCCAACGAATCGGGTGATGTTGGCCATGGCTCGTTTAGCCTCTTTGGTTCTGGGCACTTATATCGCTTGACGGCGCGGGTATCCACCGCTAAGTATTACGGTTCCTGTTTCTGGAGAGATGGCCGAGTGGCTGAAGGCGCACGCTTGGAAAGCGTGTTTAGGTTAATCCCTAACGTGGGTTCGAATCCCACTCTCTCCGCCATCATCATCTAACCAATCAAAATCACTACATTTTTAAGGTCTAAAAGCAACCGTCGGCAAGGAATCGGCAAGATGCCTATCTGCGGTGAAGCGAGACGACCTTCGCGGGGCTTTGCACCTCGAAGTTCAGGATGTCCGTGGCATTCGCCAAATGCTCTGGTGCGAGGTGGGCATAGCGCTCGGTCATCTGGATCGTGGAATGGCCGAGCAGGCGCTGCAGCTTGTAGATCTGCCCTCCCGCCATCACAAACAGGCTCGCGAATGGGTGCCTCAGATCGTGGAACCGGATTGGCCTGACACCCGCCGGCACGGCCCGCTTGAGGATCTCCACCGCCCAAGTGAGCTTGGATCGGACCATGGTGATCAGCACGTCCATTCACCAAACACCACCCCAAGATCCCGCGAGTCCGCGCTTTTTGGCTGTTAACAACCCAGCAGAGAATCGAGCCAGCTTCACACCCTATGCTTGCGCCAAACTGAATGAAACAGAACCTAGTTCAGACGGCATTGGGCATGAAGCGCAACACCTCTATGGCAATTTGAAGGCGGCTGATATTGAGACCGTTAGCCCCAATCAGTTTTAAGCGGCAATATTAGTCGTTTAATAGCAATTCGATCTTTACCTTCCCAGCCGACCGATTTCCTACAGATTTGATGCTATCGATTATCTGATCGAACATAGTTCGACCAGAATTATTCTTGGCTTGAGCAATATGTGAGGTTAGATAGTTGAAACCTTCTTCATCAAGGTATTTCTTCTTATCTCGTTGCTCCTGGCACCACTTATAATAGGCTTCATGTCCAAGCCACTTCTTGGAGGCAGAGCTATTCTGCCAAACTATAGTACAAGGGGTCTCCATCCCATATCCGCCAAAGAGACAATCATCAAATGACCCAAAGTCTTTGCCGAAATAGCCACCTTCGCCATTGATCATTTTCCCAAAGGCAACAAAGAATCCGCCCAAATCCTTAAAGCTGTCTCCATCAAACATGTAGTGCTTCATATTAATGCGTGTCCTTTATCATCCATTTAATGGTGCCATCTGTTTCAGTCCTAAACAAAAATCTGAGAGGCGAGGCACTTGGATTGTTGGGCACCAGATCTAACGAAGTCCACCCTCTAAGGTTGGCAGTCAACTCATGTGGTCTCAGTGTGTTGATAAAGCCTTTTGCCTGCGGATTGTCTTTTAATGCTTGCGGAAGATTTTCCATAATATCCCAAACATTTGATCTTAGGGACTTGGGAACATCTTCAAATAGCTTAGCTCCTTCTAGGACGGCTTGTTCTGGCCTTAAATCTTTGATGATCTCAAGCGTTTTATCGACGCTATTTCCTATGGCACCTCGTTCAGGATTATTAGCCAATGGCTTCTTAAGCCAACTGGCGAAATCCCGCATTGTTTCAGATGTACCAGCTCCATAATTCTTCGCAGAGTCTACAATTCTCTCTGCCTCTAGACCTGTTTTTACTGCAAGGTCTTCGAGTGCCTCTGCAGCTTGGGCCCCGCCTTTTCTCCCTGAGGAGACCGCCTCTTGAATGACTCCATCAACAATCTGACCGCTGCCAACCTCAAGCTGAGCTACCTCAGCAGCCAAGGACCGATCAGCTTTACCTACAACCGTCGCTAACTCGCCAGCGAGGCCTGCTGCGGCGCTTTCGCTTTTAGCAATCTTCTGAAAGATCACGCCAGAGTGCATCAAGCCTTTTGCTGTGCCAGATAACAGCGACGGCATCACCAACATCGCGGACAGAATTGCGCGTTCCGTGTTGCTGACTTCTTGCCCAGTGATATAATTGATACCAGTAACGATGGTTAGGCTGTTTTTGACAAAGCTTATTCCAGGCACGATGTCCAATGCAATGTCTAAGCAGAGGAGGGCGACGTGAAGCGCCTGCTCTGCATTGATCGCATCCCCAACGGCATACAGCTGATCGGCAGAGGCAATGCCCAGATCGGCCGCCTTCAGCATATCCTGCCTAGCGGACTGATGCTCTCCTGGGCGCCGACTGATCTCGCCCGCAGCGGCGTCACGGTAATATTGAGCGTTTTTAAGCTTCTGACCCGCCTGTGTTGCCTGAGGCGTTAAAAATTTATAGTTGCCGACGTGAGTTGGGTACTGGGGGCTACCAAGCTCTGGCTGGGTATCGATTGGGCTTTCAGGCATTGCAACTGGAGTAGAGTTTAAGCCGGCCCTCGCATAAAGATCAGTCACCATATTATTGTGAGTGGTCTTACCCCCATTTGCAGAGTTGAGCAGTTCGCCAGCAGAATTTTCTAGCTTCAGGTGATTGTCAAATAAATCAGCTTTAAATGCGACGGTTGCTCTTGTCAGTACTAAATCCGTGTCGTGGATATAATTTTCTAGCTTCGACTTAACCTGAGCCCAGGTTTCTGCTGGCTTCCTATCTTGGTCGGTAATTTGAGCATCCTGACCAAGGCCAGGCAGTCCTGGCGTCTGGGTATTACGCTCGGTAGGATGAAATATTTGATCAGCAGGTAAATTGGCGTTTCCTGAGCCGGGTAAAATACTTTCGCCGGAGCGGTCTTTGCCCAAATTTACAGAAGGTACTTCGGAAGCGACCGTAGGATCAGTGGCGCCTTTTTGGAATTTCAGAGTGGACGATGCATC
>Ga0315289_10007657_pt1 | contig 15716 bp, 10 predicted proteins | sample YL17G11_40_MG_FD_203452 | JGI IMG/M metagenome (GOLD analysis project Ga0315289, IMG submission 203452) | Sediment microbial communities from Yellowstone Lake, YNP, Wyoming, USA - YL17G11_40 | ecosystem: Environmental > Aquatic > Freshwater > Lake > Sediment | place: USA: Wyoming | collected... | reverse complement strand
TTAGCTGACCCCACCCAGACCCTTGTTGGTGTAAGGGCAATTGAATTAACCTCGGTTCCCTCATCTAAATTTCCAAAATGTCGATAAGTTTCCTTTATTTCCCCTTCATTTTTGTTTATCAAAAAAAGACTTACTCCAATATTTGATCCAATCCAGAGATTGTCTCCATCTGGAGTTATAAATTTTATCCTGAGTCTCTGTCCATCCCGGTCGATGAAATCATAAACCCGCAAGGCGAACCCTTCTGCATCGTATTTAGTTAATGTCCCATTCTTAGCTCCAAACCAGAAATTTCCAGTTGTATCAACTGCTAAAGAATAAAGATAATTTCCACCCAAACCTTCCACATTGGTTATTTTCTGATAAGTGTTATCTAAAAGATTAAACTTTATCAAACCACCCGTAGTAGTCACCCAGAGGAAGTTATCTTTTAAAAGGAGCTGTTTAGCATAATTCATATTAGTATAAGTAGCCCAATCTCCCACTGCAGAATAAACCGAACTCGAATAGATTAAAATCCAAAACCAAATATAAACAAGTCTTTTCATTTTTATCACCTTATCGTCTCACTTTTCACATCTTACGTCTTACTATTCTTAAAATACTATAAGCTAAAATCAAAACAGAAACCAAAGAAACACCTTTAGCAAACCAGTCACCATATCTGGTATAGAAAGTGACCTCTTTTCTTTTGGAAATCTTTCCAGTTAAGATATCCTGGACATAGATTTTAGTTTTTTGCTTAATTCTGCCATAAGGATCAACCAACATCGAGACTCCGGTATTGGCACATCTGGCAATGCTAATCCGGTTTTCAATTGCCCTGTAAACATTTATCTGGGCATGTTGAAAAGGTCCGCTGGTCTTTCCCCACCAGCCATCATTGGTTATGTTCACCAGGAAATCTGCTCCTCTTAACGCGAATTTTCGAACTAAATCTGGGAAAACCGCTTCAAAGCAGATCAAAGTGGCAAACTTCCCTTTTGGATTATCAAAGATAACGTAATCTTTTCCAGGAGTATAATCCGAAATGCCAAATTTTATCTTATAGAGCCAGCCCAGGACCTTGGAATATGGCACCCATTCGGATATTGGAACTAAATGGATTTTATTATAAACCCCCAGATTATCTTGATAAGAAGTGGTAAAACTGTCAGGCATAAAATAAAAAGCAGAGTTGAAGTAAAGATATTTTCCTCTCTCGATATATTGATAATCATTAGTACCTAAAATCAGGGGAGTTTGCAGAGAATCAACTAAAGACTTGATTAAAGAAAAATATTTTGGCTCAGCTTTAAGATAACAAGGAGCCGCAGTCTCAGGCCATAAAATCAGGTCAACCTTCTGAGAAACCCTTTTAGTCATATCTACAAATACTTTAAAGTTATAATCCAAAAACTTCTCATCCCATTTAATATCCTGGGGTATATTCCCCTGAATTAAGGCTACGCTTATCTTTTCACTATTTTCTTTTTGATTCAAAACCATCTTCCCGTAAAAATACGGAATTAAAAATAAAAGAAAAACCATAACAGCATAAGTTAAAACCTTCTTAGGATAACCGAAATTTTTAATAAATAAAAATATAAGCAGGTTAATCCAGACGATCCAGAAGGATACACCATAGTTCCCTATTAAAGAAGCATGTTGAATTAAACTTAGATAGTAAGTCTGGGTATAGGAGAGATTTAGCCAGGGGAAACCTGTATCAAAAAGAGACCTTGAATATTCCATCAAAACCCATAAAAAGGGCATCAAGAAAATAGCTTTCTCTTTAAAACTTTTCTGAATCCAGGAATAAAAAAGAAAAAGTAAAGCAGTATAAAAAGATAAAGCCAAAATCGCACCTAAAACCCCTGGAAAAGTTGCCCAGGTGATCCAGTATAAAAGCAGCGAATTAGTAATTAGTCCCCAGATATAACCCAATTTAAAAGATTCCCACCCGCTTTTATCCTCTAAAGCAAAAAACAGAAAAACTAAAGCAAAATAAGCCAGAAACCCAGAAGGAAAAGGAGGAAAGGATAAGGATAAAAAAATAGAGGAGATGAAAATTAAAAGAAGAGTTTTTTTATAGGTCATGAAATATCGATAATTGTTCTGGCGTATAGAGATACATCGAATGCGTCTCTACAAAACTATCAAATTCTCCCCATCCATCTCCGTAGGTTTTTCAATTCCCATCAGATACAAAATCGTAGGGGCTACATCTGCTAATATCCCTTTTTCTCTCAATTTTCCTTTGAAGCCATCTTTCACCAGAATAAAGGGAACTAAATCTGTGGTATGTGCTGTAAAAGGCTCGCCATTTTTATAATCCACCATCATCTCCGCATTTCCATGGTCTGAGGTGACCATTGTTATGCCACCTGCTTTTTGCACTGCTTCTACAACTCTTCCCACACAGGTATCAACTGCCTCTATTGCCTTTATAGCCGCCTCTAAGAATCCGGTATGCCCTACCATATCCGGATTTGCATAATTCAAAAGTATAAAATCATATTTTTTTGAATCAATCTCCTGAACAACTTTATCCGTCACCTCATAAGCACTCATTTCCGGTTTCAAATCATAGGTTGGAACCTTGGGAGAATGAATCAGAATCCGGTCCTCTCCCTCAAAAGGAATCTCTTCTCCCCCATTGAAGAAAAAGGTTACGTGAGCATATTTCTCAGTCTCCGCAATGCGTAATTGCCTCAAACCTTTTCGGGACAAAACCTCGGGCAGAATATTTTTGAGCTTAACTGGTGGAAAAACCACATGAACTTTGAGCTTTTCATCATACTGGGTCAACGTTACCAGATGAATGGATAAATTACTTTTTTTATCAAATTCTTTGAATTCTTTCTCAGTTAGAACATAGGAAAGCTGTCTGGCTCTATCCGCCCTGAAGTTAAAAAATATCCCCACATCGTTTTCTTTTATCCTGCCATAATGCGGGTCTCCAGTTTCAGAAACTACAATTGGCTTAATGAATTCGTCTGTTATTTCTTCCTCGTAAGATTTCTCTATTGCCTTAACCGGATCAGAGGTTAACTCCCCTTCACCATAAACCATAGCCCGATAAGCTTTCTCAATCCTTTCCCATCTTTTATCCCGGTCCATCGCATAATATCTTCCCACTATAGTCGAAAGTGTACCAATTCCAAATTCCTTAAACTTTATTAAAAGCTCTTTAATAAAATCTTTACCTGCAAAAGGAGAAGTATCTCTCCCATCCATAAAGGCATGCACCAGAACTTTTTCTACTCCTTTTTCTTTAGCTAATTTTAAAAGGGAATAGAGATGATTCAAAGAGCTGTGTACTCCTCCATCTGAGACCAGACCCATTAAATGTAAAGAGGAATTTTTCTCCTTGACTTTATTCATTGCCTCTAACAAAACTTTATTTTCAAAAAAAGAACCTTCCTTTATTGCCTTGTCAATCCGGGTAATCTCCTGATAAACAATTCTCCCTGCACCGAAATTCAGATGCCCTACTTCACTATTCCCCATTTGTCCTTCAGGAAGACCAACGTCCAGGGCTGAGGCACCTAAAACTATATTTGGATAGCTGGCAAACAACCGGTCTAAATTCGGCTTTTTTGCCAGAGCAATGGCATTCCCTTCTTTTTTGTTATTTATCCCATAACCATCCATTATTAGAAGCAAAATCATCATTCCACCTTTTCAAGATTAGTTAATATCACATCTCTTTTCCCCGAAACGACCTCACCAATCTCAAAAGCTTTCTCTCCAGATTTTTCAAGCTCCTTTTTAATTTTTTCCACATTATTTTTTGACACAACTAAAATAAGACCAACCCCCATATTGAAAACCCTGAATATCTCTTCAGTTTCTATGTTACCTATTCTCTGAATGAAATTGAAAATTGGAAGAATTCTCCAGGACGAAACATCTATCCTTGCCTGATAACCATCAGGCAATATTCTTATTAGATTACCTGGAATTCCTCCACCGGTAATATGAGCCATCCCTTTGATCTGGTATTTCTCTAAGACCTTGAAAATTGATCTGGCATAAGAACGATGAACTTTGAGAAGCTCTTCTCCAATTGTATTCTTTAGTTCTTTCACATAATCAGCAACTCTGTATTTTCCGATTTCAAATATAACTTTACGGGCTAATGAATAACCGTTAGTATGCAAACCATTTGAGCCCAGACCTAAAATTAAATCTCCATGAACAATTTTTGAACCATCGATTATCTTTTTCCTTTCCACTATTCCTACAATACAGCCAGCCAGATCATACTCTTCCGGTTTATAGAAATCCGGCATCTCCGCAGTCTCTCCCCCGATAAGGGAGCAATTATTTTTCTTACATCCTCGAACCAGCCCTTTGACTATTTCTTCTATAATTGACGGAGAAAGTTTACCAGTTGCGATATAGTCTAAAAAAAATAATGGTTTCGCATTATGAACCAAAATATCATTTACACAGTGATTAACCAGATCTTCTCCCACAGTATCGTGCTTTCCCATCTGGAAAGCGACCTTCAATTTCGTCCCCACTCCATCCACGCTTGAAACCAAGACAGGGTCTTTATATTTCACTTGAGCCAAAGCATAAAATCCACCAAAGTTCCCTATATCAGTCAGAACATTATTGCTAAAGGTTGAGCGAACTAAGCTTTTAATTTTTTTCTTAGCCAAATCAGCCTTATCAATGTCCACCCCTGATGTTTTATAATCAATTTTCTTTTTCATATTTTCTAAATCCTCATCTTAACAAATTCCCTCTCCCCTTGTGGGAGAGGGTTAGGGAGAGGGGAATAAAAATGATATCACCCTCCCCTTCCCCTCCCATCAAGGGAGGGGATATAGACGTTCATCCAATTTAGAGTAACCTCTGTCCGTTGATTTCTAATTCAAACCTCATTTTAAGATATTCTGCTGCTCGTCTGCAAACCACCATACGGGATAAGAAGATCTCAAAATATTCCATTACCTGGGAAACAGAGGTATCGATTTTAATCTCTAAGGAGATAGTCTTCTTCTCCTCATCTACTCGTAAAAAAGAGCTTTTAGCTGCATAATTAACCCGGTCATGAATGTCCTGCTTGATCATCTCTAAGTTTCTTACCCTGGAGCTGTGCACGTCTGATTTGTCAGCTAAAATAATTGACGCACAGATATCACTTACTGGCTGGCCATCCCTTTCATCATGATTCCCAATCGCGGCTACCACCTCTATAACATCAGAATAATGCACTCCCATATCTAAAAGGATCTGATAAGCTAAAAGGGCACCGGTCTGGGCATGATAATCCCGGTTAATCACATTTCCGATATCGTGCAGATAGGCGGCTATAGCGGCCAGATGAGCCTCTTTTTCAGGTTTTTTCAAGCGGATCATAATATTGTAGGCGATATTGGCAGATAAACTGGCATGTCTTTGTCCATGCTCAGTATAACCGATCTCTCCCAAGAACTTATCCGCTTTGGCAACCAGAATTTTAACTTTCTCGTTCTGCTTGAGGTCTTCTATGGTTATCATAATATCTACTCCTTAAAGTTTCTAACTTAACCAGATGTAAAATTTTTGTCAAGGGTAAATCACATTATTCTTTTCCTCTCAATCAGTCGCGTAACTGTCCCGCCGTCTGGCGGGATTAGGGCTCGGAAGCAGAGGTCTAATCCGCCCGAGGCGGACTGCTATGCGTACTTGACAATATGGTTTAGTTACATAATTACATTATCTCTAAAGGATCTATATCAATAGAAATTTTCACTCCAAAATAATTCTTATCAAATCCTTTATCCAGAATCAAATCGATTTTCTGAGTAACAGCTCTAACATTTCTGGTTTTTATCAAAATCTGAAAACGGTAATCATCTTTAATCTTAGCAAGAGGCGCAGGTGCAGGTCCCAAAATCTCAAACTTTAGCTTATAGCCTTTAGACTTCAGACTGTCCGATAACTCACTCCCAAAAAACTCAGCTACCTTTTGGACTTTATTCTCCTCTTTCCCCTGAAACCGGATTAAAATCAACCTGCTGAAAGGAGGATAGAGAAGTTCTTCTCTTTCTTTTATCTCTCTTTTATAAAAATCCAGAAAATTTTGCTCAGCCGAAAGTTTAATGGTCCAATCCTCAGGATAATAAGTTTGAAAGATAACTTCACCCCCTAATTTTCCTCTCCCAGCTCTTCCAGCCACCTGAGTCAGAAGCTGAAAAGTTCTTTCCCTAGCTCTGAAATCTGGAAAATCTAAAGAAGTATCTGCTGATATTACTCCCACCAAAGTCACATCTGGAAAATCAAGCCCTTTGGTCACCATCTGAGTGCCTAAAAGAAGACTAAAATCCTTGGAAGCAAAACTCTTAAGGATCTCCCGGTGGGAATCTTTTCTATAAGTTGTATCCTGATCCATCCTGCGTATAGCAACTGTTGGAAAAAGTTTATTAATCTCCTCCTCGATTCTCTGAGTCCCCACACCTTTATAGGCAAGCCTGCTCCCTTTACATTCAGGACAGAGTGAACTTGCCTGGATTTTATAGTTGCAATAATGACAGCGTAAAGAGAAATCGATGCGGTGAAAGTTTAAGGTTATATCACAGTGCGGGCAGTGAAAGATATGCCCGCACTCCTCGCATTTGATGTAATTTGAGAATCCTCTCCGGTTTAAGAATAGGATAACCTGCTCTCCTTTTTCTATCTTTCTTTTCATCTGAGAGGAAAGCTCAGAAGAAAATATAGTGTAGTTCCCTTTTTTCCTCTCCTCTTTTAGATCCAGAATCTTCACCGGGGGAAGAGGTTTTTGATCTACCCTCTGACTCAACTGCAGAAGAGTATACTTACCTATTTCAGCATTATAGAAGCTTTCTAAACTTGGGGTGGCTGAGCCAAGTACCACCAGAGCTTTATTCATCTTTCCTCTAACTAAAGCCAAATCACGGGCATTATACTTGGGATCTGGCTCTTTCTGCTTGTAGGAAAAATCCTGCTCCTCATCCACCACGATTACCCCTAAATTCGAAAGTGGTGAGAAAATAGCTGATCTGGTTCCAACTACCACTTTTATCTTACTGCCTTTAATTCCTCTCCAGGCATCAAATCTTTCGCCGGGAGATAAGCTGGAATGGTAAGAGCCCACTTTTTCTCCAAAAACCGATTTGAAGCGAAAGATAATCTGAGGGGTTAAAGATATCTCTGGAACCAAAACTAAAGCAGTTTTATTTCTTTCCAGAACTTTTTTGATAATCTCAATATAGATTTGAGTTTTTCCACTACCAGTTATACCGTAAAGCAAAAAGGGGTAATATTTTTCTTCTGTTAAAGCCTTTTCTAATTTTTCTAAAATGTCTTTTTGTTCTTGATTCAAAGAAAATCCCTCAGTAAAACTTTCATTCATCCCCCAGAGAGGTTCTCTTGGTTTTTCTCTGTAAAAAGATCGGATTAATCCTTTCTTTTCCAATCGATTTAAAATCTGAGATGCCCCTTTTATTCTTTGATTTATCTCTTTTAAAAGAAGCTCTTTATTTTCCTTTATCAAAAGCTCAAGGAGAAAAGTTTCTCTGGTAGATTTCTTCCTAACCGTCTCAATATAAGTTTCAACCAGTTTTTTTCCCTCGGGAGAATCTGCTTTTAAAGAAACAATCTTCTCATATTTTATGTTAGCCTTTGGCTTGCTCAGCTCATAATATAACTCTACTTTTCCTTTTTTCTCTAAAGAATGAAGAGCAGAATATATTCCTTTTGAACCAAATTTTTTCTCTAAGAAAGCTAGGTTATGAGGTTTTTCCTTTTCAAGCGAATTAAGGATTTTCATTTCTACTGAAGAAAGTTTTAATTTCTTATCTTCATAATCTAAAAGAGGGGATTCTTTTTTGTAAACCCAGAGAAGGCTTCTTACCTGCAGCTCTGAAGGCAATGCGGCTTTTAGACATTCTCCCCAGGAGGAATAATAATACTCTGAAACCCATCTGGTAAGCTCTAAAATCTCCAGAGTAATAATCGGCTTTTCATCTATGAGGTCCAATAGCTCTTTTGTATTTTTTACCTTTGAAGCTAGGATTACACTGACCACAAACCCCAGCTTCTTCTCCCTACCAAAGGGAACCAAAGCCCTTTGACCGGGCTTTATTTTCTCTTTTAAATTTCCCGGAATACTATAAGTAAAAGTTTTCCTCAAAGGGAGAGGAAAAGCTATCTCAGCAAATTCGGGCATGGTTTATTTATATAAAAATTAGATGAAAGTGGGTAGAGACAAGCTCCACCCCTACGCGATACCTTCAAGTAACCTTGACCCGATCTGACGGATCCCTGGTAACTTTTTTAATATAAGTTGAACTTAAGACTTTTGCAATCAAAATCAGAATTTGATTATCAAGATAGGCTGATTTAAGGAAAGAGTATAACTGAAAAATGTAAACCCAGGTTACCCTTAACCTGGGTTTATTGTCCTTCGCCCACCTTGAAGGCAAGGGGGGCTACCAAGCTCCAAGTTCTTCTCCTAAAATCGAAGCTCCAATAAAGCCGGCGTCATTACCCAATTTTGCTTTTACTATTCTCAAATTCTTTGTAGCCGAAGGGAAAGCTCTTTTTCTTACCTCAAATTCAATCTTCCTGATAAAATCTTTCCCGGCAAAAAGAGCTACCCCACCACCAATTACCACAATTTCTGGATTAAGTAAATTTACTATACTGGAAAGAGCAGTGCCTAAATAGTAAGCTGTATTCTGAATAACCCTACGGGCAACTCTATCCTTCAACTTCTCAGCTTGAAATAAGTCTTTTGCCTTTAATCTATTCAGATTACCTTGACATAGTTTATAAAGGACAGTAGTTCGATTTTTCCCCAGAATTTCCTTTGTCCTTTTTAGCATAGCCGGTTCAGAAGCATACACTTCCAGACAACCATAATTACCACAGTTACATTTTATCCCATTATAACAAATAGTAATATGGCCAAATTCAGGTCCTACAAAAGAAGAGCCGCGAAAAAGCTTTCCATTAATAATAATACCACTACCTATTCCGGTTCCCAGGGTAATACAGATACAATTTTTATAACCTATAGCTGAGCCAAATTTATATTCAGCCAGGGCCATTACATTGGCATCGTTATCCATAAAGATGGGGTAGTCAAAATATCTCTGAAGATATTTTCTAAGAGCAAAATCCTTCAAAAAAGACAAATTAGGGGGTATTCCATATATCCTCCCTTTTAAAATATCAATTGTCCCCGGAATCCCAATTCCAATCTGGTTTATCTTAATCCCTTTTTCTCTGGCAAAGAGAAGTAGAGAATCAACCCCTTTTCTCAAGTTACTTAAGACCCCTTTTCTATCTAAACCAGAGGATATGATCTCTTTGTAAAGAATTTTCCCTGAGGAGGAGACTAATCCATATTTTATATTAGTCCCCCCGATATCTACTCCTATGTTAAACTCATCTCTCATCCGGTTACACCTTAGAGAATCGTAAGAGCGGAGTGAAGAGCGGGTGGAGACGAGCTCCACCCCTACGCGATTATTTCCAAACTTGTTTAAAGATCATCCTTTGATCTTATTATACTCCTCAACCCCTTTGGCTAAAATTCTCATAGCTTTTTTCAAATCCTCTACATTCAGAACATAGGCGATGCGGGCTTCATCCTTTCCCATCCCGGGTGTGGCATAAAACCCTGGACCAGGTGCTACCATAGTAGTGGCACCATTAAGAGAGAAATCTGTAAGCATCCATTTAGCAAAAGCCTCTATATCTTTTATTGGAAGTTTAACCATAATATAAAAAGCACCAGAAGGTTTCTGACAGATCACCCCTGGAATTTTCATCAATTCGGCATAACAGGTATCCCTTCTCCTTTTATACTCCTCCGCCATAGCTAAGAAATAATCCTCTGGCAATTTCAATGCACCTATAGCTCCATACTGCTCGATTGAAGGTGAGCAAAGTCTTGATTGACCTAATTTCAAAGCAGTATCCATAACCTCTTTGTTTTTGCTCACCAGACAGCCGATCCGGGCCCCACAGGCACTATACCTTTTGGAAATCGAATCTAAAAGTATAGCTCTGTCCTCTATCCCTTCGATATTCATTATACTGGTATGAACCCCTTCATAGATGAACTCTCTATAAACCTCATCTGAAAGCACAAACAGGTCATATTTTTTAGCCAGCTCTGCTATGGTTTCCATCTCCTCTCTTGTAAAAACCGTGCCAGTAGGGTTATTGGGAGTAGCAAGCAGAATCCCTTTGGTTTTTGAAGTTATCTTTTTCTCGATAATCTTTTTATCCGGGAGATGAAAACCGTTCTCCGCTTTAGTGGGAACCGGCACCAGATTTATATCCGCTACCCGGGCTAAACTATTATAATTGGTATAAAAAGGCTCAAATACGATAATCTCCTCTCCCACATCCGAAATACAGATTATCGAGAAAATTAAAGCTTCACTCCCACCGGTGGTAATCTGGATATTCTCCGGTTTGACCAGGATATTTTTCCGGTGATAATATTCTACCATCCCCTGGATAAGCCTTAAATCCCCTTTGGAGTTACCATATTCCAGGACCTTGTTAGGATAATTCTTAACCGCATTCATAAACTCCACCGGTGTAGGGATGTCCGGCTGTCCGATGTTCAGATGATAAACCTTAATCCCTCTCTTTTTAGCTTCATCAGACAAAGGGATTAACTTTCTTATTGGAGAAGCAGGCATCTCCTTCCCTCTTTTAGAGATCCTTAGTTTTGTAATGGGCATATATTCTCCTTTAAATTCTATATCATCCCACAAAGTGCAGGATTTTTACCAAGCTTGTGAATAATTTAACAAACCAATTTTTCAATGTCAATCAAAAAGGATTTAAAATAAAATGATACCGATAGGGGCACACTGCGCCGTGCCCTTACTATTAGTAAACCCACCTTGCCCACAAATACTTGAAATGGAGACTACGTTTCTGAGGATTCGAAGTTCTGGCGTAACCACCTTAGGAGTGGGATAATTAGTCGTTAACTGTCATTCTGATCCATAGGGCGAAGAAACTATCTTACGGATATAAGTACAACTATTGTCCCATCAGTTAGATCTACCCCCTTGTGATTTATGAATAACAGTTACTCTTTTTTGCTTGACAAATAAATTAAATACTTTTATATATTTTTATATTTGTTATAAGACGTAGTCGTTTATACATCCAAAATCGGAGTATCTCTGACATCGTCAGATATGAAGTAGTTGTGTGAAATTGCACCACTGAAAACCAACTATTATCTATGACCGAGTATACTCCCAAAAGAAGGTCGGTAGAGGAGGAGAAATAATGACTATTAGACGAATGTCCTTGGGAATGCTGACACTAACTCTCATAGCAGCACTATTTCTGGTAGGGGCTTCTCAGACCAGAAAAAATCAGTTTTATAGAAATCTGTTGATGCAATGCGAAAGTCTAATTTCTAAGACAGAACCACTTGTTCCTGATAGTGTAAATGAAAATCAAATCAATGAGAAATTCCAGGAAACAATTCAGGATAGTTTGGCAAAGATAATTGTGATATCCAAAGAAGGTTATGCAAAAGAAGTAAGATATTATTATAAAAAGAACCTCATGGTAATTGATAGGCTAGATGAAAGAGAAAAGGTTGTTCGAAGAGATATTTTCGACGCTAAAGGTCGTATCAGAATTCGAACATACTATGATTACAATGGAAATCGCACTCGACGAGATTACTTAAATATATACGGAAAGAGAATAGACAGAGAATCTTTCTTTGTTCCACTCGGTGGAAGGACAGGATATTGATGAAGAAGACACTAACACAGCATTGGCAGAACTCTGTATTCTTAGTAGTTTTCGTATTATTTTTTGTCAGCATCAACCTTGGATACTATTACTTCCTTGTCTTCTCTTTTGAGTTGTTTACATTGTTTTACGCCTGGCTATTAGAGTTTGCGGCTTTCGGCCTGGCTTATGAATGCACTGAACTATTCTTGAGTTTAATTCTGCGAGAGACCGATTTGGCACGTCTTAAAAAGCTGAAAAGTTGTCCTCCAGTAGCTCTAGTATGCTGTACTTGCGATGATGTAGACATCAATATTCTGAAGAATCTCGGCAATCAAACCTATCCCAATCTCCATATTTTCATATTGGACGACTCGCAGCGCAAAGAATCTCAATTAGTTGTGGACTCGTCAAAGTTTGAAGTCATCAGACGTCCTAGCCGCATTGGATATAAAGCTGGGAATTTGAACAACTGGTTGTTTCGGTACGGTTCATACTTTCCATATTTTGTTGTAGTTGATGCTGATAGTTTCATTCCGGATACGTTTGTTGAGGAGATGATCCACTATGCTGAGCATCCAACCAATTATAATATAGCGATATTTGAAAGCCTTATTTATGCTTGGAATACAAAAAATGGATTTGTCCGCCTTCAAAATGTGATGACACCCCTGGTCCATCGCCACAGGTTACGTCTAGACAACCGGTTTGAGTCAACTCTTTCTGTTGGTCACAACAACCTTTACCGAACAGCAATCCTTATCGACATCGGAGGATTTGATCAAAACTACATAGCTGAAGATTATGCCACATCCATAAAGATTCTAAGACAAAGGAAGTGGCTGTGTAAGACTGTACCAGTCTTATCCTATGAGCGATTGCCAACGAATTTGACTGAATACATAAGGCGTCAAGCCCGATGGGCTTTCCAGACTTTCCAGCTTTTGAATCTGAATATCTCCGGTCTTCGTTGGACTATTCGTCTAAAAATCATAAGGAGTCTTCATCACTACTTGGTACCTATTGTTGCTTCCTTTGGGATTGTCATGCTGGTGTTCTTCAATTTACAAAGGTGGATGTTTTATCCTTCCTTTCACATAGAGTATGAAATGGTCGAGATGCTCATTAAAAGCAAATTCTTCTTGTTCTGGATTATATACCTCTTTTTGCCTTTTATCCTACGCATAATCTTAGCATTGCGTGAAAGAGTGACTATCGTAGAATATTTGAGAAGTACCCTGTTCCACTCAGCACTTTTTGTTGCAACTATATGGCCGGTGATCCGTCGTTTAACCAACTTTTGGACTGGCGATGTTTTGGGTTTCAATGTGACAGGGAGATCATATTCTCCTACATTCCTACAAATCATTAAGCTTGGCGGAGCGGGATTTGTCTTGATTTGGATTGCTCTGTTTTCAGTAATACTCAACCCTATTTTTGCTGGATTGAATCTTATTTGGATTTTGCCTTCTTCTCTATCACCTTTTATTATTTATTATTATCAAAATACAACCTCGTAAATGAAAAAAAAGAACCTAAGTAGAAAATATGATAGACTGAAAAACATAATTGGGCTATTCAGTGTTATTGTTGGTATCATAGGCATTATAAAAGCCTTTATGGATTTCGGCATTTGGGATATTATTAGCCAGGCTATTAAACAAAAACCAGGATGGCTTTGGACAAAAATATTTATAATCTTTATTTTAATTGTTGGGGTAAACTTAGTGTTGTCATTGCTTTGGTATCCTTATTTTTACAAATTTTATAAAGAAAAACGTATTTGGTTTTTTTTAAAATTAGTTCTTTCTTTTTTGATTATAATTTTGCTTGTGTTTTCTCTTATATCATTAATGTTTCGAGAAATGTTACCTAGCCCAGAAGTTGAAAAACTATTTCCCCAAGCTAGCGGATTAGGAGCAACTCTTATTCGAACCTATGGGACCAATGGGGTAGCTAATTACACGTTCCATGAGGAGTCAACTCCTTTTGGTCCAAAGGATGGTTATGCTAAAATAACATTCAGAACCTTTGGAAATACAGTTGACCAAAACTGCGGATGGGTAATATTCTTATTAAGAGGAGTTGATATTAGTAATTACAAGGAATTTCGTTTTCTTATTCGAGGTGAACGGGGTAATGAAAAGATAGGTATCAAAGCGAAGGATGCAAGAGGAGTAGAGATACCTTTGATGCTTGAGGGAGCTTACCTTCGCAAAGGAATGATCACCACAGATTGGCAAGAAGTTATCGTACCATTGGAAGACTTCGGTAATGTCGATTTTGGATTAATGGACAACTTCAGCATCTTTACAACTGGACTTATGGCTGGCACTCGTCCGCAGACTATTTACGTGGGTAACTTCATATTTATATGATAGCTGTTCCGCTTCACTGTCCGTGGCTTTTCGAGAAAGGGGCAGGGCGCAATGTTCCCACAACAGCCAGTTGTTGCTCCACTTCATTCCACAAAACCCTATTGGGTTTCGTAAACTGGCAAACATTGAGTGAAGAACAAGATGCTAAAAGATGAGAATAAGAAGTCCAAGTATTACCATCCCGTTTTTTATCAAATTGATATCGAGCTAGCTCTGCCGAACCAGACTTCTGGTGAAAGCTTATCAAACTCAGCTACTTTAGTAGCGTAGCACGTATAATTTTTCTCACCAATTTCATTTGACTTTAAAAAAAGTATATATTAATATTATAAGATAAATTTTAAAGGATTTTCTGTATGAGCACAGGCGAATTACCAAAGCAATACAATCCCAAAGCAGTAGAGGACAAATGGTATTCCTACTGGATGAGAGGTAAATTTTTCTCCCCGGATCTTTCCGACCATAAATCCTTCTATAGCTTGGTTATCCCTCCTCCAAATGTTACAGATATTTTGCATCTGGGACATGCTTTGAACAATACCCTTCAGGATATCCTGATTCGCTGGAAAAGGATGCAGGGTTTTGAGACAGAATGGTTACCGGGAATAGACCATGCCGGTATAGCAACTCAGGTGGTTATCGAAAAGAACTTAGCTAAGGAAGGTAAAACCCGCCAGCAGATCGGAAGGGAGGCTTTTGTAAAGTTAGCCTGGGAATGGAAGGAGAAAAATGGTGAGGCCATTTTAAATCAGCTTAAGAAGATCGGCTGTTCCTGTGATTGGGATAGAACTCGATTTACTTTAGATGAAGGATTATCGAAAGCAGTTTTGGAGGTATTTAACCACCTCTATAAAAAAGGGTTAATCTACAAAGGTAAATATATAATCAACTGGTGTCCCAGATGTTTAACTTCCCTATCTGACGATGAAACTGAAAGAAAAGAGGAAGATGGGAATCTCTGGTATATCAAATACAAATTAAAAGGAAAAGATGATTACATATCAGTTGCTACTACCAGGCCTGAGACTATGTTAGGAGATACTGCTGTGGCGGTAAATCCCAAGGATAAACGTTATAAAAAATTAGTGGGTAAATATGCTATCCTTCCTATTCTGGATAGAGAGCTCCCTATAATCGCAGATGATTTTGTGGACCCGGAATTCGGAACCGGAGCAGTTAAGGTAACCCCAGCACATGATTTGAACGACTTTGAATTAAGTAACCGGCATAACCTGGAACGGATCGTGGTAATAAATCCAGACGGGAAAATGAATCAAAATGCAGGCAAGTTCGCAGGAATGGACCGTTTCAAATGCCGTAAAGCCTTAGTGGCTGAACTTAAAAAGAAAAAGCTATTGGAGAAGATCGAGCCGTATAAGGTTCCCTTAGGCTTATGCTATAGATGTAATACCATAATTGAGCCTTATCTTTCAGAACAGTGGTTCGTCAAGATGAAACCTTTAGCTGAGCCGGCTATTCAGGTGGTTAAAAATGGAAAAGTTAAATTTTATCCTGAGCACTGGGCTAAAGTCTATCTCAACTGGATGGAGAATATCCGGGATTGGTGTATCTCCAGGCAACTCTGGTGGGGACATCGCATTCCGGTATGGTATT
>Ga0315289_10007656_pt1 | contig 15718 bp, 18 predicted proteins | sample YL17G11_40_MG_FD_203452 | JGI IMG/M metagenome (GOLD analysis project Ga0315289, IMG submission 203452) | Sediment microbial communities from Yellowstone Lake, YNP, Wyoming, USA - YL17G11_40 | ecosystem: Environmental > Aquatic > Freshwater > Lake > Sediment | place: USA: Wyoming | collected... | reverse complement strand
GTGGTTCCTATGATGACCCCGAGGATCAAGGAAAACCCGGTCAAAGAGGCATATAATAAAACCGTAGTTATCTTTAACACCGCCCGGAATATATCGCCGGCCGAACGGCGAAGTCAAGGAGGCATCCATGAGCCGCACAAGATCGACGCTGGCCATTCTCGTCCTGAGCTTGATATCCGCCGTAGCCTGCCAAAGACCGGCCGAGTACGACCTGATCCTGCGCGGCGGGGATCTTTATGACGGGAGCGGCGGCAGTCCGCAGGTGGCGGATATCGCGGTCCGGAAGGACACCATCGCCGCGATCGGGGATCTCTCGAAGGCGCGCGGCAAGGTGGAGATCAATGCCAAGGGGTTGGCGGTCGCGCCCGGATTCATCAACATGATGTCTCAGGCCGGGCAGACGCTCATCGTGGACGGGAAAGCGCAGAGCGATATCCGGCAAGGCATCACCTTGGAAGTCCTGGGCGAGGGGGAATCCATGGGGCCTCTCAGTGAGCGGATGAAAGAGGCCCTGATCAAGGTACAAGGCGCCGTCCGATCCGATATCGGATGGACGACCCTGGACGAATTCCTGCGCTTCCTCGAAAAACGCGGCGTGACCCCCAACGTGGCCTCATTCATCGGGGCGGCGACCCCGAGGGTCCATGTGATCGGATATGACGACCGGCCTCCGACCGAAGAGGAATTGGGCCGGATGCAAAAGCTGGTCGGCCAGGCGATGGAAGAAGGCGCCCTGGGCGTCGCGTCGGCCTTGATCTATCCGCCCGGCTCTTTCGCCAAGACCGAGGAGCTTGTGGCCATGGCCAAAGAGGCCGCGAAATATAGTGGTATCTACATTTCTCACATCCGCAGCGAGGGAGACGACATCGTCCAGGCGACCGGCGAGTTCCTGCGGATCGTCCGGGAAGCCGGGATACGCGGCGAGATCTTTCACCTGAAAACAGGGGGGCGCGACAACTGGGCGAAGATGGACGAGGTCATCGGGATCGTGGAAAAGGCCCGCGCGGAAGGGCTTGAAATTACGGCCGACGCCTATCCCTACGCCGCGGGCATGGCCGGGCTCCTGGCGTCGTTCCCCCCATGGATCCAAGACGGCGGAGTCGAAGCGGCCATCAAGAGAATGAAAGCTCCGGCCACCCGGCAGCGGATCATCCAGGAGATGAGAACACCATCAAAGGGCTGGGAGAGCCTGTATCTTCAATGCGGCTCTCCCGAAAGGATCTTGCTGATCGCTTTCAACGAGGAGAGCCTGAAACCGCTGACCGGGAAAACGCTGGCCCAGGTCGCGGAGATCCGCGGGAAATCTCCGGAGGAAACCGCCATGGATCTCCTCATCGAGGACAACGGCCAGGTGCTGGCCATCTATTTCAGCCAATCCGAGGAGAACCTGAAGAAAACGCTGCCCCTCCCGTGGCTCAGTTTCTGCACCGACGAAGCCGCCTATGCTCCCGAAGGGGTATTCCTCGGAGCTGGCGCCCATCCGCGGGCCTATGGGACCTATCCGAGGATCCTGGGAAAATACGTCCAGGACGAGAAGCTGATGACGCTCCAGGAGGCCGTCCGCAAGATGAGCGCGCTTCCGGCCGAGACCCTGAGGATCGAACGGCGCGGGCGTCTCCAAACGGGATATTTCGCCGACATCGTGGTTTTTGATCCGTCCAAAGTCAGGGACCTCGCCACTTTTGAGAACCCTCACCGGTACGCAACCGGCATCGTCCACGTCCTGGTGAACGGAATCCAAGTCCTGCGGGACGGCGAACATACGGGGGCCAAACCCGGACGCGTCGTGCGCGGCCCCGGCGCGACCGCACGAAAGGGTTTTTGATCGCCTTATCCCCCTCTGTAATTAGGGGGAACTGGAGGACGGCGCCCCAAGATACAAAAGCGCCTCTCAAGACTTTGTTCGTATTTCTTAACCCCCTTATCCCCCTCTGTAATTAGGGGGAACTGGAGGACGGCGCTTTTGATTAAGGAATGGCGGGAGGGAGTAAATAACTCTAGAATCCTCCCGCTCCTCGAGAAGATCTCCAGATCCGGGGCGAGACTGACCCTGGAATCCATTCTAAATTCGATGCCAGCCGCGCAAGCGGCATAAACGAGCCGGGGCCTAACGCGGCCCCCGGTTCAGCGAAGATTGATGGAGACGATGATGAAAAAGGCTGAAAGAACCCTCAAACTCAAGGCGATACTCCTGTCTGAGGACGGCGTTAACTGGCGGGTGTACCGGCAGTTTTATGTATCTGAATTCCCCAACGGCCCGTTCTCCGATCTCGTGTTGGTCGGCAGGACGTTCAAGCTTGTGCCCGAGAAAGACCGGAGGTCCGGCGATGAATAAGAACCTCGACAAGACACCCAAGGCTGTTGCTTTCACGCCGGAAATTCAGATACAACTCCTCACCTGTTTATTGGTCAAACCTGAAATTTTGGAGGCTTCGCGCAAAGCTCTTTGCGAGGACGTATTCGACTGTCCGGAGGACAAAGTCCTCATCAGAATTATGAACCGGCACAGGAACAAGTATCGGCGCGAAATAACCGATGCTGAGCTCGCACAGGAAATTCAGGATCATATCCGGCAGGACCGCAGGTCCGAGGAGGGGCTTTTCGCTGACCGATTCAACAAGATTATCAGCTGTGTGCTGGACGATGCTGATTTTGAATATCTCCGAGACAAGGCGTTCACTTTTGCCCAATACCAGGCTGTCAAAGGCGCGATTTTGGATGCCGTGGATATCCTTAAGTCCGGAGGTGACTTTGAGCGAATCCGCGAGCAGGTCAACGCGGCTCTGGCCATCGGGACCAACGGACAGCTCGATGTTGAGAATGCTGAAGATGTACAGACCAAGCTCGTCGAATGGCTCTGGCCTCTTCGGATCCCCAAGGCTAAGTATTCGCTGATCGCAGGAAATCCCGATGTCGGCAAGAGCTATCTAACCACCTGGCTGGCCGCCGTGGTCACGAAGGGCGGTCGTTTCCCCGACTGCTCGATTCCGGCAGAGCAAGGCACTGTGCTGATCCTCTCAGCGGAGGACGAGGGGGCCGATACCTGGTACCCCCGCTTCGACGCCCACGGCGGCGACCGGCACTTCCTCAAGATGATTAAAGGCACAAAGGAGAAGGACGGACGCTACCACCTGTTCAGCTTGATCCACGACATCCAGAAGCTCGAGGAGCTCATCACTAAGCTAGGCAACGTCCGGCTGGTAATCATCGACCCCATCTCCTCGTACCTTGGCGTGGGGAAAGAGGTCAACGCCCACGTCGAGAGTAACGTCCGGGGGATTCTGGCTCCTGTATCAGGCCTGGCAGAACGGTGCTGCGTGGCCGTGCTGGGCGTGGCCCATATGAAAAAGGAGCAGGTCTCCCAGGCCATCTTCAAAATCCAGGGCTCGATCGCTTGGGTCGCGGCTGCTAGAGCCGTTTGGCTGGTTGATAAAGAGGACAGCTTCTCGTCTACCCCCCGGCGTTTCTTCCAGCGGATCAAGTGCAATAACGCGCCGCCGGTCGAGGGGCTGGCCTTTCAGATTCCCTTCGGCCAAAACGAAATGCCTCCGGCTATTGAATGGCTCAACGATACCGACATCCCCACGGCTGACGATCTTGTGACCCCGCCAGAGTTCCGGTCGAAGGGTCGGCCTGCCCGCAAGCGGCTGGAGGCGGTCGCGTGGGTGGCTGAGATGCTTAAGGACGGCCCGATGCTGAACGCGGAGCTTGAGGCCCGAGCCAAGGCCGAGGGAATTACTCGCAACACGTTTATTTCGGCCAAGCAGGCGCTAGGGGTTGAGCTTATCCGGGCTGAAGGGGAGAATACCTGGAGGGGGGCAATGTGCTCCCTGCCGCCTTCCCCGGATAGCGATCCAGACGAGCCGCTGGATTAATCCTATGAAGATTCTATTACCGGCCCTATCTCTCTCCGTGAAAAGGCCGTCCAATCCAGCAAGAACCGGCATGGTCGACCTCCCGCCTCCTGTTAGTTAGCCGAGAGTCGTTTGGGGGTTTTGGCAGCAACGTTCTAATGCCCCCCCTAGCTAAGGGGGACGAAGGAGAAAGATGAAAAATAAACTGAACAAAACGGACCCGACGGTTCAAAAAGATTTCGGCAGGGCAATTACCGGGTGGCTCATTCCCGCGATTTTTGACCTGGAGATGAAAACCCATGACCTCGACTCCGCAGTCAAGGAGCTCAAAAACATGCGGTTCGATGAGCCGGTCAGGCTACCCAGGGGCGCCACGCTGATAATCAGGACCGGCAATCCGTAATGTAAGGAGAAGAAAATGAGAACCAAGCCAAAATTCGCTGATTCTGCGGAGAAGGTCATCGAGGCCTTAGCATTACTTCAGCCTCGTGATAATCCCATCTACCTGTGGCCATCGATCTTTCGTGTCCTGCACTGTAAGGAAGGGTGTTCCTGGTGCTGTATGCGATTTACGTTGGATTATATTCCGGAGGAACTAGCGCTACTCTCCGAAGCGGTTCGAGCGCGTTTTCAGCCCAGGAAGGTTCAACGTAAATGCATCTGGACACTGGACCAATACCGACTCTCAGGCTGTCCGTTTTTGAAAGAGCAGGGATGGGGATGTTCTCTTTATCCCCTGGCTCCAATTTCGTGCATGATGGCCCCGCAGATTCACATATCGATGGATACGAGAGTGAATGGGGTTGCCATATACGCGAAGCGTTTTTCCCGTCCGACCGCTAAGGGTTTCGCTCCCTGCGAGTTCCATGTTCCCGAGGCGGACGCTGAGCTTAGACGCGAACTCGAACGGAATATTGTCCTCTGGAAGAGGCTTCACAGCTGGGCCACATACTTCGGGTTCGATACTGTGATTCCTGAGGTCGTCAGACAGCTCGAGACCACCCCTGCGCCGAGGAGGACCATAGAGGTCTATGGTGGGTCAGGGGGGATTTGGGGATTGTTAAAATAATCTCCAGCGGTGGCTCAGGCCTTATTTCTCAACTAAGAAGGCCAGCTTCTTTATTCACGCCACGCGGCAAATACTCTTTTTACTTGACTGATCCAAAACACGAGAATGTCACTCGTGTCATGACCGAGTTTTTGGGCCAATTCAAAAAAGCCCGGGCCGGGCTGTAAGTCCCCGTCTTTATGGACAACCAACGAGGAGAGCATACCCCTGCCTGCCGCATCCTCCTCTGTTGAGATTTCACCGAGCAGATCGAACAGCCTCTGGTCATGAGGCTCAAGCTGAATTGAATGAATTTCCCTAACAAGTTTCGAGTATACCACCATCTGACGCCGCTTGGCGTATCCTGAAAGAACCGTTTTTCCCTCGGCCTTTGCTGCTTCCCACTGAGTCTCTTCAAAGCCAAATCGGTTCATGGCTCTGCCCCTAGAATCGCAGCTGAATTTTACAGCTGTCTGGGTTGGATTACAAGACCGACTTCTTGGGGTCCTGGAAGGGACCGACAGCAGCTCTGTGCTTACAGTTCCTGGTACAGCTCGGCAGACTTCCTAAGAATAAGCTCTTTTACTTCGTTGATATTTGACAGGTCCTCCTCCGCTTCCTTAACTAACACCTCCGAAATTGATTCCGCGATTGACATAACAGCGTAGAAGACCTTGTCTTTGGTCGCCCCAAAGGCCGGAAAGTCTGTGTTTGTGAAGATCTCTATTTCCTTGCCGGGATGGTAGTTCCATCTTTTCCAGCTTTCTTCAGCCCCAAGTTGTGCAAATTGATGTTTGAACTCAATATTCTTGCCTTTGATTCTAATGATGTGTCTTTTCTTTTTGTGAGTTTCTTTCGGAGTTCTTTCCTTCGTTGATTCCGGTTCTTCCTTAGGCTCTGTCTCGACTTCGGGAGATTTTCTCTTCTCCACATCAGTCTCTGACAATTCTCCGCTTTTGGCGGTGCGTTGCAGCTGTAAACCCTTGAACTTCGTTGTATAAGTTCGAAACTCCTCTGAGTTCATGGCCTCGGCGATCTTTTCCTGCCAAAATTGAAGTCTCTCAACGATGTCTCGAGTGACTTTTTCCTCGCCTGCCTTTTGTCTTGCCTGCTTGATTATTTCCCGCAATTCTTCTTTGAGGGCTTCTTCTACTTCAAGATATTCTTTTGAAGACTTCTCAAACTCACGCTTTGCGGTCGTAACCGGCACGTGATCCATGTGAATTTCACCAACAATTCTTGATATCGTGGGATGCTCCCCAATTGCTATCTTGTCATAGGCAGTAATCATGCGACCGCGACGGAATGTGGTAAAACCATAGAGGCCCTTGTTTGACCCCTGTTTCAAAAGGCCATACCACCCCGTGACTTTATGTCCAGATCCGAGGGTAATGATAAAATCTTTCTTACTCTCTTCGATAAGTTCAACCTGTTCGGAAGTACATATTTTTTTATTGACAATAAGTTTCACGCTGGCATCAGTTATGAAAGGCGAAAAACGCTTCTGTAGGTCGGTCCTAATGTAATTATGAAGGTTGGGATAGAACTTCTTTAGCTTGGTGATTCGGACTATCGTATAATGCTCATCGGTCTGACAGTCATTCGTATATAGCGGTAGTCTCCACCCGGCGTTAGCACACTTCCATTCAGACTCATTGAACGTAACTCGATACTCTTTCTGGCTTAAATAATTCTTGGTTATAATAGTGAACTCTTCGCCAAGGCTTAGGCATGCCGTCTTGAGACCGAGTCCAAATTCACCGAGTTTTCCTTGTTTCTCGGAATAGGCCAGTTTCATGGCATTGGAAATGCCGGCTTCAGTCATGCCTTTGGCGTTATCTGCGACAGTAATGGCCTCTCCATCTATACTGATAGCGACCTGGAGCTCACGATCATCAAACATGTCATCAATAGAGTTGTCTACCAACTCTGCAATTGCCTGGGCGGGACTATAACCAGCAAAGCCGAGTTTAGGCATTAAGCTGGTATCCGGAGTCACATCGATCGTTTTAGTCTCCATCTTCTTCCTCCACAGCAAAGAGGCCTTTTAATCTATCGGGCACCCCACAGACGTCCGAATGTACTTTTTTCTTGGCTGTGCTTGCTTCAAAGTCGAGCGAGGCCTGCAGCCCTAATTCTTTTAGTTCGATCTTTGTTCCAGCCATCTTCCTAAGGCACCCAATAAGCTCGGGCAGATACTCGGCCCGAAACCTAATGCCTTGCGGAGCCCATCCACCACCCTCTTTAGACTTGAACCACTCACGGAAATCTATGCCCACGGATCCCTTGTACGTTGAAGCATGAATAACAAAATCCCGCGACATATTCTTTGGCACCCTCAGAAATTCTTGATCGCTCAAAGAATCAAATTGCTGCTCGGCATTTTCAAGTGCGTTGATCACGGTCGGGAGTAATTCAGGCTCAAACTTTATGCCATCCCCTGTCGGCCCGGTATACTTTTCGCTCTTAAGAAATTTCCTTATATTGGCCCATGCTTTGCCCGCATAAAAATCATAGTAGATAATCACTTCAGATGTTTTAGTAACCTCGAAAGAGGCAACAACTTGTGTGTCAAACTCTCTTTTTATATCTTTCAACTCTTCCCTATATAGGCCCCTTTTGCAGGCGCGTTGACTCGAGTATACTGCTAAATCTTACTCAGAAATGTATCACCTATGGAGCGATATTTGCAACTCCTAGAGCTTGGCCCCATGATCCCCCCCTTCTAAAACGCCGCAAACGGCCGCGCAGGCCGGTTCTCGGCCCATTTCTATATGGTATTGACAAAGTCCGTGTTTTCGTGTTATTGTTTATTCGTTATACAGGAGGATTGAGCATGCCATTAAAAGATCTGACAATCAAAGGCACGGTCTTACGTGAGAAGCAAATCGAGGAGCTCGTTTCTGACTATGTACGATACGACCCTGATACAAAGGAAATCGTGCTTCTTCCAGCGGCGAATTCCCTAAAGAACAACGCAAAGGTTCTTCTTTATCTCGTGGCGCTACAGGGGTGGCCTTTTGTGACAAAGGACCCGGTTCCGACTGACGCCACCCCGGCGACCATTGAGCATGCCCTGCACATTCCCGGAGGAACCCTCCGCCCGACACTGAAGGGCCTCAAGGAATCCCATATGATTGTGGCGAAAGGTCGAGCATACAGTATCCACCCCGCCGCTCTAGCCCATATAAAGGAAGCGATCTTGCCCAAGAAATAGCAGGCGAAAGTGGTCGGAACGTGGATGAAAAAGGAGAATGAACCTATGGACAAAGCTAAATTGATTTCATCACTTAAGCAAATCAAGGAGCTCGCGGACGAATGCCTCGCGGGTTTTCAGGATTCCGCAGAACCTAAACGGGTCGCCAAGAGGTCGGCTATCTCGTCTCCCAAGCCGAGGCCGACGAAAATTGACTTCGATAAACCAATGCGACCCTTTATTAAGGAGCATGCGAAGGGCATGAATGGTCAAGAGAAGTTCACCCTTCTGCTCAGTTGGCTTGTTAAGGGGGATTTGAATAAGGAAGCCGCTCTGAGCGAAATCAAGAAGAATTGGAACAAGATGAAGTCAAAGGATTTATTAGGCATGGATTTCAATTACTTCTTTCCTGGGGAAGCCAAGGACAACGATTGGGTAGAGTGCAAAAAGAAGGGCTTTTACAACCTTCGCCCCGACTGGAAAAAAATCTTTGCGAGCTCCAATGCCTAATCCACGGATAGAAGCGTTACTAGTACCGACCTTTTCCAAAAAGCATGTGATTTCTCTGCTTCATCATTATGGCGACTTGGTGAGCGATTATCAGGTGGGTAATTGGGATGATTCTCTCACTAAGGTTGGGAAGTTTGTTGAGGCTGTTTTAAAAGCGTTGTTTGTTCATGTAGGAGAAAGTCCGGCTCCGGGTAGAAGGTTTAAGGCAGATCCAATAATCACGGGCCTGGCCGGCAAACCGCAAAATCTATATGACGATAGCATTAGATTAACAATTCCACGGGCCTGTCGGTTCGTCTACGATATCGCGAGCAACCGGGGAGGCCGTCACGATCCGGAGGAAATCGACGCAAACGAAATGGACGCTAATGCGTCGATATCGACCTGTTCTTGGATTCTTGCCGAGATGGTTCGCCTTTCACAAAAAGGTGCCGTGGATCTTGAAGAGGCCAGGGAACTGGTCGATTCACTAACCCGAAAAAAGTACCCGTTCATTGAAGAAGTTGATGGACGCGTCTACTTTCACCTCAAAAAGAAGACCGCTCCGGATGTGGCCCTCTTGGCTCTGAGCCACGCATACCCAGGGAGAATTTCAAAGCAAGGTCTTATTGACACGATCAAGCTGAATGGGTTCAAGGACGACAACGCTCGTAAGGCAATCCAGAGCATTTCGCAACTCGTCGATAATAATGGGAACGACCAACTGTGTCTTCTCGCACCAGGCTTGAGAAAAGCCGAAGAAGTCATAAAAGAAAAGTCTGCGTAGACCGTCTCAGAACAAGAATTCTTGTTATGGGATGATCGCGCCTCATAGAGAGAGACGATTGAGCCGGGAAAAGATTCTCACGAAGGGGGTACTTGATGAAAGTATTTTTCTCCTATTCCAGCCGAGACAGAGTGCGTGTTGGCGAGATCAAACAAGAAATGGAATCGAAATATGGCATTGAGGTCTTCCTGGCCCATGAGGATATCGAACCCTGCACTGAGTGGCAAACCAGAATCATTTCTGAATTGAAGACGTGCGGAGCCATATTGTTATTCTTGACCCCTCATTTTAAAAGGTCCAAATGGACGGATCAAGAAACTGGTTTTGCCCTGGCGCGGAGGACAAAAATAGTTCCAGTAGATGCCGGAGCCATCCCGTACGGTTTCGTTGGCCGAATTCAAGCCCACAGGTTTGTCGATGTCAGTTCCCTTTGCAAGGAGGTTTTTGAGGTATTCGTCGCAGATCGTCTTCTGAAGGAAAAGGCCCTTGATGCGCTTATTGTAACTTTTAGGGCTAGCGATTCATACATCACTGCAAATTCGAACGCCAGAAGGCTTATGAGGTATAAGGATAAATTCAATAGGCGGCAGAAGAATGAGATTGTCAGGTATGCCGGACAGAACGCTCAGATTACTGGCGGATTCACAGCATCGCGATTGGTCAGGGAATTCGCTACAGAGAACGAAGGTGTTATAGATCCAAGGATTCTCAGTTTATTCACTTCTTTGGCCCGATGATGCCGGCAGGAGAAGATCATGTCAAAGTCTCAATCTAAAGAGCTGTGCTCAAAGTGCGGCGGTGAGCTTGAGTACGTTGGGCTTTATCAAGATCGCTACCATAGGTTCGACGAGTATAGATGCGTATCATGCAAGTGGCCGGTCCACATCGACCGCGACCCTCGAATCAAGGATGAGTTCCCGGAAATCGAAAGAGTCTCAATTGAGGTTCTAAGGAAAGACGCAAAGGTCCCGAGTAAGTTCGACGAAGACTCCCATGACGTTTTGCTGTGTTGTTCGAATATGAGATGCAACCACCCAGGAATACTGATCGGGCTGACGCTAGGAGAGATGCTGAGCAAGAATGAAACTCATCGGAAGTACTGGGAGTTCTGCAACGGCGCGGACCTGACCCCCACGGGAAAAATCAGGACGCGCTGTGACCAGAGCTTCGAAGTAACGATCGATATCGTGCTCAAGGAACAGCCCTGAATCACGTGGGTGACAGGAGGGGCGCCCGGTTTAGGACCAACTGAAAGGGAAGACCTTGAAGTGGGCCAGGCCAGAGCTGTAATATTCGGGTGTAATAAGGGAAGGTTGGCAAGGAGAAATAAGCATGCCTAAAGATTTAAAGGCACAAATCCTGGCCGTACTAGAAGAAGCCGAGAAAGTTGTTGGGGACTACTGGAATAAGTACGGCGAGAAGGCAGATGCGGACGAAGTCAAAAAGAAGATCGCGTTTCTGAAAAAGGAGCTGGCAGCGGGGCGGGGGAAAGCATTGGGTGACAAAGACGAACTCAAACAAATCCAAGAGGCGCTAGAGGAGTTCATAGAGAAGCATGGAGGCCAGTACATCTGCACGGTTATCTGGCCGGACAAGCCAGCAAAGAAGGGCAAGATCCCGATGGGAAGTAGCCATGTGCGGACCATGAACTCTCAGCCCTACATCCAGGCTGTCGTTGCGCTAGTCACCGGCGAGGCGATGTTTAGCAAGAAATGATGGAAAAGAAGCATATCCTAGACGAGATCAGGCGGACGGCAGAGGCAAACAAGGGCGTCCCGCTCGGCAAGAGGAGGTTCGAAACCGAGACAGGCATCAAAGAAGCGGGTTAGTTCGGCAGGTATTGGCCCAGATGGGGCCCAGAATTTCAGAACCCCCCCACCACAATTTAAGAATGGATTTTGGGGGGCAGAATTTAAGAACGGCGTTTCTAAATTCTGGTGTTTTAGTACAGCTGGACAGGCATATGTTTAGCCATATAGTACCCAGAATTTAAAATACCCTTCCGAGAGTTCATTATTAAATTCTGGGTATATTAAATTCTGGGCAGAATTTACTGAATTTATTAATTCGAGGTTGGTAGAGAGCTTTATTAAATTCTGGGCGGTGTTGGACACGAAGGAGAGTGAGGCCAGGTAAGGAACAACAAGATGATGGTACTTGGGTAGTCGTACACGAACACACGGCCCCCTTTGGGATAAAGAAACCGAAATAGAGTTCAGAATCCTATAATCCTGATACCCTAACGATACAAGTATCTTTCTGTGGATTTGAAGGACTGGCAAGCGAAGATACGTCATTGAGCGAATTGGGGATTGGCCCAGTTGGCCTAGTTGGCCGGTTGGGACGCTGGGTCCGTTACACCCCAAACCCGGGATCACAAAACGTATCTGGCCTAACACCGTACGCCGAATCCTCATCAAGGCCCAACATCTTCATGACTGGAACCTGGGTTCTCTAGGGGCCTTCAGGCCAGCCGACTCGTGACCATCATCAGGTTTTTATAAACCTCATGGCCCAGGCACGCCAAGTTTTCGCCTGATTTTCCAGCATTTAGCCTTTCCTGGTTTCCAGCCTAAGTCACTAAGACTGAGAATTTTCGACAATTTTATCCAAGCAATGTACATACGGGGACATCTGGGGACTTGTCTTCTCCCGCCGACAGGAGGGACTTGATATCTCCAGGGCGGTTCCCGAGCAAAAAGCGTTTCCCATGTAGTGGACCAGTTCACTCCGCCATGTCCTGATAGGTGGGGTTGATATCCGGTTCATACCGGCAGGGGGAAGTCACCCCCGTTTTGGTGTTGTCCGGAACCAGGATCTCCGGAACTCCGCCGAAAAACTTAAAAGCCCGCAGATGTCCCCCGATCCACGAGCTCATGGCCTGCGAACCCTGGCTTTCCGCATAGATATAGGAGCTTGCTCCCAAGGTCGCGACAAACACGGAAGCTTCCCGCGGTTCTCCCGTCATTCGGCAGACATAGGGGATGGTGAGCCCGGCATAATCGATAAAAAGCTTCTCTCCCGCCTTGTGCGTCATCCGCATCACCGGATCCAACATCTTGGCCCAGCAACGGTAAAGATCGCAGAACTGAGAGTAGCTCAACGGCCTGGGCTCCGCTTCCTTGTATTCCATCCAGAGAAGCTGGCGGGTCACCCCCTTTTTACGAAGCTCCCGGTCGATCTCCGCCCAATCGGGAAGATGTCTCCCGTCTTGAGCCCGAATCGCCAGAGGGAAGAGCAGACGTTCGAGCGTCTCTTCGGAGTACTCGTCGCCCAGAGGCCAAACCAATCCGGCCTCCGCAGCTCGGCCCAGATATTCCCTGACCGTCTCCTTGCTGATCGCGCAGGCCCTGGCTATGGACCTGTTCGAAAGACCCGCCTCATGCTTCAGCCGCAGGATCTCTCTGATTTTACGCATGGATAACCTTCTCTGTGCCATCTTCTCCTCCTCTCTTCGGAAGAGACATGATGGCCCAAAAATCCAAAGCTATCCAGCGCCGCTGCCCCGATTCCAGGAATCCGAAAAAAGTGGCCGGAATCAACCGGAATAGGCGGCCACTTTCAACCGGAATCGGTGGCCAGTTTGAACCGGAATCCGTGGCCACTTTGGGTCGGAATATGCAGTGCGGTTTCGGTTTGCCGCATTCCTGGCCGACCCAGCCGAAAATCGGCCGCGCGGAGTTAAAGCCCGCTTGATTTCGGGTTCTTGACAGCAGCCGGCGACAGACCTATCATCAATCCTTGATGGGATGGGTCGATTCCGTATACCTCAGGGGGGAGGGCTCGCCCGGCCGGAAAAGCAAATTCCTATGAAACTTATTGTAGGCGACCGCTAGAAGCGCCCGCGAAGGGGGTGATGGAATGCTAAGGAAGGCGTTTCGATGCAGGCAATGTGGTCATCGTGAACCACGCGGCGAAACGACGAAACGGGTAGCAGCCTGTCCAAGATGTGGCGCGTCGACACAGTCGATCTGCCCCCTCTGTGGTGGCGCAGCCTATCCTACGCTTGCCGGTAACCGAGTGTGCACATTATGTGGCCACAAGCTTGGCCTGCCTGGCAGACTCTTCCCTTGGCGTCGCCGGGTCGCAGTGGCCGCAAAGGCACCCGAGCAAGCCAAAGGGGAGGAGATTCCCTACCGCGTGGAGGGTACGGAGGTACTTTGCACCAGCGATGCGAAGCTCTTCCCGCTGTTGTGCGAGATGAACAGTCTAGCGCTCTTAGCCGCTCCGATTGCTTCTTACGAGGCCATCGTCCGCCAACTGCTGGCTCACTTTCAGGCGTCCGCGTCACCCTTTTCCACTGTTGCACGCGCGTGTACGGACATGGATTTATTTTGCGAACATTGCGGTCACCAGTACGATCCCAGCGAGCTTATTGAACTGGCAGGAGCTAGCAAGATCTTCCACGACGCGCGATTCGGGCCGACCCAGTCGTGCCCTCGGTGCTCCTCCAAGCAGGCTCTTTATTTCTTCGACAACTGGCAGCCTGGGCACATCGACCTAACAGATGTAGCTGCCCTGGAGGCGTTTACCAAGTTCAAGACCAAAGAATTCTTCGATTATCGGTCCAAGAATGGAAAAACATGTCAACTGTGTGGCAGTCCTGTAACACGCCTGAGCGCATTTCTAGTCGTCTCATCCCACGGTGTGGGCAAACTCGAGTGCGCGAAATGCTATGGCACGCTCCCTGCTGGTGAAAACCTCCTACGCGAATTACGCAAGGACCCAAACTGCGTGGGGAGAGGAGTGCTTCGGAATGCCAGGAACTACGTTCAAGGAAAGTACGACAGAAAACTGGTCAGACTCGGATGACCTTCTTGTGCGCGCATTTCCGCAGTATGGTGGCCGTGCGCTCGCGCCTAACACGCCTTTCGAGTCGACGCCGAAAGATGGCGTGGCTCACGCTGAGCGGTAGGCAATAGAAAATAAATAAAAGCCGATTTCAGAAAGAAGGAAGCAATGTCCCGAATCCGCGGCCCGCTTCTCCTGGGTTCTTGACCCTTGCCCGCGGCCGGGATATTGTCATGTCGTGATGGGAAGGGCTAATTCTGAGTTCGCGGCTGGAACTTTCATGCCGAGCGTAATAAGAATTTTCTATCCACCCTCCTTGGACTTATAAGAAATGATTTTTCTCTTTTTTGCTTCATAAGTTAATTGGGCTCCGCAATGAGGGCACGGCTCAGTAAATGTATCAATTTCTAGACTAGTTCCCTTTATCACATCAACCGGTTCTTCAAGCTCTAATTTGAAAGGGCTTTTACAGTTTGGGCAAATGTAACTTTTTCTATGGGCAATACTCATTCCGACACCGGCCCCTGCTAAAACAAACAGAGGGAGGCCAAAGTACCCAGGAGGTTTTAGGTTGGTAAGGAAAGCAGCGAAACCGCTCAATGATACCTCATGAAAAACAAGCCTAATTATCCCGGAGCGAAGCAACTCGAATGCCAAGCCTATGACTGCGCCTATGACGCTCTTGACGCCAAGCGAGATTAAAGTCCTCTTTAGGATCGCTTTAATCACCCGGCTCATAGCAAATAGGACTACTAAATCAATAGTTATTAGCAGCAATACTCGAAAGGTGGTACTCATTGATAATCCTTCCTCAAGATAATTTCAGCTCTCTCCGAATGTCACGAATGACAACGATAGTGGTTATGACCTACCCCCGATCAATGTATCACCCCATCATATGGGTTTGCAAGCCATTCACCTGCCTCTTGGCTGGGCCCCTATTTTGTACCAAAGGACGTCGTAGGAAGGAGACCTAGGAATGGCTCAAATATGGCAAAAGCGAAAAATCGCCTCGGCATATCATTTATTATATCAACCACATAAAATGGCGATCCATCCGACTCCGGATTCAAAGGTCGGAGGTTCGAATCCTCTCGGGCACGCCTCGTTTTCGCCTTCTATTTCCTTCTGGGGCGGCCTTCCCGCGGGTCAGAACCGTTCCGCGCCCGGTCTTGAATCTGGGCCGCCTTTTGGGAAATAATGATCCCATCCGGCAGGAGTTTGCCAAAGGAGGCCATCATGACGGCGCATCGATCTCTCTGGCTTCTCGTTCTCGTTCCGGCCCTCCTTCTGTCCGGCTGCCGGAAGGGGCCGGATGGGTCCCGAGGTGCGAAGGTCCGAACGGAGACCGTGGACGGCGTGACCCTTGTCCACAATCCTCCGGAGCCGCTCGATCCCCGCAAGGCCGTGCGATTCGAGGAGGAGGCGTCCTTCGGCGCCGAGGAATCGGGGCCCGGGGCGGTCTACAAGCCCGGCCAATTTGCGGTCGACGGCCGGAACCAGGTCTATATCTACGAATCCGGGGAAGGCACGATCAAGGTCTTCGGTGAAGA
>Ga0315289_10007654_pt1 | contig 15720 bp, 8 predicted proteins | sample YL17G11_40_MG_FD_203452 | JGI IMG/M metagenome (GOLD analysis project Ga0315289, IMG submission 203452) | Sediment microbial communities from Yellowstone Lake, YNP, Wyoming, USA - YL17G11_40 | ecosystem: Environmental > Aquatic > Freshwater > Lake > Sediment | place: USA: Wyoming | collected... | reverse complement strand
TGGACGCGCTGGGACTGAACGTGTTCCTCACCGGGCAGGGAGCGGGCGCGATCCAAGTAGCGGAGCGCATCCACCAGAACCCGCTGGCGCTGGCCTCCGGCATCAGTGAGCTGCCCGGGGACAACCAAAAGCTGCTCGAACTCCACGACGTTAGCACCGAGAAGCTCCTGCTGGGAGGGACGGCCACGCTCAACGAGCACTGGCGCTCCATGGTTGGAGAAGTGGCCACTGAGGCATCCACCAGGTCCGGTCAGTACGAGAACGTGCAGAAGCTGGTCACAAACCTCCAGGACCAGCGCGATTCCGTCTCAGGCGTGAGCACAGACGAGGAGACGATCGCGATCGCGCGCAGCCAGAGCATATACCAGGGGATAGTGAAGTACATGGGCGTCCTGAACGACATGATGAACATGCTTTTCGATCTGCTGTAAGGATGAGCGATGAGAGTCACGCAAAACATGCTGGACAGGTGCGTCATCTTCTCGATGGAGCAGAACCTCGAGCGCCTCGCCAAACTGACCGAGCAACTGAGCACGGGCCGCAAGGTCAACACTGCATCGGACGATGTGGCCGCCACGGGGCGGATACTCCAGCTCCAAGGTGAGAACGGCCGTCTGAGCACCTACCTGGACAACATCAGTTGGGCTAAGAACACACTCAACACCGCGACAGACGCCCTACAGCAGGCCTCCGAGATCATAACGAGCATCAAGGAGCTCGGGATTCAGGCCGCTACGGGAACCTATTCAGACGCCGACCGTGCGGCCATGGCCGAGGGGGTGGACGGGCTTCTGCGCAACCTGATCACGCTTGTGAACACGAAGGCGAACGGCGCTTACCTGTTCTCCGGCGAAGCGACGGACACCTCCTCCTACGCCCTCACCACGGATGCCTCCGGCAACGTCCTGGCAGTCACCTACCAGGGCGCGGTCGTGAGCACCGAGGTGTCCCTGGGAGCGTCGACGAACCTTGAGGTCAACCTGGTCGGCAAGACGATGTTTGAGGGCGAGGGAGACCTGTTCGAGACCGTCATCCGCCTGCGCGACGCCATCCGAGACAACGACCTGGACGAGATCAATAGCGTGCGAGGCGATCTGGATACCTGCCATGACGACGTCCGCCTGTCTCTCGGACGCCTCGGCGAGAGACTGGATCAAATGGACGCCCTGAGGACAGTGTTCGAGAGATTCAAGGAGCGCAACGACCAGCTCATATCGGACAACCAGGACGCCGACATTGGCGAGGTCACCGTCGAATACAACAGCCAAATGGCCTTGCTCCTGATGACGATGAAGGTCGCCGCGCAGCTCGTGAAGCCTTCGCTTCTCAATTTCACCTGACTCGCGCGACTTTGCTCACGCAATGAACCGAAGCGCACAATCGCGCCGTCCTGAAGCGCGAAGCGCCGAACAGTCCCTTCTGTGAGGCGCCGTTCGTTCTGGCTGTCGTTCGAAAGGACCAGACAATGAGAGTTACTCTGAATGACGAACCTGTGGAAGTCTCGCAGCACGATTTCCGTACGGTGAGCGACCTGCTCGACGGCCTCAAGAGCACCGGTCGAATCCCCGGAGATCACATGGTCGCCTCCTTGACGGTGGACAATCAGAGCTGGGAGGCGCAGGAGATGGAAGGCGCTCGGAGCACGCCGCTCGCAAGCGCCCGCCAGGTGGCGATCCAGACAGAAGACATGAACGGCTGCGCGCGCCGGATCGTGGCCGATTCGGCAAACATGCTCGCAGCTCTTCAGGACGGGACCCGGCAGGTGGCACGCTCCTTCCGCGAGAATGACACGGGCTTGGCGAACGCCCATCTGTTCCGGCTGCTCGACGCACTGCACTGCTTCCTCGCCTGCCTCTACCGCGTTCAGAACGTGTGCGAGCTGCAGCCCAAACCGCTGGATGCCAGCAAGGCCCCCGTGCAGGGGCTGTCCGATAGCCTCCAGCGCGTGCAGGAGTGCCAGGAGAAGGAGGACTGGGTGGCTCTGGCCGCGCGTCTGGAAGGCGACCTGCTCCCTGCCCTGGGGAACTTCACAACCGCGCTCGAAAGCATGAGGAAGCAACTCTGAAATGGCGACGTCGCTGCCCGACAGACAACCAGTTGCCGTGAGCCCCGCGCTTGTGGAGGAGCTGCGGCGCTGCTGCCGGCAGATCAAGGACTCCGCGGAAGCCTGCGAACGCGAGGCTGAACAGGGTCTGGAGGAAGCCTGCCGCCGGCACCTGGAGACGGCCCACGCGCTGCGTGGGAGGATCGCGCACGCCGCCGACGCGCTTCGAAGCGCCCGCAGGGAAGCCCCCGGCCTCGCAGTAGCCCAGGTGCGGGCGACGGCCGCTGAATGCGGGCGCATGATCGAAGAGTCCGGGCGGGCCTGCGCCAGGCTCGTCACAAGGGCCGCCGCCCTGCGCGACCAGGTGGGGCGAGAGCTCGCCAAGGTGCAGCAAGCCCGCAAGGTGCTGCGGACATACGGCGGCGCGACGGCGGGCGCCCGTAGGAGCCGGCATCTGCGACAAGCCCCCGCCCCAGAAGCCCTGGGCCCGCAAAGGGAGGAGTCGCCGACATGACGGCGCTCCCGGAGCTGCTCTCGAGGGCGAAGGCCAGCTTCGAGCAAGGACGCCTGGTAGAGGCCCGTCAGCAGTACCTCGATCTCCTGGCGCAGATGCCGGACGACCCAGAGGTGCTGAACGATCTGGGCACGGTGTGCTTTGCCATGGGCCAGATCGGCGAAAGCTGCGGGTACTACCTCAAGGCGCTGCAGCTCGATCAGCAGTACGAACAGGCCCGCAAGAACCTCGAAATCGCGTGCCGCACCTACGGCGCGTCGCCGGAAGAGATGGCTCGGCGGCTAATGACGCAGGCGAACCCAGCCGGGGGAGTGACATGCCCCTGCTGCGGCAGGCAGTTTCGCGAGTTCAGTCCGGTCGGCGTGAGGAAACGCCGCAACGCCCTGTGCCCCGTCTGCGGTTCGCGGGAGCGGCACCGCGCAATCTGGCTCTACCTCAAGCGCCGGACGGACCTGCTTTCGGCGCGCCTCAGGGTCCTGCACTTCGCGCCGGCCCCCGCGCTTCAGCAGATCCTGGGCTCTCTGCCCAACCTCGACTACATTACCGCCGACCTGTGCTCCCCCCGCGCCATGCTGAAGATGGACATCACGGACATCTACCTGAAGGACAACTGCGTGGATGTCATCCTTTGCGTACACGTCCTCGAACACGTGACCGACGACCGCAAGGCCATGCTGGAGCTGTTGCGCGTCCTGAGACCCGGCGGGTGGGCGATCCTTCAGACGCCCTTCGATCCGAAGCGCGAGAGCACATTCGAGGACCCAGGCATTACGCGGCCCGAGGATCGAGAGCGCGTCTACGGCCAGAAGGATCACGTCCGCATATACGGCCGGGATTACCTGGATCGACTTGCGGAGGCAGGCTTCGCTGTGAAAATGGACAGCTACTTGAGGCAACTCGATCCCGGTCTGATCGACAGGTACTCTCTGGGCAAGGAGCTGGACATCTGCCTGTGCACCAAGCCCGCCCCCGCGGCGTAGCGGCGCTTGCACGTTGGCCGCTCAGGGGCTTTGCTGATCAGTCCGTTCATCTCTCCACCAGTCGGTAGATGGGATTGAAGATGTCGGCACGAACAACAAGACCGGCCAGATCGCGAGCTTGATTAGCAGTCCCCCCCTCGCCTACCATGTCAGGGCGCACAGCTCAAGATCGCGCCGGAGTCGCGGAGGATGCAGGCATGAGACTCGCCATGGCACAGATAGGCCCGAGGACGGGCGACTTGGAGGGCAACGCCGAGAGGGTCGTGCGCGCCATCCGCCAGGCGCGCCAGCGCGGATGCGACCTCATCATCACCCCTGAAATGGCCATAACGGGATATCTCAGCGGCGATCTGCTCCAGGTGGAGGCCTACGTGCGCGCGAACAAGGCCCTGCTGGCCGAGCGAATCGCCCCCGAAGTGCAGGACCTCGTCGCCGTGGTGGGCTTCGTGGATTGCGAGAAAGACCCCCGCGGAGCGGCCCAGGTATGCAGCAACGCAGCAGCACTTGTGCAGCATGGAACCGTCACCAGGGTGGCACGCAAGCAGCACCTCTGCCGCTATCGGTATTACGACGAGACACGCTACTTCACCCCGGGCGGGGAGACGATGGTCGCTGAAGTCAATCTGCCCGCCGGGCGCATCCGGCTCGGCGTGCTGATCTGCGAGGACCTGTGGGACGACGGCTACGCGACCTCCCCCTACCGCGAGGCCGCAGAAGCCGGCGCCGACCTGGCGGTGGTGCTGAATGCATCGCCGTTCGAACTGGGCAAGTTCCGCCGCCGCGTGGAGATCATCCGCGCACAACAGGCGGCCGCCCCACTGCCCCTCGCCTACGTAAACACGGTCGGCATCGGCGACAACCTGAAGGACATCATCGTGTTCGATGGCCGAAGCATGGCCTTCAGCCGCGAGGGCCGGATGATCGCCTGCGGGAAGCGCTTCGCCGAAGAATTATGCATTGTGGAACTCGACGACAAGCAGCGGGCTGCCCCAATCACGCCCCCCTACCAGGACGACGAGCAGGAACTCTTCGCGGCGCTCACCTTCGCCCTGAAGGAGTATTGCCTCAACAACGGTTTCACGCAGGCCGCGCTCGGCGTAAGCGGCGGCGTTGACTCCGCCCTCTGCGCCGCACTCGCGGCCGAGGCGCTCGGCCCGCAAAACGTGCTCGGCGTCAGCATGCCCGGCCCCTACAGCTCCCAGGCCACCCGTGCCGATGCCGCCTCGGTCTGCGAGAACCTCGGCATCGAGCACGCCGTCATCCCCATCCAGCAGCTCCAAACGCAGGCCGTCGCCTCCCTCAGCAACTGGCGAGAGCCCCGGCGAGGCGTCACGCTCGAGAACTTCCAGGCGCGACTGCGCGGCATGATGCTGATGGGGATCGCAAACGACACCGGACGGCTCGTCATCTCCACGGGCAACAAGACCGAACTCGGCCTGGGCTACTGCACACTCTACGGCGACATGGTCGGCGGGCTGGTGCTCATAGGCGACGTGAACAAGATGCAGGTCTACCGCCTGGCCGAGCACGTGAACCGCCGGGCCGGCAGGGACGTCATCCCGCAATCGGTGCTCGTCCGCGTGCCCACCGCAGAGCTTGCCGAGAACCAGGTGGACCCGTTCGATTACCCCGTCGTCGCGCCGCTGGCGGACGACATCATCGCCCGGCAGGATCCCGCCACCCTCCTGGAGCGCTTCCGCCGCCGGGAGATGGACGAGCGCTACCCGGCCGACCTCTACGAACGCTACGACGAGTCCGCATTCGAGGAGGTACTGAAGGACACCTACCGCCGCTACCGGGACTCCGCGTTCAAGCGCTCGCAGTCAAGCCCCATCGTCATCGTCTCGCAGCGGGCCATGGGCTTCGACCTGCGCGAAACCATCATCAACTGGTGGTATCGCGACAACCCCGTGCGCGAGTAGGAGTCGCAACAGAGTGAACCGCAGAGATCGCGGAGAGCGCCGAGAAACGAAACGGCCAGTCAGTAGTTAGTAGTGAGTAGTTATCGGCTGTACTGCTGTGACTACTCACTACTGACTGCTCACCCGCCTTCGCGTGGGCGCCATAGCGCCGCGCTTTGGCGCGCCGGCGGCTACTCACTGCCGTCCCCTGCCCCCTCCCCCGCCTCGCCCTGGCCCTCTTGCGCGCCCTCGATAGCGGCACCTTCCTGTAGGACCCGGGCGGTCACCTCAGTCTCGTACGCTGGAAGGCCGGGCTCGTCCCAGACACAAGCAATGCTCTTCGATACTCCCTCCTGGAGCAGGACGGTCGTTTTCCATTCGTGCGTGTCAAAGATCGGCACATCCCCCTCGGCGAGATGTCCGGCGACCTGCCGTAGTCTGTAGACCATACTGAGAGAAATAATCCTGGCTCCTTCTCCTGCAGTCGGGCTCTGTATCGTCGGCCTGGCCTCGATGGTCAAGTCGACCTTTTCGTCGGCGTACGTCCCTCGAAGCTCATCCGAAAGTTGAGGCAAGACCTCCGCAAGTCGTTGGAAAATGCCGACTCTCACCTGCTGCCCGTCCAAGACCACAAGACTCGGAGACCACGCCCGGTCCACGTTCTCTCCGCTGAGCTTTCTCACCTTCAGTTCAATGAGTATCGCCGCCTTACGTTCGAGCCCGGCCGATGCGGTCAGCTTGGAACCCGCGCCCTGCACCATCTTGTAGCGGATCTTGACGTCCTTGGGCAACCCGGACGGGACCTCGATTGCCCCCACGATCTGTAGAATTCCCATCCCCCCCTCGCGAGTCTTGAACACCCAGGTGTGATTAGCGTCTCGGACATAAAGCGCGGGCCCTATTCCGCTTGTGGTTTCCATCTTCGCAGCTTTTTCTGCAACCTTCGCAGCGGCGCTGTCCCATTCCTCCGCCGAGACAGCGGCAGCGGCGAAGTCAATCCCCATAAGTGCGAGTTCGAGCTTTGGTGTGCTGCTGATATCGTATGGCCTGCTCGCTAAGCCCACCATGACATCTATGCCGTTCGCTCGGTACCACTCCTGCTCCCCTTTTGGAGTGTTCGTAAGGAGTTCCGGTAGCGAAAACACCGACGCCCGGTCCAAGTCGACAAAACAGTCTTTCTTCTTGTTGCGCTCATTCACCACCTTCTCGATCACCTGGCCGAAGGTGGCAGCCCCTCCCTGCAGCACTCTGGCGGTCACGTCAGTTTGGTACCCTGGAACCCCGTGGTCGTTCGAGACACCGGCAATGGTCTTCGATACACCATCCTGTAGCAGGACGGTTGTTTTCCATTCGCGGGTGTCAAAGATGGGCATCTCCCCCTGTTCGAGGTGTCCAGCGACATGGCGTTCTCTGTAAACCATGCTCAGAGAGATAGTCCTGGCTCCTTCTCCTGCAGTCTGGCTCTGTATCGTCGGCCTGACCTCGATGGTCAAGCCCACCTTTTCGTCGGCGTACTTCGCTCGAAGCTCATCCGGAAGTTGAGGGAAGACCTCCGCAAGTCCTCGTGAGATTTCCAACCTCGCCATCTGGCCGTCAGAGACTATAAAACTGGGAGATCCGACCAGCTCCACTTGCTCTCCAGTGACCTTCCTCACCTTCAGTTCAATGAGTATCGTCGCCTTAGGCTCCAGCGCGGGCGATGCGGCTGGCTCTTGGGCCTTCGGCTCGGGAATGCCAAGCCGTTCCCAGGGCTTGCCCTCGAACGGGCCGTAGTAAGTGAGCGTGCTTGAGCCTACCGGATCGTGCTGAACGTAGAACACGTCCTTGTCCGGGACATAGTAGACGCGGCCCAGCGAGAGATGCTCCGGGTGGCGCCCAACGACGACACCAGCGCGCATCTCGTATGACTTCGAGCCAGGCGGTCGCTCCTCCATAAGGTCGGGAAGCTCAGCCGCGTTCGTTGTGCGCGGCGCGTCGGTGAGATCCAGCCCCAGGAACGTGAGCCGCTCCACGATCTCGATCTCGACCGGATTGCTGATGACGCTGAACGCCTCTCCTTCACGCTCGCGTGTGGCTTCAAAAGCGACGCGGATAGAGTGGCTGCCAGGCGCAAGCCGAAGCTGCTTGCGATCTTCCACCGCCTGCAGCGCCTCACCGAGTCGGAACGGGTAGTCATTAGACTGTTCGCCAGGCTTAAGAATGACGGTCGCATAGAATATCTTGCTGCCCCCTATAACGCACCATTGTCCATTGAACTCAATGTTGCCAGATTGTCCATACGGCCGAGGAAGCAGATAGAGTTCGTGCGTTCCTCGGTTCCGCATGTCGACCATGAACGTCGGCACCTCGCCCGCCTGCCAGACAGTCTTATGCGTTCGCAGCCTGACCTGTACGCCTTCCACCGCCTCGCCCCAGGCCGGCTCAACTGCTTTCGCCTCTGGCTGCGCTGCCTGCTGCACCATCTTGTATCGGATCTTGACGCCGGGCGGGTCTTCAGTGAAGCCCACGATCTGGAGGATGCCTATTCCCCCCTCGCGGGTCTTGAAGGCAAAGCTGGCGGGAAGCTCGTCTTCGGCGTGAATCCAGACGGGAAAGCCAGGCCTGGCAAACGTCCACAGTTCTTGCCCGCTCAGCTCCTGCGCGTCCATCGTGTCCCACACCCCCACGGGGAGGGGGTGGACAATGATGTCTATTCCCATGAAGCCTGACACAGGTGGGTCAACGTCACACACGGCGTCGATGCCGTTTCCCCTGAACCAGTCGAGGTTCTTGTCCAAGCCAACCACATTCTCCGGTCGGGTAAACAGCCTTCCACTGTCGAGATCGATGTAGACATCCTTCTGGACTCCGTCGTCATTCACCACCCGCTCGATCACCGGGCCGAAGGAGGGCTTCTCGTCAGCCTTGGCCGCAGCAGGAGCGGGCGGCGCGGCTGATTCCTTGGGCTTCCCGGAGCCCGGCGCGCCTCCGGGTGGCTGCGCATCAGCATTCCGAAGCAACCTGGTACGGACCAATAGCACGATGGCAGGCCCTTCCTGCCCAGAATTCTTAACCTCCTCAGCTTTGCCGAGCCAAGCGGACGCCACAGCGGCGGCCTGCGCCGTTTCGTCCACAAGGATCATCAGGCCCCGGTCAGGCACAGTGCGAGTCAACGTATAAGGTTTCGACATGCGGTCGCTGCTGGTCACAACAAAGCGCAGTTGCACGCCTTTATCGTCATCAGCGAGGCTGGCTTCAAGGGTTGTCCCCTTCATTTCTTTCCAAAGACTGACGGTCTCGTCAGGGAGCAGCAACAGCACCGAGTTTGGGTTACCCCACTGAGCCGACTTCTCGATGGAAAGCGCATTAGGGGCAGTACGGGGCGCATCGGACTTCGTCGCCACCAGACGCCCGCCATAGGCTTCCACTTCCATGTCCTCATCATTGACGCCCAGAAGCCCGAGGCAGGCCTCTCGGAACTTCTTCTCCTCAAGCGGAACGACGCCTCGCGGAACAACGAACGCACGAAGCTCTAACATGATTTGAATGCCCGGGTTCACGATGGCGTCTTTGGGAAAGGTGATGGTGAACAACGATTCGGGGATGTCCTCGCGCCGCACTGTCACGCTGTCAACGTCAACCGAGAGCCGAGAGGTCCTAGGTCCCCTCACGAAGTGCAGCGTCCTAGTACCTTCCGCCAGAATCCAGCCGCCATTGGACAGTTGATGAACCTTGAGCACCTCAACCGTCTGCAGCAACCTCGGTTGGCCTTCAGGTTCGCCTTGGCCATAGTCCTCAACCCTCAACGCGATCCCCCGCTCCTTGTCCAGCCAGATTCTCGAATAATACTTCTCCAGCGTGGGGTGTCGGGCCTCAACTATGATGCACTCCCTGTCGGCTATCTTTTCTGTCTTGTCAAGCAGCGATGCGTGCTCCGGCACCAAAATCTGGCTGAGCAGGTACCTTCCTCCGAAGAATCGCATTCCCAACAGGACAGGTCCAACAGCCTGCCAGTCGAAGTCGCTCATATTGCCGATCCACCCGTGTAGGCGCTCCGGCCCCCTTGCCTGCCTAAGTACTTTGCCGTCCACAACCGTGATCTGGTTCGAGGCCGGCTCGCCGGATACATAGAAGAAATCCTGGCTCAAATGCTGCTTGATGCCATCCTGTGCCCATTCCCCAACGATCTTGGAGAAGAGCTTTGACCCCACTCCCAAGGAGGTGGCACGGTCCGCTTGGTCGGCAAAAGCTTTGATGTCTTCATCCTTCCATCCGAGGTCCACGGTGTACTGCATTCTGATCAAGGCCGTCATCGCTTCGTTCTTTAGTGCCAGTTCTCGGAGACGCTGGAGCGTTTCCGCAGCTCCGCCCTGCCGCTTTTCTCCCGCCGGGCCGAAGGTGAGCTTCTCTTGGCTGCCGCCGGGTAGTGTGGCGGCTTCTTCAAGCCGCGCAATCTCCTCCGAAACCATCTTGACCTTGGCAGCGGCGGCTGCAGCGCGCGCGGAGGCCTGTTCCAACTCCAAACGCACTGCGCCCCGCTGAGCTAAGGTGGCAGCGTCGGGCTGGACAAGCTCCTCCAGGCTCTCGGCCTCCGCCGTCTTTGCCTTGACCATTGCCTGAGCGATCTGCTGTTCCGCCTCTGCCTCTGCCAGCCGAAGTCGGAGATCCAAGAGCTTGCCCGCAGCGTCAACTTCGGCAGCAGTTTCGCCGGCGGCGCCGCCCTCCACCGCCTTGGCCCGCGATGCGCGCAGTGCCTTGAGGAGTTTCTCGATCTTCTGATGGACCTCCTCGGTCTGGTAGATCACCAGCACATTCGGGTTCCCGGCGAGGAGCATGATCCTTCCTTGCGGCCCGGGACCTGCAGTTCCCTGCCCCAGCAACGTCGTTTCCGGTCCGGCGATAATAGCGCCCTGCGCAGCCCACGTGTCGGGAGCGATGGTAGTCGTGATAAGCCTGGCCAGAGCGGTTGCCCGTGCCAGGAGGCTCTCGCTGGGTATCACCGATGGCTGTGCCGGCCCCGTGGCTCCTCCGTAGCCCCCGCCATAGCCGGTGCCGTAGCCCGTCCCATACCCGGTACCATACCCTGCGCCTTCACCCGCAGTGAGGGCGCCCCCAGCGTCCTTGTCCTGGGTGTCGACCAGAAGGTCGTTTATGGAATAGACACGCCTGTAGTGCCTCTTCAACCTCTCCGCATGGCCGATCGTAGTAGTGTCGCGCTGCGCAGATTGCCCTTCTACAACCACCTCCACGTCTGTGTTATGCCCCGGCTCCAGCGAGACGTTCCTGAACTCGACCCACTGGAAGGGAACGGCCTGGAGCAGGAATTCCCTGACATCGGAAGGCACTAGGCCATCGAACGTCGCAGTCACCTGCTCGATATCCGCACGTCGGGCAAGGTTCACATGGTCCTGGCCCAGCACAGAAACGTGGACCTGGCCGGACATGTCAACTGCCACGAGACGGACCGCATGACCCCGACCCCCGAAGTCATGGGAGACGGTGATCACAGTGTCTCCGCCAACCCCAAGTGCCGGCGAGAAAGCGACACGTCCTCCTCCGGCGCCGCTCGCCCCCTTTGTCCCTCCGGATCTGGCAACGGTCGACCATTGGCCTGCCGCATAGCCTACGCGCACACCGCACGTCTGCGCCCCGGGACCAAGCGTGGCCACATTGGCCTGATGCGCGGGGACTTGCTGGTCCTCGCCGGTCAGCGGAATCGCGGTGTCGACAGCCGCTGCGCCAGTGATATCCATGCGAGAGGAAAGGTGATACCCAGGGCCCAGGGTCTTGGGGGCCTGCCAGCGAGTCAGAAACCCATGGCTGTATTTGGCATCAGGGGTTCCAACCACCTTCAGGCTAGCGCAAGGCGCTTCATCCATTACGGCCCCATCCGGCCGCCACCACGGCTGGCCTTCCGACGGGTAGTAGGACACCCCCACCAGCTCGACCGTCACGCCGCTGGGCAGAGTGGCTTTCCATTCGGGGGCTGCGGTTGCGGGTTCTTCAGCTTTCGGCTCTTCGGCCTTCGCGCCTTCGGCCGGTTCCGCCGCTCTGGCCACAGGACGCAGGGCGCCCAGGGGAAGGATGATGCAAGAGAGCACCAGGAGCGCAACTGCGAGCGTGAGGCCCGTCAGCGTTCGACGCGACCGCTTCGCGTCCAGGATTGCCAGCAGCCGGCCCTCCAGTTGGGAACGATGGGCCATGGGGACGACCCCAATCGCTCCGCAGCGCAGGCCGCGCATCGAGCGGGCTATCTCGAGCAGATGGCCGGCATAGTCCGACGGCCTGAGGCCCGACCCGAGGACACGGTCGTCACAGGCGCGCTCGCGCTCGATACGCATGCAATGTGCAGCGAGCCATGCCAGAGGGTTGAACCAGTGGAGCGCGCAGGCCAACTGGACCAGCGTCTGCGTCCAGCAATCCCGCCGCTCCAGGTGCGCCAGCTCGTGCATCACCACCGCCCGCCGACGCTCCGCCGACCAGTCCGCCGCCCCGGCCGGGACAAGCACAACAGGCCTGAAGAGGCCCAACATCATGGGCACTGCCACCCGGTCGCTCTCGCGCAACCGCAAGGCGCTGCCACGCTCACCCGTGCCGTGCAGTGCGCCGGCCCACGGAGACCCTTCGCCGACAGGGCGCGCGCGCCGGGCGATCCGCCAGACGCATACCGTCCCAACCCCCAGCGGGCTGAGCACGACAAGCGCCCCCGCAAGCCACAGAGCGAGGACCCATACCGACCAGTGCACCGGGTGTCCCTGAGACTCGATGGGCGGGGAAAGCTCGGGCATTGTCGCGGCGGCCGGAGGCTGAACAGCACTCGGCGCCGGAGCGATGGTGACCGCTGACGGCGCCTCTACGGGCGCCCACTCAGGGTACGACTCCACCGGCGCAAGCCGCCCCGGGAGGATGGGCAATTGCCAGGTTGGCAGGGCCAGCGAAAGGAGCGGGAGTACAATAAGGCTGGCGAGCCCGAGGAACCAGACAACATGCCGGACTGCCGCGGAAGCGCGCTTCAAGCACGCCGTCAGGACACCGGCAGCGGCAAGCACCAGCGCCCCCTTCACCGCAGCGTCCACAAGCGCCCACACCAGTCCGCCAGCATCCGAGGACAACCAGGACCTGACGAGCGAAGCTTCCATCTCAGCGCCCCTCCTTCCTTGCACCCCTGATCCGCAGCGCCAGGCGGTCCAGCTCCTCATCCGAAAGCTCGGACTCGGATGCGCTCAACAGGGCCGCAACCGCCCGCTCGACTGAACCATCGAAAAACGTGTTGAGCAGTTGCCTGGCCGCAGAGCTGCTGGCCTTGCGACGGGACACGGTCGGCGAATACACGTAGCGAGGCCCCTCCTTCTCGTGCTTGAGGTGGCCTTTGTTCTCCAGGATGCCCATGGTGGCGCGCGCCGAAGAGTAGCTGGGGGGATCGGGCATCTCCTCCAGCACCTCCGAGACCGAAGCGCGCCCGCGCCGGTAGATGATCTCCATTATCTGACGCTCACGACGGCTCAGGGTTCTCTGCCAGTGGTCGGCCATGCGGTCTTGCTCCTCTGTTGGAAGTGTCTCCCCTTTTCTCGATGAACTGCTAATAAAATAGCACAGGCCGCACACTGTGTCAAGAGGGAAAATGCTAATTTTTCTGCAATTTCATCCGGCCGCGCTGAGGATGGCCGGAGCAGGAGGAAGCGTCACGAGGCGACGGCGACACGGCCGGAGAGGCCCCCTGGTCAGACGAATTTCCGCAGCCCGAGGACGGTCATCTTCAAGAGCAGCCACCCGTGCAGGAAACGGGCGATGTTCGTCTCACCGTAGGTCCTGCTGCGGTAGCGAATCGGGATCTCCACGATATCGAGGTTGAGTTTCGCCGCCCCATAGAGCAGGTCGAAGTCGCCGAACGGATCGAAATCGCCGAACAGCTCCCGGTTGCTCACGATCTTCTCATAGTTCGCGCGCGAGATCGCCTTCGTGCCGCACAGGGTGTCCTTCAACGATTGGCCGAGCACCCACGAAAGCGCCACCGAGAAGAACTTGTTGCCCAGTATGTTCAGGAACCGCATCGCCTGCTTCTCCATCGGATAGACCAGGCGGGATCCGTTGATGAACTCCCCCTTGCCCGTGACGACGGCGTTGTAGAACTTCGGGAGGTCTTCCGGCGGGACGCTGAGGTCGGCGTCGAGTATCATCAGGATATCGTTGGTCGCTTCAGCGAACCCCAGCCTCACCGCGTCGCCCTTCCCTTTGTCCTGCTGATGAATGAGCTTGATGCGCCGATCGGGGAATTCCTTCATGATCCCTTCGATCTCCTCCACCGTTCCGTCAGTCGAGTGGCCGTCAACGAAGATGATCTCCTGATCGGTGCCGAACCGTGGCATGCGCTCGATCGCCGCGCGCACGCTGCCCTTCTCGTTCCTGCACGGGATCACGATGGAAACGGAACGGTCCTTGACGCGGCCCTTCTCCACCGCGCGGGCCACCACTATGTTGGTGAGGCACAAGCCGTTGATGAGCGGCAGCCGAGCGACGAACCCGTTGAGGAACCTGCTGAGAAGTGGAATCCGCACCGGCGCCAGCAACCTGACCTGGTGCTTGACGATCGCGTAGTCGCTCAGTTTCAGGAAGTTTTCGATATCCGACCGCGAGATCCAGTTGTGGTGGTTGCTGGGCATCTTGAACCCCAGCCTGGCCGCGCGTCGCAAGAGCGGTTCCCACAGTATGCTGTGGTAGTTTATGACGAGCCGGGTCTCCTCGTGGCACGCCGAGCGGAGGTTCTCAAGGGCCTGTTGAATGTCAAGCAGATTGCCCAGCAGGTCGGACAGGACAATGTAGTCGAACTTCTCCGTGAAGGTCACGGACTCAACGTCGGCCTCAAGAAATCGGACGTTCCCCTGCTGGTCTTGTGGGGTGCTCGTCCTGGCGAGCTGGACCATCCTGGGGCTGAAATCTATCCCCAGGCCAAACGAGGGCTTGAGCTTTCTCAGGACGTATCCGTCCGCACAACCTGCCTCGAGCACCCGCTTCCCCTCGGGGATGATGAACCTGAGCAGCCTCAAGAGCTCTGCGTAGTAGTATCGGTTCCTCGCCCGGAACCATGCTCGCTTGCCGGCAGCGGACTGGAATATGTCAATCAGCTTCCGCTTGGCTTCAAGATCGATCGTCTCTTTGCGGCTCTGGCACGATTGTATCACTTGCTTCTCCGGCGAATGGACTCAGGCACAGGCCGTCGCGGAGCCCCCTGCTTCACTTGAGTGCGCGGGATTTCGCCAGGAGGAAGAACCCGTTCGACCTCACCGGCTCCATTCGCTCCCTCGCCACCTTTTCCAACCTGTCGATCTCCTCGGCGCGCTCAGCCCTTGCTTCTACGTTACGGACGTACGGGAGGGCGGATCGCAACCTGGCGAAGTCGGTCACGAAAAGAGATGCTGAGTCCTTTTCGATCAACTCCACGCATTCCTCAATGGAATGGGGGCTCCATTGAAGCCGTTTGTGCGGCGGCAACCAGTTGAACATGCCGATGGCGGAGATGCCTCGGGGCGTCCCGATGATCTCCACCGACTGCAACCCGTTCTCCTCCATCACCGCATTGATTCCCAGGAGGATAGACATGTAGTTCCCACTGATCGAAAGCATGGAGGTCTTGCGGAGATTGAGGCTGCCCTTCACGCAAGGGATGAAGAAGAGCAGAAAACAGGCAGCCATAAAAGTCCACGACGCCATTGGCGTCAGCACGCGTATGCGCGGCAGCTTCTTCAGCAGCCTCTCGCCCAGACGACGCCGAGGTCCGAACCTGGCGACAAGCGGGCCTATGCGGTGTTTTGGGACGTGCCACAGCGTCCAGGCGACCGAGACCACCGACGTCACCAGGAATGTCTGCACAAAGCGGGTCTGCGGCGGCATTGCTACAAAGCCCTCGGACAACGGTGCGAACACCGAGAAGGTGTACATCGCCAGGTCAAACAGGCCGCACGCAGCAAGGATGCGAACGGGCGCGTCTCGCGAGAAGACGAGCAGGTATACATGACAAAGGATCGCAACGTAGAAGTAGAACCCCAACATGTCGCCAAACCTGGCGGCGACACGAGGGTAGCGCAGAACGAAACGAGACAGACTGTCGGTGTGATACAGATAGGGCTTGTAGTTCTCTATGTCCAGGGCCATGTTGTGGGCTCGGTAGCCAAACTCCCCGCCTCGCGACATGTAGAGAAGCTGCTCCCCCATGACGAGCACGAACAGCACGACCAGGCTGACGAGGACTGCCCGCCGATAGCGCCTGAGCAGGAGGCCTGCGACGAAGAAGGGAAGCAGGCCAGC
>Ga0315289_10007653_pt1 | contig 15721 bp, 16 predicted proteins | sample YL17G11_40_MG_FD_203452 | JGI IMG/M metagenome (GOLD analysis project Ga0315289, IMG submission 203452) | Sediment microbial communities from Yellowstone Lake, YNP, Wyoming, USA - YL17G11_40 | ecosystem: Environmental > Aquatic > Freshwater > Lake > Sediment | place: USA: Wyoming | collected... | reverse complement strand
CCTCCAACTTTCTCAAATGGATGAATCGTTCTTGTCTGATCAATTCAATTTATCAAGGACATATCTCTATTTCAAGGAAAAATTTTTATGTGTCATTCAATAGGTCAAATTTTTGCTTGCAGAATTAGATCAACTCTGTTAGTTTGAATAAGTTTATTTCAATCTTGGCAGATGAATATGAGAATTGAAGAATTTGATTATACCCTTCCTTCATCAGTGATTGCTCAATATCCATCCTCTCAAAGGGGGGAGTCCAGTTTGATGGTGCTTCACCGATCCCAAGGCACGATTGAGCATCGGGACTTTCAAGATATTTTAGATTATTTTCATCCCGGAGATCTCCTTGTGATGAATAATACTCGTGTCCTTCCAGCTCGGTTGATCGGGAAAAAAGAGACCGGAGGAAGGTGTGAGATCCTTCTCATCCCCTCGTGGAATGGAACCAAGGGAGCATGGGAGGTCCTGATCAAAGGGGCAAGAAAGATGAAACGAGGGGCTCGAATTCAATTCGGAGAAGGTCTTTATGGAGAAGTGAAAGAGGTGAAGGATGGAAAAGGAAAGATCTGCTTCTCCGGTCAAAAGGAGGTTATGGAAATTCTTCGTAAGATCGGCCACATTCCACTCCCTCCTTACATCAAACGGGAGGACGAGCCATTGGACAAGGACCGTTATCAGACCATCTTCGCAGAGAGGGATGGTTCAATTGCAGCACCCACCGCTGGTCTCCATTTTACTCTCTCTCTCCTTCAATCGCTTAGAGATCAAGGGGTGAGCACCACATGGATCACCCTCCATATCGGGATAGGAACCTTTGCGCCGGTAAAAGTCAAGAATATCGAAGACCACACGATAGGGGCAGAATGGATAGAAATATCAGAGGAAACGGTTAGAGAAATTGAGGAGACGAAACAGAGAGGAGGAAGGGTCATCGCCGTGGGGACGACCACGACTAAAGCCCTCGAATCCTTCTCCGACAAGGAGGGCCGAGTCAAACCAGGGAAAAACCTCTCTTCTCTTTTTATCTATCCCCCTTATCGTTTTCGCATAATCGACGGATTGATCACCAATTTTCATCTTCCGAAATCGACACTGGTCATGTTGGCCTCGGCCTTTACAGGGAAAGAATTATTAATGAAGGCTTATGGAGAGGCTATTGAGAGAAAATATCGATTCTACAGCTATGGCGATGCCATGCTCATCATCTAAAAAATATATGGAATGTTGGAATACTGGAACGATGGAATAATGGGTCTGAAATTTCGAACCAAAATAATAGATGTCGAAGTTTAAAGTTCAAAAAACCAACATTCCAATATTCCACTATTCCATTATTCCAGCAGGGTGGTCTGATGGCTTTTCGGTTTGAGATTCTAAAAAAAGACCTCTTCTCCAAGGCGAGACTGGGAAGGATTGAGACAGACCATGGCTCCTTCTCTACCCCTGCCTTCCTTCCTGTAGGAACTCAGGGCACTGTCAAATCCCTTACTCCAGAGGAGTTGGTGGAGGTGGGTGTAGAGGCGATCTTGGGAAATACCTACCATCTCTATCTCAGACCAGGACATGACACCATTGGGAGATTGGGTGGTCTCCACACCTTCATCCATTGGGAACGACCGATTTTGACGGATAGTGGGGGCTACCAGATCTTTAGCCTGGCAAAGCTTCGAAAGATTTCAGAGGATGGGGTGACTTTTCAATCTCATATCGATGGCTCCCTTCATTTTCTCACGCCTGAAAAGGTAGTGGAGATTCAAAGAACCCTCGGTTCTGACATCGCCATGGTATTGGATGAATGTATCCCCTACCCTTCTCCTTATGAATATGCGAAGGCCTCGACCTCGCTGACTATCCGGTGGGCGAAGAAATCATTAGAACAGAGACAAGAAACGGATCCCGCCCTCTTTGCCATTGTACAGGGAGGCATGTATCAAGATTTGAGGGAGGAGAGCGCACAAGCATTGGTAAAGATGGACTTCCAGGGATATGCTATCGGCGGTGTCAGTGTAGGTGAGCCCAAATCTCTGATGCGAAGTGTCCTCGAATGGACGACTCCCTCCCTTCCAGAAAATGTCCCCCGGTACTTAATGGGTGTCGGAACGCCAGAAGACATCCTTGATGCGGTGATGTTGGGGATCGACCTCTTCGACTGTGTCCTCCCGACAAGGAATGCTCGAAATGGAATGCTTTTCACCTCCATAGGAAAGATGTCGATCAAACAGGCTCAATATTCTGAGGACGAAAGACCAGTCGATGAAACATGTGCTTGTTACACCTGCCGCCACTATTCCAGGGCTTATCTCCGCCACCTTTATCTGGCTAATGAAATCCTATCTTCAAGGTTGAATACCATTCACAACCTCTATTATTATATGAATTTTATAAAGTCCATCCATGAGGCGATCCGAGAGGGCCGTCTCCTCAATTTCTACAAAACCCACTGCTCCCACCCAAACGGTTTGGAGACAGAAGGTTCTGCTCACAGGCTGAACACCTGGGGGTAAAAAAATAAAAAGGAGGACTTATGGGAACGGAACTGGCTTATGCTATGGGGTCTCAACCAGGAGGAGGCCAAGGATCTCAAATCTGGAGCTTTCTCCCCATCATCTTTATCTTCGTTATCTTCTACTTTCTGCTCATTCGACCTCAACAGAAGCGTTCAAAGGAGCATCGGACCTTATTGGAGAACATCAAGACGGGAGAGTATGTCTTAACCAGTGGAGGTATATATGGCCGGATCACTGGTATCAAAGACAACATCATCACCCTTGAAATCTCAGATAAAGTGAGGGTGAAGGTCAACAGAGGAAACATCGCAGGGGTCGTGAAATCGGATGTGATGAAAACAGACTAATCCAGTTACCAATTGTCAATGGTCAATGATCAATGACCAATCATTACTCCCAATTGACCATTGCTAATTGAACATTGTTCATTGATCATTTTGCCTTAGCAAAAGCCCCTTGCTCTAAACGCTGTTTTAGGGCTATAATCCACAAGGAGGTGAAACATGAGGAAATATGAAACGATCTTCATTTTAGACCCTGATCTCGAAGAAGAACAGACCCAATCCGCCATTGAAAAAGCCAAGGGAATTATCACACAAAACAGAGGAGAAATTTTAAAGGTCGAAGATTGGGGAAAGCGAAAACTCGCCTATCAAGTCCAAAAGAAAGCTAAAGGTCATTATATCCTGATCCATTTTATGGGATCACCCACCTTGGTCTCTGAATTAGAGAGAAATTTCCGAGTCATGGATGCTGTCATCAAGTTCCAATCTGTTCGATTGAACGAAAGCCATGCGCCTTCCTCAGAGGCCCCTATTCCAGAGGAACCAATGGGTGAGGAATCGGAGGCAGACCTGCCTGCCCCGCCCTCGGTCGGGACCGGGGCCAGCAAGCAGGGGTGAAGGTATGACCTCTTATAACCGAGTGATCCTTACAGGAAAAGTGGCAACCCCCCCTCGACGTACCTATCGTCCAGATGGATCTCCAGTCGTTCAATTCCCTTTGGAATTGGACGATTCCAAAGACCTTCCGGGCCGGGAACAGACTCAGGGTAACAGGAGACCCGCCCTGAACCGTACTGGTTCAGGGGGTCTGATCGATGTTGTGGCTTTTGGAGAATTGGCTGAATTCAAACTCGACCTCCTCCAGAGCGGCCAACACCTTCTGGTCGTGGGTCGTCTCAATCAACGACACTGGCAAACACCAGAAGGAAAAAAACGGACACATACGGAAGTGATCGCAACGGACCTCCGAAGGGTAGAGGAATTAAACCAAACTACTGTCTGCCCTGCCTGCGGCAGGCCCTGTACCGGTCTGGTGCAGGGCAGGCAGGCAACAGGCAAGATGGGTTCAACAGAGAGAGGAGAAAGGAATGAAGAGACCTGCTGAAACGTCAGGAACCGACAGGAAGAAAAAACCTTTTATGAGGCGAAAGGTCTGTCGATTCTGCGCCGATAAAAAACTGGATATCGACTATAGAAATCCGAGGATCCTCCGATATTTCATAACGGAACGGGGAAAGATCATACCTCGAAGGATCTCCGGAAACTGTGCGAAGCACCAGAGAGAGGTGACGATCGCTATCAAAAGGGCGCGTAATATTGCCATTCTGCCTTTTACGACGGCCGTCAAATAAATTTGGTCATTGGTTATTGAGTCATTGGGTCATTGGGTCCTTGTCTTTAAGGACTTTTCAATAACTAATACAAATGCATTAAGTCTCATTACAGTCAACGGAATCACCCCTCACCCCATCCCTCTCCCCAGCGGGGAGAGGGGAGGGTGAGGGGAACCTCGTGTCAAAGAAATAAATGCGTTTGTATTAATAACTTAATGACTTAGTGACCCAGTAACTTCTATTCCAGGAGGTGATTCATGCAAGTCATTTTATTAGAAGATGTCCCTGCTCTCGGTAAGGCTGGAGATACGGCGAAAGTTTCTGACGGGTATGGAAGAAACTATCTCATTCCCCAGAAGAAGGCAATTCTCGCTACAGAGAAAAGCATCAAGACCTTGGAGCATCAGAAGCGTGAGGTTCAACAACGTATGGGAAAGGTGAAAAAGGATGTGGGGAGGATTGCCGAGCAGATCGAAAAACTTTCCTGTACCTTTGTCAAAACCGTTGGAGAAAGCGGAAAACTTTTCGGGTCTTTGACCTCAATGGAAATTGAGAGTTATCTGAAGGAGAACGGGATCGATGTGGACCGTAAGAAGATTCTATTGGAAGAACCCATCAAGAATTTGGGGATGTTTACCATACCGGTTAAACTCCATCCGGAGGTGACCGCCCATCTCAAGGTCTGGGTGGTTCAGGAGTAACGCTTAATGAATGAAGTGGATCTCTCCTCTCATAAACTTCCTCCTCAGAATATCGAGGCAGAGCAATCCGTATTGGGAGGGATCCTCATTGAAAACGAGGCCGTCAATAAGGTGATGGAAATTCTCACCGCTGATGACTTTTATCGAGATGCTCATAGCAGGATCTTTAATGCATTGATCAGCCTCTCGGAACGTGATGAACCTGCTGATCTGATCACCCTGACCAATGAACTTCGAAAAATAGACCAACTCGATTCAATCGGAGGCGCTTCCTACCTCGCCTCTCTTATTGATTCGGTCCCCACTGCTGCCAATATCGAATATTATGCCAAAATCGTCAAGGAAAAGGCCATCCTTCGAAAGTTGATTCAAACTTCAACTGAAATCATCACCCAAAGTTATCAGGATCGAGGGGATGTGGAAGGGTTTCTTGATGAGGCTGAGCGGGCCATCTTTGAGATCTCCGAAAAAAGAGTGAAACCTTCTTTTTACTCCATCCGGGATATCGTCAAAGAGAGTTTTAAGACCATTGAAAGGCTCTTTGAGAAGAAAGAACTCGTTACAGGCGTTCCCTCGGGGTTTAAAGAACTGGATCGATTGACGGCGGGTTTTCACGCCTCTGATCTGATCATCGTCGCCGGAAGGCCCAGCATGGGCAAGACCGCCCTCTGCCTCAACATTTCACAATATGCGGCCATCGAGAAAAGGATTCCCGTAGCCATCTTCTCCCTGGAGATGTCGAAGGAACAATTGGTCATTCGCATGCTCTGTTCCGAAGCCCAAGTGGAAGGGACCCGACTCAGGACAGGCTTTCTAACCGAGAGCGACTGGCCAAAGTTGACGCTCGCAGCAGGGAACCTTTCCGATGCACCTATTTTCATTGACGATTCGGCGGCCATCTCCGTCCTTGAATTGAGGGCCAAGGCCCGGCGTTTAAAGGGCGAGCATGGTTTGGGCATGCTCATCATCGACTACCTCCAATTGATGAAAGGGAGGACGAGAGTGGAAAGCCGCCAGCAGGAGATCTCAGAGATCTCTCGCTCCCTGAAGGCTCTGGCCAAAGAACTCAATATCCCGGTCATCGCTGTCTCCCAGCTCAGCAGGAAGACCGAGGAACGAACAGGGAATAGGCCTCAACTATCAGATCTCCGGGAATCCGGGGCGATTGAGCAAGATGCCGATTTGATCCTTTTCCTCTACCGGGACGAAGTCTATAACCGTTCAGAAGATAACCCCAATAAGGGTAAGGCCGAGCTGATCATTGGAAAGCAACGCAATGGACCTATCGGTAAGATCGAACTGGCCTTTTTAGATAAGTTCACGACCTTTAAAGAGCTTTACAAGGGAGAGTCTGGGAATATCTACGAATAAACTATTTCGGATTTCGGAATGCGGTCGGTACGACCGCCCGTATCGTGGCGGATTTCGGAATATTCAATTTCGATTTTTGAATTTCGGATTTAAATTCCGCGTTCCGAATTCTGCATTCCGCAATTTGGGTTACTAATGAATCTGCCTAATATTATGACCCTGATAAGGGTCCTCTTGATTCCTCTCTTCGTCATTTTCATCATCAATAAACTCTTTGGATGGGCTCTGATCACCTTTGCGGTCGCAGGGATTACGGATGGAATCGACGGCCTCATTGCGCGAATTACTCACCAAAGGACCGAATTGGGGGCCTATCTCGATCCCATCGCTGATAAGCTCCTCCTCTCTTCTGCATTCATCACCCTTGCCATTATCGAAATCATTCCCAGCTGGCTGACGGTCATTGTCATCACTCGGGACGTCATCATCCTGATAGGCTTTCTCGTGTTACTCCTCACCAATTATCGTCCAGAAATCCGACCAAGTCTTGTAAGCAAAGTGACCACCGGCTTCCAGATCTCCACGATCCTTCTCGTTTTAATAACAAGATACGACCCCATCTTCCAGCCACTCTCCACTATCGCCATCTACGGGACTACCTTTTTCACCATCCTTTCAGGATCTCATTACATCTATGTGGGCACTCGAATCTTAAATGAAAAGAAATAGTAATTTATCGCTACAGGGGGAATTCGGGTATGCCGATCATTGTTCAGGTCATTGGAAGAGAGATCATTGATTCAAGAGGAAACCCTACCGTCGAAGTAGAGGTCCTTTTGGAAAGCGGCATCATAGGTAGAGCCTCTGTCCCTTCCGGAGCTTCCACAGGAAGTCATGAGGCCTTGGAATTAAGAGATAAGGATCCCAAACGCTACCTTGGCAGAGGGGTTCAGAAAGCGGTCGAACACATCCATCGCGTGATCGCGCCTAAACTCGTGGGAATGGAGGTCCTCGATCAAAAGGGGATTGATACCGCAATGCTTCAATGGGATGGGACTCCTAATAAAACAAGACTGGGAGCCAATGCCCTCTTAGGGGTCTCATTGGCCTGTGCTAAGGCAGCAGCCAACCATTTGGGCATTCCTTTATACCAACATATTGGAGGTCTTTCGGCAAACCTTCTTCCTCTCCCTCAGATGAACATTCTCAACGGTGGCGTTCACGCTGACAATAACTTAGATTTGCAGGAATGTATGATCCTGCCCATCGGGGCCAAGAGTTTCAGGGAGGCCCTCCGAATGGGAGTCGAAGTCTTTCACCATCTCAAGTCTATTTTAAAGGAAAAAGGCTATCATACCTCTGTTGGCGATGAGGGAGGATTTGCCCCAAACCTTCACTCCAATGAGGAAGCCTTCTCTCTGATCCTTGAAGCCATCAAAAAATCAGGCTATCGCCCCGGAAGGGATGTGGCCCTCGGCATCGATGCCGCGGCCACTGAATTCTACAGTAATCGATTCTATTTCCTCAAAGCTGAAAAGAAACCGAAAAGGACTTCCGCCGAAATGATCGACTACTATGAAGCCCTGATCAAGAAGTTCCCCATCCTTTCCATTGAAGATGGTCTTGCCGAGGACGACTGGAAAGGATGGAAAATGATGACAGTTCGGTTGGGGAAAAAAGTCCAATTGGTTGGAGACGACCTCTTCGTCACTAACCCGAAGCGCCTCTCCAGGGGCATCCGAGAAGGGGTGGCCAATGCGATTCTGATCAAGCCCAACCAGATCGGGACTTTGACTGAAACCCTTGAAGTGATTGATATGGCCAAAAGGGCCGGATATCAGACGATCATCTCCCATCGTTCAGGGGAGACAGAAGATACAACCATTGCTGATGTAGCAGTGGCTACGAATGCCGGTCAGATCAAGACGGGCGCCCCCTCCAGAACAGATCGGGTCGCCAAATACAACCAATTGATTCGAATTGAAGAAGGACTTGGGAACCGAGCCATCTATGCACCACCTCTGCATTGGCATTCAAAGAAATAGTTCAGAGTAATTCGTTCGCCTGCTGCAGGCACGGATGTGATGAAAATGTTTAAATTGACAGGGAAGACCGCGATCGTGACCGGTGCAAGCCGAGGCATTGGTGAAGCCATCGCAAAAGGATTCGCCCAGGCTGGAGCAGACCTCGTTTTAGTGAGTAGAAATATAATAGCCCTTGAAGAAGTGGCAAAGGAAATAAAAGCGTTCGGGAGGGAAGCACTCCCCATTGCCGCTGACATTGGAAATCCTGAAGAGATTCAAAGGACAATAGACAATACGCTGAAGGTTTTTCCCCGAATCGATATTCTCGTCAATAATGCGGGCATCAGTCCAATTTTGAAGAAAGCTGAAGAGGTCCCCCTCAGGGAATGGGAGGAGATTGTGAAGGTCAATCTCACCGGAACTTTTCTCTTCTGTCAAGCGGTCGGAAAAGTGATGATTCAACAGGCCGGAGGAAAGATCATCAATATGGTTTCTGTGGGAGCAGTGGTTGGTTTTCCCAGGCAGATTGCCTACTGTGCCACAAAGGGAGGAATCCTTCAATTGACTAAAGTTCTTGCGATCGAATGGGCGAGACACAACATTCAGGTCAATGCCATCGGTCCTGCCTATCTCGAAACGGAATTGACAAAAGGGATGAGGGAATCAAAGATCATCTCTGAAAATCTCCTTCGAAGGACTCCCATGGGAAGGTTTGGCAGGCCTGAAGAGATTGTCGGAGCAGCCCTCTACCTTGCCTCCGACACTTCGAGTTATGTCACTGGCCAAACCCTCTTCGTGGACGGTGGTTGGCTCGCCTTATAGAATTTTCAATTTTGACTTTTTAAATTGACAATGCAGGGATAATTTGGTAATTCATCGTTTAATTCAGTGTAATAAGAAGTTTTGCGCCCACAAGGCGCAGGTAATCGGAGTACGTTCCAGTCACCTACATCCCCCTGCAACGAGGGTGGGGACGAAACAGAAAGGAGGGGTAAGCTATGGTTAAAAAAATTACACGAAGAAAATTATTAAAGAATGCAGTCATCGGCGGTGTGGCCCTGGGAACCGGATTGGGAGGTTATCGGTTAACCTATGGCCAGGCCAAGAAACCAGCGGGCCCGATCAAGATTGGTGGTCAGGGCGCTATCTCAGGAGCCCATGCCGATTACGGCTGGCAGATGATGGCAGGATCTACAATGGCTATTGAAGAAATCAATGCCAAGGGCGGAATCTTGAAGCGCAAACTCGAACTGAAATTCATGGACGAGGAGTTAAAGCCAGCCACAGCCGTCAAGAATGCTCGATACCTCGTTACGGACTGGGGGGCCGACTTCCTCTTCGGTATAGATTCCAGCGGGAGTGCAATGGCAGTCGGTCCCGTATTGCCCGAACTGGACCGACTTTGTTTTGTCACTCACGGGGCTACCCATCGATTGACAGAAGAGCTGGTTTATCAAAAGGGAATCAAACAGATTTTCAGAATGGCCGCACCGGTCTATCAAGATGCCCTTGCCGCCTGGGTCTTTAAAGACAATCCAGAGATCAAACGGTGGGCAGGTATTAATTGTGATTATGAGTACGGATATGTGGCCTGGAACTTATTTAAAGAGAACATCAAAAAATTTCGTCCAGATGTGGAATTTGTTGCTGCGGCATGGGCCCCTTTCTGGACAATGGACTTCTCATCCCATATTTCTGCGGTCATGGCTGAAAAGCCTGATGCCGTCTTTGCAACCCCTTGGGCAGGTGAAGGAGTCATGCTCTTAAGGCAAGCCCTTATGCTCGGAGTTTTTGATAAGGTCCAAGCCTGGTGGCAGGGCATGGGTGGTTCTGTTGACCTTCTTGAGGGGCTCTCCAATGAGATCGCCGCAGATAAATTTAAAGGAAAACTCTGGGCGACTGCTCGCTACATCCATAACTACCCTGTCACACCAGAAAACAAAACCTTTGTCGATGCATTCAGAAAGAGATGGGGGAGATTTCCAAACTACTCTGCGGAAGGAAGTTATTCAACCATCTATGCAATTAAAACAGGAGCTGAAAAAGCCAAATCCTTGGAAACGGCTAAAGTTGGCGCTGCCCTCGAGGGAATGGAACTGAAAACTCCGGCAGGACCACGGCTCATTAGAAAAGAAGACCATCAGGCGATCTATACTGTTCCAGCGGGAAGGGCAATTAAAAGCCCAGACTATACAATACCCATTCTTGGAGACTTAAGGGTGATTCCGGCAAAAGATTATTTCCGCCATCCACCCTTTACACCTGTGGCTGCAACGAAATAGTTGGTTCAGGATTCAGGGAGGGGATTGCTTACCCTTAATTTTTGGGGAGGCCCCTCCCCTTTTTTAAATTTCGGATTTAAGATTTCGGATTGCGGATTTAAGAAATGTAGGGGAGCCCCTCTGTGGGCTCCTAAATTAGGCGACCACAGAGGGCCGCCACTACGAATTCTATTTGAGCTGAGATGTTAGAAAAATTAATGTTTCAAGGCCTTATCGGTTTAAGTTTTTCAATGTACCTCTGGCTCCTCGCCGCTGGGCTGACCCTCGTCTTTGGAGTCCTGGGGGTATTGAACTTTGCCCACGGTAGTCTCTTCATGTTGGGGGCTTATGCGACATTCACGTTTTATGGAAAACTTGGATTAAATTTCTGGCTTTCGATTAGTCTCAGTCTGGTCAGTGTGGGTATCATTGGAGCGATCCTCGAACGTTTTTTTATTCGTCATATCTATGATCTCGACCTCCCATATCAATTAATCCTGACCTTCGGTTTCATCCTGATCTTTGATGACTTGGTAAAAATTGTCTGGGGAGGAGTAGCCATGATCCCTCCAATGCCTCGTTTTTTTGAGGGTAATCTTTCCATATTGAATAGGCCTTTCCCTATCTACAATCTCTTTATTATCTTTGCAGGCTTTGCCGTGGCTATTATCCTCTGGCTCATTCTTGAGAAGACCTGGTGGGGAAGGATGATCCGAGCTTCTGCCTCTGATCGGGAGATGGCCAGCGCCATTGGAATTAATATTCCCATTCTCTTTACTACCGTATTTGTTTTTTCGGCGATGCTCGCCGCTTTAGGAGGAGCATTAGGAACTCCTGTTCGTGTAGTTGCACCAGGAATCGGAACAGCCATGATCATTCAAGCATTTGTAATCACCGTAATCGGCGGATTGGGAAACCTAAAAGGTGCTTTTGTAGGGGCCTTGATCGTAGGCATCCTCACATCCTTCGGGATCCTGCTCTTTCCCGTTTTTGAACTCTTCATCATCTTTGTTGTCATGGCGATCGTATTGATGGTAAAACCGGAAGGACTCTTTGGGAAGTAATCAACGACCAATGCTCAATTATCAATGGACAATTATCAATTAGGATTATGAGTTAAACCTGTTAATCATTGATCATTGAGAATTGACCATTGATCATTGCCAATTGATTTTTATGAAAATCCGAATCCTTTTCCTTGCAGCGTTGATCTTATTCCTATTTCTACTTCCCTCCTTTGCAGGGAAATACCTCCTTTATATGACCATTCATATCCTCCTGCTCTCGGTATTTGCACTCGGATTTAACCTTCTCTTAGGTTACACAGGGCTCCTCTCTTTTGGCCAGGCAGGATTTTTTGCAGTGGGGGCTTATGCTTCAGCTAAAATCCTTCTCGTCGTTCCATCCCTCCTTTTGGGGGTGATTGCGGGCGTTGTAGCTGGAGGAATTGCTGCCTTGATCCTGGGTTATCTCTGCGTCCGCCACACGCGAATCTACTTTTCCATGCTAACACTCTGTTTTGGGATGATGATCTATTCTCTCGCATGGAAATGGCGAGAGGTGACGGGTGGCGATGATGGATTGGTGGGCATTCCAAGGGCTCCCTTTGAAATTCCTGGCATTTTCAGTATCAATATGAGTCCGATGGGAAATTATTATTATTTCGTCTTGGTGGTTTCATTGATCGCCATCTTCATTCTCTACCGTATCGTGAACTCTTCCTTTGGTCTCACTTTAAAAGGAATCCGGGATAGTGAAAACCGAGTGGCCTTTGCAGGGATTTCGATAAGAAACTATCGCCTCCTCTCTTTCACCATCGCTGGATTATATGCAGGTCTGGCTGGATCTTTTTTGCCACCTTTGGAGAATACGGTGACTCCACCCCTCGCCCATTGGACCCAATCTGCCGAACCCGTGATGGTCACTCTTCTTGGAGGTATCCATACCTTTTCCGGACCTATCGTGGGAACCATCCTCTTCTATCTCATCAAAGACATTATCGTCAGATTTACTCAATACTGGCTCATCTGGTTTGGCTCGATCGTCGTCCTTCTGGTTTTAGTCTTTCGCGGTGGCATTGTGATTTTCTTTACCGAACGAATCTGGCCTTTATTGAAACGAACATAAAAATTCACCCCCTCTTTCCTAAAGAGGGGCGGGGGGAGATTTCGGCTATTGAATAAAATCCCCCTTAATCCCCCTTTAGAAAAGGGGGATTTTAAGATGCGGGCAAATGACGGATCTCCTCAGAACGGAAAAACTCAGAAAATATTTCGGTGTGGTCAGCGCCACAGATGATATTGACCTCCAAATTGATGAAGGAGTGCTCACTTCCATCATTGGACCCAATGGCGCAGGCAAAACAACACTCATCAACCTCCTCACCGGAAATATTCTGGTGGATTCTGGAAAGATCTTTTTTTATAATGAAGAGATAACCCATCTCCCTACCCATAAAAGGGTGAAGAAGGGAATCTGTCGCTCCTTCCAGATCATGAACATCTTCCCCAAACTCTCCGTCTTCGAGAATCTCCAGATTCCTGTCCTCTCCCTTTTAAATCAGAGTCTGAGTTTCTTCAAACCCGTCCATTGTCATACGAATGTGAATGAACGGGTCGAAAAATTGTTGAACGAGATCGGCCTTAAAGATAAAAAAGACCTTCCTGCAGGGACATTGTCACATGGGGATCAGAGGCTTCTTGAGATCGGCCTGGCCATGGCACCCGAACCAAAACTCCTCTTCCTCGACGAACCCACAGCGGGAATGAATCCTTTAGAGCGAGTGAAAGTTTTAGAAAATATTCGAAGATTATCGAAGGAGAAACAATCCACCTTTGTGATTGTCGAACACGATATGGATATCGTCTTCTCCCTTTCGGACCGAATTATCGTATTGCATCGAGGACAGATCCTGGCCGATGGAAAGCCTGACGAGATCAAACAGAATGAAGATGTGCGAAAGGTCTATCTGGGTGAGGAAATTCTCTGGGAGAAAGTATGACGACTGAGCCGATTCAATTTACCCTGTTGTTGATGATGATCCGCTTGCATTGAATGCACATCTTAATAGGGAGAAAGTTTGGCTATGGCGAGTGCAGAATTTAATCCAACTACAGGACCTGTCTTAAAAGTTGACGAGATCGATACCTTCTACGGCCAGAGCCACGTTTTACAAGGGGTCTCATTATCCATACAAGAAGGGGAAGTCGTCTGTCTACTGGGAAGGAATGGCGTAGGGAAGACGACCACACTTCGCTCCATTATGGGACTCACGCCTGCACGGAATGGTCGTATCCTTTTTAAAGGAATCGATATTGCTAAGAAACCCCCTTTCCAAGTTGCTCAGCTTGGCATTGGCTATATGCCTGATGATCGAAGGATCTTTCCCGACCTCACCCTCTTCGAAAATCTTGAACTTGCTCGCCGATTGTCAAAAAAAGGCAAGACCCAATGGACCTTTGAAAAGATTTACGATCTCTTCCCTGTTTTCGTCAATTTGAAGGAACGGAAGGGAAACCAACTGAGTGGAGGGGAACAGAAGATGCTGGCCATGGGCCGAGCGCTGATGAAGAATCCGGATCTTCTGCTCCTGGACGAACCTTCAGAAGGCTTGGCACCACTCATCGTTCAGAATTTGGTTGAAGTGCTGGGCCGTATTCGGAGCGAAGGGGTGACCATTCTATTGGCAGACCAGAACCTAAAATTCTGCCGGAAGACTTCTGATCGAGGGTACATTCTGGAAAAAGGTATGATTCAGTACCAAGGAGTCATGGAAGAGATCTGGAAGAACGAAGAGATCGTCAAGAAATACCTCGTCGTTTAAGTTTCCTCACCCTCCAATCCATTGCTGCAATCCATTGACCATTTACACTTTTTTCTGATACTTTAGATTACAAAATAACGTAGGGGCTTTAAATTTAATGCCCTGCTGAAATTGCCCTTAATCAAAAAGAAATGTAGGGGAGTCCCTCTGTGGACTCCTAAATTAGGCGGCCACGGAGAGCCGCCACTACGGATTATAATAATCAAAAACCCTAACCATGAAAATTCTATACCTAAAGGTCTCTCTCCTCATTATGGGACTGAGCGGTATCATCGCGCAGATCATCCTGTTGAGGGAGCTTCTCATCTCTTTTCTCGGTAACGAACTCACCCTCGGAATCATTCTCGCCAACTGGCTCATCCTGGTAGCCATCGGTTCTTTCATTATTGGTAAGTCTGTGGAAAAGGTAAAAAGAAAGCTGGAGATCTTTGTTTTATTCCAGCTTTCTTTTTCTGTGGCCCTTCCATTTACCATCTATCTCTCCCGAATATTTAAAAACATCCTTCTATCTACTCCTGGAGAAGGACTTGGTTTTGGCCCAATTTTTTATTCCTCTTTACTGATACTTCTCCCTGTTACACTTCCCCTGGGTGCCCTTTTCACTTATGGGTGTAAACTCTATTCCCAATACATCAGAAAAGATGTCTCCTCCATTGGAAAGGTTTATGTCCTCGAAAGCATCGGGTCCATTATCGGTGGATTGCTCATGACATTTCTTCTTATTCAATATCTCAACTCTTTTGAGATCGCCTTTATCATTTCCCTGACGAATACTCTCATTTCGACATTCCTCCTCTGGCCAAAATCAGGATTCTCAAAGGCCGCCTTTCAAAAGGCTCTCTGGATTCTATCGATTCTTCTCTCCTTTCTCTTTGCCTACAGCCTCTTGCCTCAAACCTCAAACTCGATTCATCAATCCTCCATCCATTCGCAATGGAAAAATCTGAATGTCATCCATAACGAAAACTCCATCTATGGAAATATCACTATCACAAAAAGGGGTGAGCAATTTACCTTTTTCACCAATGGGATTCCATCCATCACCACCCCAGTCCCTGATATCGCCTCTATAGAAGATTTTATTCATTTCTCGATGCTCTCCCATGAAAAACCTGAATCGGTTCTGATCCTCAGCGGTGGGGCTGGAGGAATGATCCATGAAGTTTTGAAATATCCTGTGACTCAGGTAAACTATGTTGAACTTGATCCTCTCCTTTTGAAACTGGTACAGAATTTTTCAACCCCACTCACCCAATCCGAGCTTTCCGACAAGAGAGTAAAGATTCATTACACCGATGGCCGATTCTTCGTTAAAGGGACTCAAGATCGATTCGATATCATTTTCATAGGTCTTTCTGCCCCTCAAGAATTACAGACCAACAGACTTTTTTCCGTTGAATTTTTCGCCACAGCAAAAAGGAAGATGAACCCAAACGGGATCATTGTTTTAACCCTTCCTGGTTCGTTGACCTATATCAG
>Ga0315289_10007652_pt1 | contig 15721 bp, 13 predicted proteins | sample YL17G11_40_MG_FD_203452 | JGI IMG/M metagenome (GOLD analysis project Ga0315289, IMG submission 203452) | Sediment microbial communities from Yellowstone Lake, YNP, Wyoming, USA - YL17G11_40 | ecosystem: Environmental > Aquatic > Freshwater > Lake > Sediment | place: USA: Wyoming | collected... | reverse complement strand
GTAAGCCGAACCAAGCCTCCCCTTTAAGGTTGATCTGCTTGTTGTAAGAAAAGTCCAATTGCGTCTTGAAGTCCTGTTTCCAGCTCTGGCTCAACAAGAGCTGCGAATTCCAGAGCCCGCTTGAATTGTAATTGCCCGTCAGTCCCATGCGGAGTTTCTTGCTTGTGTCAAGGGTGGTCGAGGTCATGAAATCGAATTGCCGCTCCAAGCCCCGATAGTTCTTCAACAACGAACGTTCCTCATAGCTCAGCTGGTTGAGGCTGTGCATCTTATCCTTTTTCTCAAAGAAATAGCTTCCTTTGACCATGAGCCCCTGGGAGTTCGTGTACCAGATCTTGTCCAAAGAGAATCCGCCGGAGCGTTGTTTGATCCCTTCAGACATTTTGATCTTCTTAAACTTCAAGGATTCGACACCTTCCAGATAGAGGATCATCCCGTAGCCGAAAACCTCCGAGCCGGCCGTGATTTCAACCTGCCGACCTGCGAAATAAATCAGGGATTTCCTGATCTTTTCCAGCTCAATATCATCCAAGACTCCACGGCCCGGAAGACCATCCTCCTTTTTTTCGTCTCCGATCCCGATCATTTCGATTTTTTGATCGTAGCGAACAAGGATTCCCCGACCTGTTTTAAGATCGAAATAGAATTCATCCCCAGAGTGCAGAGAGCCGTCTTTTTTTAAGGATAAATCCCCCCGGGCACAACAGGTAAGGGATTTGAGGTCGGCCTTGATGTGCAGGCTCTTGCCGGAAATGGAGGCGCAGACAAATTCGACGCCCTCGCCGACAAGCTGATTGTGATCATAGCTGTAGGCGATGTATCGCCCCTTAAGCTGGAGAAGAATTTTTTCTGCGGATATGGAGAGGCAGGGATGAAAGACAAGGATCAGGAAAGCGCCATAGAGCCCTCTCCGGGATATCACTTTATCACTCTGAGCTGATAGATTTTTTGATTTCCATCAACGTTCCAGAGATAATATCCATCAAAAGCCAAGCCCCTCGGCGACTGACCGGGCGAAAGAAATCTCCTTTTGACGATGCCCTCCGGCGTCAGCTCGTAAATCGTCAGAGACGTTGGGTCTGAAATCCAGAGGGATCCCCCATCAAAGGTCATGCCGTCGACCCGGACTCCAGGATTGGAAAATGAAAATTGGATCTCACCCGTTTCCGGGTTGACTCTATGAATTGTGTTTGACTGAAGGTCAGCAAGCCAGAGTGCCTGCTGTCCGTATCCGATCGCCGTGAATGATCCCCGTTGAAGATGGAGCCTCTTCTGAATCTCTCCGTTGAGCAGGTTGATCTTGTAAACTTCGACCGTCGTCTCGCTACAAATCCAGAGGTCATGGCCATCATAGGCGATTCCCGTTGTCGAGGGGAGGGGCGATGTCAGAGCTCTGATCTGAGCGCCATTGGCTCTGTTCAAACAATAGAGGGTATTGCTATTCCCGTCGACATTCCAAAGTGTGCTGCCGTCCCAGGTGAGACCGAGAGGGATGGTCGAAGGGGTAAAGATGGTGTTGACCACTTCAAAGATCACTTCGCTGGCCTCGGGGTCAAAAGGATTGTCGAAGATTCGGTCCTGGCAGGCCATTGAGCAGAGCAGGCTAGAAATTATAGCCAAGCACCAAAACCATCTTCGGCTCTTTGCAGGATTCAAGCCCCAACCTCAGGCTTTTTGCTTACTCTTTTTTTTGCAGTTAACGATAGCATAAAGGCCGGCCACATTGACAGTCCAGACGCCGAAAGCGGGCAGGATGTTGACGGGAATTTCCTTTTTCCCGCCAGACAACTTATCCCCTTTTTGGGCTCGGAATCCAGGCTGTTCATCAAGCCAAAATGGTATCGCCGGACAGTGATCGATGTCAAGGTCGCCATGTCGTGCCGCATCTCAGGCTTTCCTGAACTCATCTCTTACCCAACAAAAGAGACTTCGACAGGCTTCCCGGCTTCAGGTTCAAATCCTATCTTGAAAACGTCCCGTTTCAGGCAATGACCCACGGCGCTCTTTGCCCGTTCATTCCTCGGCTTTGATTTTGAGGGCGATGAAATCGCCGCTCCTGACCGTCATCCGGATCTGATAAAAGTCCTTGCCGAGCCTGACGGTCGTCTTACCCGACCGCAGGTCGGTCAGGACATATGATTGGGCGGGAGCCAGGTTCAGCGGATAGATCACCAGGTCCGTGGGCTTCTGCCCATAGTTAACCGCAGCCAGCCGGTATTCGCCGCCGGCGGAAGACAGGGCGAAATCCATATCTTCCTTTCCTCCCTCGATATCGAAAGGCCTCGTCCGGGCCACCCGGGACAAGGCCAGGTCCAGGACATCGCGGATGAGGTCGGGCATGATCTCGATCGAATCAGGAAGGCCCACGGGAATGGTTATGACAAGGCCCTTGCCGAACTCGTTGATCAGCGCCGCCGTCGAACCGTCCTCGAAAACCGCCGCGCTCTTGGCCGTCGTCGGCGTCCATGACGGACAGGAGACAGCCGGAAAATCAAAGGTCTTCCCTTGTCGGGCGCGCGCAAACATCGGCTCCTTGACTTCGACCCGCCAATGTTTCGCGGATTTCCCCTCTTCTCCGCCGGCCAGGTCTTCTCGGTTGAACTGATCACCAAAGGGAATGCGCGGGCCGAACAAAACGGCCGCCCCTCCCCGCTCGACAAAAGCCTTGAGAAGGAGGCTGTCCGTATCCTGCATGCCGGCGATGTCCGGCAGGACCAGCACCGATTTATGCGAGAGCAGGTATTCCAACTGCTCTTCGTTCAGGTGAAAAGGATAATAGGGCAGGATCTCTTCGCCCTTGGGCGGAATAAAAGGAACGATCTCGACCGCCGCGCCCAGCTTCCGGAATCCATCAAGGGCCGGGATGATGCTCTCCGTCCAGCGATCCGCCCACCAATCGCTGTAGGGGATATAGATGCCGATGCCGCTGGGATCGTTGGCGGCCTCCCGGGCGATCCAGGGATAGGCTTTCAAAGCCTGCTCGACCGCGGCCGCGCATTTCTGGACGTCAGGGGTTTTTTTGCCCATCGTATAGATATTGTAATGATAGGTGAACAGCGTGATCCCGTCCGACCCATAGCAGGACGCCGCGCTCATGATCTGGCCGGAGATATCCTCGGGGCCGGCCAAATAGGCGCCGGCGTAACTTCTCTCCAGATAGCCGAAGAGCTCGACATGGGAGAGGGCGATCTTATTCTTTTGGAGCGTTGCGCCCGCCGAAAGGGAAGCGAAATCCTTAGTCCGCCGGATGGCGAAACATTTCCGGTTATCCGGGCGGTAGGAAGCCATGACCGCCCCCTGATAAATCACGACATCCAGGTTCTCGATCGCGGCCAGGTATCCAGCCAGCAGCGGGTCATCGATATAAGGAGCGCAGCCGGAGAGGAGTCCCTTGTTGAGGGACTTGACGGCATCGGAAAACTCACGGACATGGGCGGCCAGGTAGGTCCCGCTTCCCTCCTGGTAGCTATAGAACCCGATCAGGGACGGATGGTGGCCGTAGAGGTCCCACAGCTCTTTCATGACGGCCTTAGTGCTCTGCATATACTCGGCATAGGGCATTTTTTTCGTCATGTCCCAGACCACGGTGATCATCAAGGGGAGGCCAAATTTGTCGGCCAGCTTGAGCGTGGTCCCGACCCTGTCATCGGGGGTATTTTCTTCGGCGGCCTGGGCGCAGACTTTGGACGGATACCAGGCCTTCCTGTTGATGATATCGTGGACGATGAGCATGTTCCCGCCGACGCCCATAAAATTCTTCATGTAGACGGCGGCGTCCTCTTCCACGCCGCCCTCGGGCAAAGCGCTCACGATCATGAAATCGCCGATGATCTTGCCGACGATGAAGCTGGCTTTGCCGACGGCCCTCGAGGACTCAAGGACCGCTGTGACGGTGACCGCGTAGAAGCCGGCCGGCGCTTTGGCGGGAAGGGAGACCTGGCCCTTGTAGAGCCCGAGTTCCTGGCTGGCAAGACTCAATTCCAGGATGCCCGCCCCGAGCGTCGGCACCAGGAGAGTGGACTGGAGCTTCAACTTTTTGAGCATCCCGCTTTTTTTCACTAAAACGCTGACCTGGACCGTATCGCCGGGTTCCGGCCGCAGCTTGTCCACGGATACTTCAACGGAAAGGGCCTGGCCCGGCTTTCCCCCCACCTGCCGGCATGCGGTTGTCAGCCAGAAGCCTATCAGAAGACTCAAAAAAATGGATACGATCCCCAGCTTGAAGAAAAGCCCGGATTTTCTCATAGGCCCTCCTGGATTCCGATCCTGATCCCGTCTTTTTATATATCAGATTCGGCTCAAAGACAAATGCCGGGCTTTGGAATTTGCAGTTGCCAAAGGAATAGAGAAAGGTTATATTAACCTGACGGAAAGAATGAACGGGAAAATTGTCGTCGCCGATGATGATAGGGTTACGCTCCAGATGCTCTACCATGTTCTGGCCGACAATTCGTTCTATGTCTATTCGGCTCAAGACGGACAGGCAGCCCTAGAATTGGTCAAGAAAGAAAAGCCCAATATTCTGATCAGCGACCTTGTCCTTCCCAAGCTCGACGGCGTAGCGCTGTGCAAAAAAGTCAAAGAAGACCCGGAGTTGAGTCGGACACGCGTCATTGTGATGACGGCCGTCTACAAAGGTTCGACGTTCAGGCCCCTCGCCCGGGACTGCGGCGCGGACGATTATATTGAAAAGCCGATCAACTCGACGATCCTTCTGGAAAAGATCTATAAGCTATGCAGTCAGAGCGCTGAGCCGGGAAAAAAAGAAAATCCTTCCTGATTGCAGAGAGCGTTTGACCCGCGACTTTTCTCCCGGATTCCAGTTTGAGAAATGGAACGGCATGGGATTCTAAGGAAAAGGGACTAAGCAGGACCGGCCTTCTCTCCTGACACTCAGCGGAATGAGGAAAAGATCTTCTGGAAAGCCGACTTTTTGATCATCTTCTGCATGTCTTGGAACTGCTTGAGGAGTTGGTTGACTTCCTGGACGGGACGGCCGCTTCCCCGGGCGATCCGGTGGCGGCGGCTGCCGTTGATGATCCTGGGGTCGAGCCGTTCCCCCGGCGTCATGGCGTTGATGATCGCCTCGAAATGGAGGATCTTCCGGTCATCGACCTGAACCTTGTCCAGGTTTTTGAACGGCCCCGTCCCCGGCAGGTGGCTGAGCACGCCGGATAGAGACCCCATCTTTTTGAGCTGACCCAGCTGTTTCTTGAAATCCTCGAGCGTAAACTCCTGCTTGCGGATCTTGCGGGCCAGCTCCTCGGCCTCTTCCTGGTCGGCCTCCTGCTCGGCCTTTTCGATCAGCGTCAGGATATCGCCGAGGCCCAGGATGCGGGAGGCCATGCGATCCGGGTAGAAAATGTCCAGCTTGTCGAACTTCTCCCCTACGCCGACAAATTTGATGGGCATCCCCGTAACGGAAACAATCGATAGAGCGGCGCCGCCCCGGGCATCCCCGTCCAGCTTAGTCAGGATGACCGAGGTCAGGCCGATCTTTTCGGCGAAGGCTTGGGCGCTCTTGACGGCATCCTGGCCGGTCATCGAATCACCAACGTAGATCACCTCGACGGGATTGAGGATATTCTTGACCAGCCGTAACTCATCCATCAACTCCTCGTCCACATGCAGGCGTCCCGCCGTGTCGACCAGCAGAAGGTCGTAGCCGCGGTTTTTAGTGAATTTCATGAGCTCGCTCAGGGCGTCTTTAGGAGAAGCCATCTGCGATGAGGTCATCTCGTAAAAAGGAAGGTTGAGGTTTCCGGCGATCATTCTCAGCTGGTCCTGAGCCGCCGCCCTTTTCATGTCGAAGGAGACGAGAAGCGGGTTTTTCCCACGGCCGAGCGCCCACTTGGCCAGCTTTCCGCAAGTCGTCGTCTTCCCGCTTCCCTGCAGCCCGACCAGCATGAAAATGGAAGGCGGTACGCTTGAAAAAGTCAACGGCTTTTCCGACCCGCCCAGGATCTCGGTCAGCTCGTCCCGGACGATTTTGATGACCTGCTGCGCCGGCGTGAGGCTGTCGAGGACGTCCTGGTTGAGGGCTTTGACTTTGATTTTCTGCTCGAAATCCTTGACAACCTTGTAGTTGACGTCGGCCTCGAGCAGGGCCAGGCGGATCATCTTGAGGGCCTCGGTCATGTTTTTCTCGGTGACTTTTCCCTCGCCGCGGAGGAACTTCATCACCTTCTGGAGCCGGTCCGAAAGCTGGTCAAACATCTTTTTTGATCCGGTGTATAAAAGTTATCATAGGTGAAAAGCTCGGCCTCAGTCAAACCCAGGATCAGAATTGTTGGCGTCTCCATTTTTAGGATAAAGTTCTTGATGGGTGGCGCGGATGTTGCCCCGCGGACAATCTCCCCCTCCATGGAGCGTTCTGTGATGGATTCATCGCTAAATGCTCCTTGGAAAGGAGGCAGAGAGCGAAGCGAGCGTTGGAGGGAAACCCGGATAAAGGGTTTCCCTCCAAGAGTGTCTGACAGGACCCATCGTTCCTTTCACAGAAATAGAGACGCTTCTTCCAGAATTGAACTTTGGCCGGGAAGTTGATACACTATCGTCGATGTCACGAAAGAAAATATTCGTTGTCTTTATGCTTGTTTGTTTTTCCTCAGCCTGGGCCCTCGAACCTCCGACCAAAGAACAGCTCGAACAATATCAAAGAGACGGCACTCTCACCCTCAGGATGATGAATGTCCTGGCCTTGGGCAACCACCTTGTTGCGCCCGAGCTTGTCAAAAGTTTCGCCTACAGGATCGCTTACAGGCGGCTCTCGATGGCTGGGAAATCCCCGGCCGAAATCAATAGGCTCCTCGGCCTCCCGCCGGGAACGACGAATGTCCTAAAAAGCAAGGGAACCTCCAAGATCTTCGCCCTTCTCCTGTCCTTCCCCGACTACCCGGCCAGCCAGAGTCCCGACTCGATCTATGGGAAGATCTTCGGGGACGGCGCCGGCGAATGGCCGCGAGAAAGCCTGCGCAATTACTACCGGCGCGCCTCCTACAACATGCTGGAAATCCAGGGCGCCGTGCTCGGCTGGTACCAGCCTGCTTACACGCGGGCCGGCATGGCCCAGACCAGCACCGCTCGCGAGAACCTGATCAAGGAAGCCCTGACCTATTTCGACAACCAGGGCCACGATTTTTCCCAGTACGACAACGATGGGAACAACGTCCTGGACTATTTTGTCGTCATCTGGACCGGCCCGAACAACGGCTGGGGCAATTTCTGGTGGGGATATCAAACCTCATTCGCAGACCAGAATTTCAGGCTGGACGGCAAGTCCATCTACCGGACCCGCTATTCCTGGCAGTGGGAATCTAATCCCTATCCGGGAACATTCAGGCCGTATGTCGTCATCCACGAAACGGGACATGCCCTTGGTTTGCCTGATTATTATGACTACGACGCCACGGTCGGACCAAGGGGCGGTGTCGGCGGCCTGGACATGATGGATGCCAACCAGGGCGACCACAACTGTTTCAGCAAAATGCTCCTGGACTGGATATCGCCCCAGGTCTTCAACTACGGAACCCGGTCCTTCACTCTCGGCGCCTCGGCCATAGCCAAGGAAGCCCTGATCGTCATGCCTGAATTTTCCTCAGAGTCTCCGTTTGACGAGTTCACCATGGTCCAGAACCGGCTCCGCCTGGAGAATGATTATTATCTACCCGGAGACGGCCTTCTCATCTGGCATGTGGATGCCCGGCTCAGCGGAAGCTCCTTCAAGTACAATAATTCTTATACCGATCACAAACTGCTCCGCCTGATGGAGGCGGACGGGCTGGAACACATCGAAAAAGGCTATAGCGCGCACGCCGCAGATTACTACGTCCAGGGGAAAGCCCTGACCCCTCATTCCGTGCCCAACAGCAGCCGTTACGACGCCTCGGAGTCGGGCGTTTCTGTTTCCGGGATATCACCGAACGGGGTGTCCATGATATTCGCGGCCGATATTCACTACACGCTGCTCGCCCCTCAAAATTTCGTGATCGAGAGACAGGATGGCGATTACATTTTCTTCCGTGAATATATCAACAAGCTGTCCTGGGAGCTGAACCCAAAGAACCGGACGTCCATCGTCGGCTACAAGCTCTATAAAAAGGCCAAAGGAGCCCCCGACAGCACATATGTCTTGCTCGCCGAGCTCGGCACAAAGAGCTTCGAACACCGCGGGCTCAAGAAAAATGAGCTTTTTACCTACAGGATCATTGCCGTAGACAAGAACGGTGCCGAGAGCATCCCCGGAGAGGTGAGCAATTGAGACATTCCCTGCCCAAGAAACTCGGGACCGCGGCCATTTTCTTGATGCTGGCTTCCACATTCTCCTCCGCCTTCACCATCCAGGCAGGCGCGTTCTACGGGCTCCGCAAGGTCAACGACGCCAAAATCAAAGCCGCCTATAAGGACGGAGAAGTCTATTTCCCCTATCTTGAAGTCCAGGCCTGGAAAGGCTTAACCCTCAGCTTCGGCTACGAAGGGGGATATGGAGGAACCGCGCTGCTCGGTCCTTACAATTCCAGGGCCGAGCTCTCGGTCTCGGGATTGGAATTTCTTGTCGGATACGAATACCAGATCAGCCGCTTTGCCTTTTTTGCCAAGACAGGATACGGCCTTTATTTCTACAAACAGACCGTCCAAGACGAGTATGTGAAAGACTACCCGGTCGACCACTCCCAATCGACGATCGTCTTCAAAGGCGGTCTGAAGATCTATCCATGGAAGTTCCTGTTCCTAGCCTTCGAGGTCAAATACGTCCCGCTCACGGTCAAGCCCTATGATTATGAAGTGGACCTCGGCGGCATGCGATATTTACTCGGGTTCGGCGCCTCCTTCGGTTTCTAAGGGCATGAAATTATTGAAGATCGGGATTTCCGGCGTGCGGGGCATCGTCGGGGAATCCATCACGCCCAGGCTGGTCATGGACTTCGCCGCGGCCTTCGGCACATATATCAACTCCAAGCCCGTGCTGCTCGCCCGCGACACAAGAATCTCCGGGCCCATGCTCCAGGCCGCCTGCACGGCGGCCCTTCTTTCCACCGGATGCGCCGTCCTGGACCTCGGCGTCTGCCCCACGCCCATTCTCCAGCTGCTCGTCAAGCCTCTCATGGCCATGGGCGGCATCTCGATCACCGCCGGACACAACGACATCAAGTGGAATGCCCTGACGTTCATCAGCCGGGACGGCACCTATCTCAACTCCTTTCAAGGCGCGGAGGTGCTGGATATCTACCACCTCGGCAAGTTCAAAAAAGTGGCCACGGACAGGCTCGGCCGGGTCAAGGCCGCGGAGAAGGCGGCGGATGCCTATTTTGAAAAACTGGGCGCCTTCATCAACGCCGAGGCCGTTGCCGAAGCGCGGTTCAAAGTCGTCATCGACGCCTGCAACGGAGCCGGCGCAAAATTCATCGGCCGCTTGGCGGGGCTCCTCGGCTTTGAGCTCATTCCCATCAACCATGAGCCGAACGGATTTTTCCCTCATGATCCCGAGCCCCGGCCCCGGAACGCCCAACAAGTCGTGTCCATCATCAAAGCCGTCGGCGCCGATGTCGGATTCCTTCTCAACAGCGACGTCAGCCGCGTCTCCATCGTCACGGAGACGGGCGAAAGCCTGTCCGAAGAATTCACCTTTCCCCTGGTGGCCCATGATCTTCTCGAAGACGACTGCGGTTCGGTCGTCACCAACCTCTCGACCTCGCGCATGATCGAGGATGTGGCCCGCAGCCGGAACTGCCCGCTCATCCGGACGAAAGTCGGCCAATCCTACGCCATCCAAACCCTCCTCCAGGAAAACGGGATTATGGCCGGAGAGGGCAGCGGAGGCGTGGCCCTGGCCAAATTCCAGCCGGCGTTTGACGGCTTCCTGACCATGGCCGTGATCCTGGAGGCGATGGCCCGCCGGGGAAAAAAGATCTCACAGCTCGTCAAGGAGCTTCCCCGTTATCATATCGTCAAGGAAAAGATCTACTGCCCTCCGACAAAAATCCACTCGGTGGTCAACGAGGTGAAGAAATTCTTCCGCGGACACGAAATGGATACGTCGGACGGAATCCGGGTCGAGGACAAGCAGGGCTGGGTCCTTGTCCGGACCTCCGGCACCGAACCCATGATCCGGGTCATCGTTGAGGACTCGGCGAAAGACAGGGCCCGGCAGCGGGCCGATGAGGTCATCCATTTCATCAACCTGATCATCAAATGAAAAAGATATCGTCCCTGAAAATCAGCATTTCCGGCGTGCGCGGGATCATCGGCGAAAGCCTTACGCCCCAGCTGGCCGCGGCCTTTGCCCAGGCCTTCGGAACATATATTGGAGGGGGCCCCGTCATCGTCGGGCAAGACGCGCGTCCATCGGGGACGATGCTCAAGCAGGCTGTTATCTCCGGGCTGCTCGCCGTCGGCTGTCAGCCGGTGGATGTCGGCATCTGTCCTATTCCTTCGTTCCTTTTTTTGACCAAGGAATCCAAGTCCTCGGGCGGCATCGCCGTGACGGCCAGCCATAATCCCAAGGAATGGAACGGGATGAAGTTCATCAGCAGAGACGGCCTTTACCTGACCCCGCACCAGACGGAGGAATTCCTGGACATCTACCACCAGGGAGAATTTTATTTCGTCGAGCCCGAACGCTACAAGGGCCTCAAGACAGAGTCGAACCCGGCCGGGCCCCATCTCAAAAAGCTCCTTTCATATTTTGACGTGGACCGCATTCGGGGCAAGAAATTCAAGGTCGCCGTCGACTGCTCGAACGGCGCCGGCGCCGTGCTCGCGCCGCGGCTCTTGGAAGCTCTTGGGTGCGAGCCCATCTTCATCCATTGCCTGCCCGACGGTGCGTTTGCCCACGATCCCGAGCCCCTGCCCGAGAACATCGTCGAGATTTGCCGGACGGTCAGGGAAGGCAAGGCCGATGTTGGATTCGTCCAGGATGCGGACGCCGATCGCCTGGCCGTCGTCAGCGAAAAAGGAGAACCCCTCGGCGAAGAATCGACCCTGGCCTTGGCGGCGCAATACGTGCTCGGCAAAACCCCCGGCCCGGTCGTCTGCAATCTTTCGACGACCCAGGCGATCGACGATATCGCTGGACGGTTCGGCGCCACCGTTGTCAGGACCAAAATTGGCGAGATCAACGTCGTCGAAAGAATCCTGGCCATGGAGCCGAGGCCGGTCATCGGCGGCGAGGGCAACGGAGGCGTCATCCTTCCCGATATCCATCCCTGCCGCGACAGCTTCGCGGCCATGTGCGTTATCCTGGAATATATGGCCGCCTCCGGCAAGCGCGTCTCCGCTCTTCAAAAAAGCCTGCCCCAGTACTTCATGATAAAGGAAAAAGTCAGCGGATCGGCCGAGCAGGCCTACCGTCTGATCAACCTCCTGAAGAAAAATTACGAGGGCAAGGGGAGGATAGAGCTTTCAGACGGGCTCAAGGTCCGGATGAATGACCATTGGATTCACGTCCGCCCCTCGAACACGGAGCCAATCATCAGGGTCATCGCCGAGGCCAAGAGCCGGGAAAAGGCCAAGGCCGCCATCCGCACGCTCAAGCGGGAAATCTCCGCCCTTCAACGAAAAATCTAAGCCCCTGGTCGGCGGCAGGACCCCTCTCATTTTTTCACCGGCATACCCCGAGCCCCTTGCCCTCTCCCAGTTTGATATAACGTAGTTTTATTACAGGATTTATCGGGGGGGGTTTAATCCAGAAAAACAGGAAGGGGCGACTTGACTCGCCTCGTTTCTTACAGTATAAATACTGTTAGCTAGGAAGCCCACGATGACCCAACGTCAACTGCTTCGGTCCAAGGCCCGGAGCCTTCGCTCTCGGATGCGCAGGCTGGGGTCGATGATGCAGGGCTCGGTCGTTTATCGGCGGATGACCTGCGGCAAGCCCAACTGCCGATGTCAAAAGGGTTTTCCCCATACCTTCTTATGCGTCACCTATAAGGACAAGGGGAAGACCAAGACTGTCTACGTCAATAAAGCGATGGAAGCCGAGGCGCTGTGGCTGGCCCGCAACTATAAACATCATAAGCTTTTGCTTAAGGAACTGACCGGGGTGAACCTGGAGATCCTCAAGAGCCGGTGAGATGGCCGAGACAAGCGTCGAATGGCGAGACCTGGAAGGGGAGATCGAAACGACACTCCGGGAGACGTTTGGGGATATCCGGGCCACGGTCGGGAAGAACTTGGCGGCCCTGGTGATCGGCTTGGTGATGGTGTTGCGGACGCCCCGGGGCTGGTATGGCAGACTTACGTTGAGCGGCATCTCCCGGGCGATGCCGACGAGGGGTCGGGTCGCGGCTCGTTACAAACGTCTCCATCGTTTCTTGGATAATCCCCGTTTTCGGACCGAGCAATTAAGTTCGGGGCTGTTAAGGTTAGCGGCCGGGGAGAGCTGTCCCTCTCTTGTGCCTGTGCTTGTCGATCAGACGGCGGTGGGAGATATCCAGGTTTTAATGGGAAGTTATCCAGTGTCGGGCCGGGCGATTCCGCCGGCCATGGCGACGTTTGAATATGGGGAGCTTTAGTCGAGTCGGAACCGGTTGGAAGAGGAGTTTTTACGGCAGTTGGCCGGCACGCTCCCCCGAGAAGCGAGGCTCGTCTGGATTATGGACCGGGGCTATGGACGGGTTGCGCTTCCGGCTGTCTGCCGTCAAGAACGGTGGCTGTTTATTATCCGGGGCCTGGCCAAGGTGATCGTGGAATACCAGGAGGAGGGAAAGGTTAAACGGGCCAGTCTGGGGCGATTACCCCATCGCCAGGGAGCGGCCTGCCGTTACCGCAAGGTGCTTTACCAGGGCACCCAAAAAGAACGGATCGATATTATTATCTATCGGGAGAAGGGGTTTAAAGAGCCTTGGTTTTTGTTGGTGCCGGCCGACTCCGAAGAGATGCTTCCGACCGACGCCGTCGTCCAGCTCTATCGAAGCCGGATGCGGATCGAAACAAGTTTTCGGGATTTTAAATCCCGGCTGGGGGTGCGAGGATTGCGCTTGAAAGTCCGCAAGGCGGAGCGGTTGAATCGTTTGTTGACAGGCCTTGCCCTAGGCGACATCTTGCTTCTCGCTTTGGGAGCCGGCCGCTTGGCTCACCAACTGCGCCGCGAGATGGAAATCCTCCGCAAGCACGCTCGCCATGGGACCCGGCGTACGCTCAGCCGGCTCTTTGTGGCGCTTTTGGTCGTGACCGATCCGCTCCTCCTCAGTCTCTCCACCTTAACTCAAATGATCAAGGACTGTCTTCTGGACTTGCGCTGCGGACAAGCGACCAAAGTGGCCGTCCAGGTTGTGCTTTAATAAAGCCACCCGTGAATATGACTGTTCCCCGGAACTCGCCTGAGTCCCCCGTTGATCGTTGAAAATCGCCTCATCCCAACCGTTATGACGCTTGTTTTCGATGCAACAAATCTAATTTTGGACCTTAACGAATAACAAAAACCCAATCCCGCTTTCCCTTGCCGGCCCCCTGTCTTCCTCATATCCCCCGGCCCTCCTCAAAACTGGGAGAGGGCAAGCCCGTATCTCTCTTGACCTCTGCCGCCTCCTCATATATAAAGAGGGAGAGGCCTGATCGAAGGACAAAACATGACCAAACGCAACAAGGAAATTTTAGCCCTTATATCCGTCCTGATCGTTCTGGCGGTCGCCGCCTATATATTTCTGACGGAAAAACCCGCGGAAAGGACTGACTCCACGACCGCTGAAAAAGCGCGGCCGGCAGTTCCCGGGCCTAAGGAAATCACGATCCGCAACGTCACCAAGGAAGCCATCCCGTACTCTCTCAAGCCAAACGGCTCGACGGCTGAGCCCGTGGAGAAAAGCCTGGCCGTCGGCGCCGTCGACCGCATTCCGGCCACCCAAACCATGGTGATCACGTACAAGAAATGGGGACGCGATGTGACCTATTCCCTGTCTCCCGGGAGGCCGTATTCCTTCCGCAACGACAGCGACGACAATATCGATATCTGGCTGGGCTCGCATGGGCTCGAAGATGCCGAAGACCTGGCGCCGTTCGTTCCCACGCCGATGGAAGTCGTGGAGAAGATGCTCGAGCTGGCCAAGGTGACCAAGAACGACGTCGTCTATGACATCGGTTGCGGCGACGGCCGGATCGTGATATCCGCGGCGGAAAAATACGGCGCCCGCGGCGTCGGCATCGATATCGATCCCGCCCGGATCCTGGAATCCAAGGAAAACGCCAAAAAAGCCGGGGTCGAAAAGCTCGTCAAATTCCGCCTCGAGGATGCGACGAAGACCGACATCTCCCAGGCTACCGTGGTGACCATCTACCTCCTCCCCGAATCCAACGAACTCCTCCGGCCGAAATTCGAGAAAGAGCTGAAGCCGGGAACGCCCGTTGTCTCGCACAACTACATCATCCCCGGATGGGAGGACAAAGAAGCCGGATTTCTCTCGATCAAAGACCAGGACGGCACGGAGCACAGCATATTTTTATATCGCCGGTAAGAGCGGGTAAGCCGGGCCATCTAAGATTTTTTCCTGAAATTGAATAAAGACGTTGCTCCCTCTCTCCTCTTTGCCAATTGAGAGTGGGCGGCGACCTTTAAATTCCCTTTTTATTCACAAAAGGGAGTCAAGGAATTGATATCACTAACTCAAATTTTTTCGCAAGCTTACTCCTCCTTTGCTATAGAGCGAGTAGGGGGTATTCTTTCGTTATTTTTTCGTCAATCGCAGGATGCTTGTGCCCGGTATTTCAAACGAGCCGCCGGGATAATCGACTTTTTTAGAAACCGGATTCATGTTCAAGGCCAGGACGCCGTCGGCCGTCTCAACAAGAAACACGCCCGGCGCGTCCAGATTCAGGCTGAGCGGTATTTTTTTTAACACGCCTTCGCCGATGCAGTCCTGGATGCCGTCCTTCAAAAAGCGCATGGGCAGGTTGTGGGAAACCATCCAGCTCTCCTCCTCCGACCTCAGGTCCATGGGACCGAAGTACGCATAGACCCGGCCTTTGCCCAGACGGCGCATCCAGGCGACCTTGCCCTTGGCGGCATAGCCCATGGAGAGAAGCGGCTCCGCATCCGCGGATAGCGCGGTGAACGCCCGCGTGACAAAAACAGATTGAAGCGACGCAATCGAGGGAAGACGCTTCGCCGCATCGACGGATAATTCCGTGATGCCCTGGATTTCATCCGAACCCGACGTCAGTCCGACCAGGCGGTCAAAGGCCCTCGGGTCGCCGTCCCAATCCGCAGGCCTGCAGCTCAGAGCAAAAAGAACGCCGCCGTTTTCAACCCAGGCTTGAATCGCGGCCAGGGTCCGGCTCTCCAGGATGCTCACTCCGGCCAAGACCAGGACCGCCTTTCCTGCAAGGGCTCCTTCCTGGACGAGACGATCGTCAAGAAAATCGTAATCGACGAAGCGGCGGATATCGGCCGCAAGGTCGCCGAACGCCTCCCGCTCCCGGACCGCCTCTCTGGATGTCGGTGTCGGGAAGAACAATCCGACGTCTATCACGGGCATCGTCGTTTTCTGCAATTCCCGATAAGAGACGTGGTGACGGCCGCCTTCCCCGATCAAGGACTTTCCTTCTTTGAGGCCGATCAATTCGGGCGTATGATACAAAAACAACTGCCGCGCTCCGGAGGCGACGGCATTGAACAGCCGTCCCAGCATTCCCACCGGAGTCACGGCCGAGGCGGGCTCATGCCCGAAATACGTTCCATAGAATCGGCAGGCCGACCCGACCAGCCGCGTCAGGCGGACGTTGTGCG
>Ga0315289_10007651_pt1 | contig 15722 bp, 10 predicted proteins | sample YL17G11_40_MG_FD_203452 | JGI IMG/M metagenome (GOLD analysis project Ga0315289, IMG submission 203452) | Sediment microbial communities from Yellowstone Lake, YNP, Wyoming, USA - YL17G11_40 | ecosystem: Environmental > Aquatic > Freshwater > Lake > Sediment | place: USA: Wyoming | collected... | reverse complement strand
TATACTCACGGTCACGTTGACCACGTGTTCGGGGTACCGCCGTTCGCCGCAGAGGCAAAGGAAAAGGGTTGGGCCGCGCCGCGGGTAATCGGGCATGAGGCGGTGGCCGAGCGGTTCGACCGCTACATCCTGACCGCGGGCTACAATTCCATCATCAATCAACGCCAGTTCGTCGGCTCAAGGATCGGCGGACGCCCCCGGCAAGGCGCTTCGGCGGCTCCGCAAGTCGTGTGGCCGACTGAGTACCAGTATCCCGACACCACATACCACCAGACACTAACCGTCGATGTGGGAGGGACGCGCTTCGAGCTGTACCACGCGCGAGGTGAGACGGACGACCACACGTGGGCATGGGTGCCGGAACGCAAAGTGCTCTGTCCCGGCGATCTGATAATCTGGGCGGTTCCCAACGCCGGCAACCCTCAGAAGGTGCAGCGATACGCGAACGAGTGGGCGCAGGCTCTCCGCGCGATGGCGTCGCTCAATGCCGAAGTGCTTTCGCCGGGGCACGGGATCATCGTGGTTGGCCGGGACCGGGTCCAGCAGATCCTGCTGGACACGGCCGAGTTCCTGCAGTCACTTCACGACCAGACCGTCCATCTCATGAACGAGGGCGCGACGCTGGACGAGATCATCCACACAGTGAAGCCACCTGCTCACCTGGAGGGACGTCCATATCTCCAGCCGGTCTACGACGAGTTCCAGTACATCGTCCGCAACGTGTACCGCCTCTACGGCGGCTGGTATGACGGTAATCCCGCCCACCTGAAGCCGGCGCCCGAGGCCGAGCAAGCCGCGGAAATCGTCCGCCTGGCCGGCGGTCTCCAGCCACTGCTTAGGCGGACGCGCGAGCTGGTCGACAAAGGGGACCTGCGCCTTGCTTGCCACCTGATCGAATGGGCGGCGAAGGCGGCGCCGGAGGACCGAGCTTTGCATGAACTGCGTGCCGACGTTTACGGGAAGCGCGTCGACAAGGAAACCGCAACGATGACCAAGGGCGTCTTCCGCTGGGCGATGAGTGAGTCGAGGGAGATAGCAGATGGCGAGGACGGAGGCTAGCGGTGCGGGGGCGGCACCAGGAGAGGCTGTGACCAGTACGGTGCTTCAGGAGAAGGTGGCCACCCCTCGACAGCGGGGTAGCGAGCCGTGAACGTGCTGATGGTCTACACCAATACCTTGCGCATGCTCGCGCCAGCCCCGCTCGGTGCCTCACTCGTTGCGTCGCGTCTGCGGCGGGACAGCCACGAGGTACGGTTCCTGGACCTCATGTTCGCCAGATCGCCAGCCAAAGAGGCGGCTCGGGTGGCCCGGCAGTTCAAGCCTGACCTCGTCTGCTACTCGATCCGCAACGTCGACAACCAGTCCTCCATGGACTTCTTCGACCCGCTGCCGACCATCAAGTCAATTGTGTCCGCTGTCGGCGAGGCCTGGCCTGCGCCGACGCTGCTCGGAGGCACAGCCTTTAGCACGTTTCCTAGCCAGTTCCTGGAAGAGCTCAATGCCGACTACGGGATCACCGGCGACGACCTCGACCCTATCTCGCGCTTCGTCGCGTCTCTTGCTGCAGGCCAGCCCGACCACAGCGTGCCGGGCCTAGTCTACCGTGTCGAGCAAGGTATCCATCACAACCCGTTCACGATCCGGGGATACGCGGACACCGCGTTCGACGCCTGGGACTTTGTCGACTTCCGCGCTTACCGGCGCTCGTTGACGACCTTTTGGGATACCGGCCTAGTGGTCCGGACAGGCTGTCCATTTGAATGCGTCTTCTGCGATTACTTCCGGACCCTCGGCCGAACCTCGGTGCTCCGCGATCCGCGCCAAGTAGCGGAGGAAGCCGTGGAGCTACAGCACCGGGGTGCGCGATCTGTCATCTTTGCCGACGCCGGCTTCAACCGTCCACTCGAGCATGCCAAGGAGGTGCTTGCCGCGCTACTCAGGGCTGGAGTCCGCTTGACACTTACGGCCATCTTCGAGCCGGGAGAGGTCGACCAAGAGTTCGCTCGGCTCTTCCGCAGAGCGGGAGGGCGTGGCGCAGTTATTCATGCTGGCAGCCTCTCTGACGAGGTTCTGGCCCGCATGCGCAAGCCTTTCCACGTTGGTGACGTGCTGCGTGGGGCCCAGCTCTTGCGGCAAGCTGGCGTGCAGGGATTCCTCTTTCTCACCTTCGGTGGACCAGGGGAAACCCCGGCAACCGTAGAGGAGACCCTCCGGCTGGCCGCCCAGGTCCGCGCCGTGCGCACCTTGGTCGACCACGGCTACCGTATCCAGCCGGAGACCGAGTTGCAGGAGATCGCCATCGCGGAGGGAGCTATCGCATCGGACGACGACTGCTTCAGAGCCACATTCTATCACTCGCCGGCGACGCCACCGGGGCTGCTAAAGGCTCGCCTGAAGCGGTACGTGTCAGAGCATCGGTGGGACGATTTGCGGGCAGTGCCCTTCATGGCCAGACTGTTGTGGGACAAACTGCGGCCGTGAGCGTTGCCGCTAGGGAATGAGGGGGAAGGTTACCTCCTACGCTGACGTAGGCAGGTGGCACTCCTGGCTCTCAGCCCAAGAGCTCGAAGCACTCGCCATATCTGAGACTGTCCTGCTCAGCGCCTGCGGGGTGCCAATCTCCATCCGTATCTGGACGGCTCAACCAACCCTCTGCCTCGGAGATATGTGCTCTACCCGGCACCGTGACCCGGTGCCTCGGAGTCAGATGCTTGGCTGTATCTGCAGGGGTGGCATGCTGAACTAACCGGGGCCATCAACGCGCCTCGGCAGTGCGTCGCCTCATCGCGCACTCCGTCTTGAGACCCCCACGGGGCCGCCTGCTCGGGCCGGCCCGCCAGCGGCTGGCCAGATCATCGCTCGGCCGGTTCTGGGCGGTCTTCACCACGAATATGGGTGGATAGCGGCGTAGCGAGAAAAGGGCGGATGGCATTTTGCCACCCCACACCCATCATGGGGCCTTCGGCTTTTCCGGTAGAATTGTGGGGTTGCCTGTGTTAGTCTGAGACGGTCAGTTGGTATGTAATCTTGCATACCAAGTGGCCTATAGAGGGATGGCCTCCTTGTTGGGGCCGTTTCTCTTTGTGAACGGTCGCGGGGCGCTATGCTTGACTCGCGGGTGTACAATGCGGGTGTCCCCGCTAGAACTTTCAGGAGGTGCATCATGAGGCGACTCGGCAAAGGAGGCCCAAGTTGACAACCACAACGGCGATCTCGACACCACTCGTCACCCGCTGGATCGAGCGCTATCAGGCATTCGCCGAGACCTACGGTCGCCTGGACCACGCGCTCACGACCGAGCTGGGCATCTCTCTGCCCCAGACCCATGCCCTCATCTTCCTCGACGCGCACGGGCCGGCGGGCAACGGCGAGGTCGGCCACTTCCTACGCCGGCAGGCCCAGAGCATGACCGGCCTCATGGACAGGTGCATCGCGAGGAAGTGGGTCGCCAAGAAGGCCCACCCGAAGGACCGCCGGGTCGTCGTCCTCTCGATCACCGAGAAGGGCCGCGACATGCTCGCGCGGGCGCTCGCCGTCATGGAAAGGGTGCTGGGCGAGTCGTAAACAGCCGTGAGTTGTGGGGTGGCAGAATCCCATCCGTATCTGTGGGGCACCCACCCTGAGTGGCTGCTTTCCGTGATGAGCAGCACAGACCGCGGATCCCCGGGGAGGTGACCCTCAACCCCTGCTTGCCAGGCAGATGCTCTACCGCTTCGCGGCTACCCCCCACTTTCCGTTGCATATGCAGTGGCTCGCCATCAGCCGCTTGACTTCCTCCCCAATCTGAGTGATGTGTGTCGCTCGACGGCGTCAAGAAACGCCCGTCGGTCGGCAGAACCACATTGCTTGGGGAAGGAGGAACTTCATGACCATCAAGCGCCACCGCAAGAAGATGGCCCGCGAGCTGCCGCCCGTGGGCACCACCCTGCAGGGGAGGTTCAAAGGCGAGACCCGCACCGTCACCATCGTCGAGGCGCAGGACCTGCCAGCAGGAAAGGCAGTCCAGTACGAAGGCGGCCGCTACACCTCACTCAGCGCCGCGGCCAGGGCCATCACCGGCCACGCCATCAACGGCTGGCGGTTTTGGCAGCCCCCTGAGCAGGACCAGCCGTAGCCGGGCACATCGTCGCCAACGTCAGCCGCCAGGCGCCCCCCTGCCTGGCGGCTGGCCTGTTCCGGGAAACCCCGGCCCACCACAACACTCGAGGCTGGCCACGACGTCTGATTCTCTCGCAAATTCGCCCGCATTCGCCCCAATTTCGCTTGACTTCCTCTCCGACCAGAGTGATGTATACACACGCAACGCGCGCAATGTACGTAGTGAGAGCATCATGCTGGGAAGACGCAACGGCAACGGCCACCATGGCAGGGCCCTCTCCTCGCTCATCGACCTCTACCTGCTTCGCTGCCAGGTCGAGGGCAAGTCGCCCAACACCCTCAAGGCCTACGCCTGGACACTCAGGCGATTCGCCCAGATAGCCCAAGAGGAAGGCTTCCCCCAAGATGTCGCGGGCATCACCCCAGCCCACATCTACACCTACCTCGGTCGCTTCGCTCACCTATCCCTCGAAACAAGACACCGCTACCACAGAGAGATATCCTGTTTCTTCAACTGGCTCCAGACGATGGGTCACATCTCGCGGTCCCCCTTCGCCAACATCAGGAAGGTCCGACTCCCCCTGAAGATCGTCCAGCCGTTCTCGCCTGATGACGTGTTGCAGCTGCTGGCCTGTTGTGACAACGGCGACGCTGTGAGTCTCCGAGATCGGGCCATCCTGCTGCTCCTCCTCGATACCGGCATCAGGGTGGGCGAACTCGTCAGGCTGGAGCTCTCCGACCTCGACCTCGATGCGCGGCGTCTGCGGGTGATGCACGGCAAGGGGAACAAGCAGCGGGTCGTGGCCTTCGGTGACGACTGCAAGAAGGCGCTCTTGCGCTACCTGCACGGGCGTGGACTTAGTCCCGGTCGCCTGTTCGTCGCCGCCGGCGGCCACCGCAACCTCCGGCCTGATTCCTATCTCCAACCCAACGCCGTCAAACAGATGCTGCGGCGGCTCGGCAGGCAGACGGGTATCCCTAAGGTCCATGCCCACAGGTTCCGCCATACGTTTGCCACCTGGGCAATCGAGCAGGACGCACGCGAGCTTGATGTCCAGTTGTGGGGTGGCAAAACCCCATCCGTATCTGGGGCATTGACAGAGTGAGCTCCCCTGGCCAGCCTTGAGACACGATGTACTCATAGTGTCCGCTGTCCCGGCGGTGGCATTCGATCTAGTGGAGGTGAAGTCGAGCACTAGCGTCAAGAAAGAACACACTCCAGACGTGGCCCGACCTTCACGATCCCCACATGGTGTGCCACCGAAGGACCCCAACAGCCTAGACTCTCATGACGAGGGGCAGTCGCAAGGGCCGCCCCTGGTGTTTGCCCCAACCTGGCTAATGCCTTCGTCCCTTTGACACCCGATGTACAATTGGCTCGGCCAACACTACTCTTGCTCCTGCTAGCAACTGGCGTAGCCATATTGCTGGCCGGCGGTCCGATAAGGGCAATGACTTTGGCCGGGCCGCCCCGGTAGCCGAAGGTGCGGTGAATTAGGCTGGTAAGAGGGCCAGCAAGGAGGTACGAGGTGCGAAAGCCACTTCTCTCGCTAGTCGCTGTCCTGCTCGTCTCCGTGACGCTAGGGGCTTGCGGTGGCGGCGAAAAGGGCACCCCGACCGCCGAGACCCCCGGCGCCGAGCCGGCAGGCGGCACCGTCAGCATCGACCTCTGGCACGCGGAGACGGCCGCCAACTCGGACACCCTGGATCGCCTGATCTCCCGCTACAACTCGTCCCAAGGTGAGGTCCGGGTGCGGTCATACTACCAGGGCACGTTCGACGAGCTAACGGCCAAGCTGTTGACGTCTCTGGGCTCCGGCGACGTCCCTGCTATCGCCTTTCTGGCGGACGTCGACTCTCAGAAGATGATCGACAGCGGGGCCGTTGTCCCTCTCCAAGACTTCATCGACCGCGAGGGCTACGACCTGTCAAACTTGGACAAGACATCCATCCAGATGTACACCTTACAGGGCAAGCTATGGGGAATGCCCCTCGGTGCCGGCTTTCCGCTGCTTTACTACAACAAGGTGGCTTTCCGAGAAGTCGGCCTGGACCCGGAAAAGCCACCTCAGGACCTGGAGGAGGTGCGCCAGTACTCGGAGAAGATACTCAAGCGCGACGCCGCCGGGAACGTGGTGCGCAGCGGCATCGCTATCGATATCAAGGAATGGATGGAACACATCCTGGCCGAGCATGGCGACTTCTTCGTGGACAACAGCAATGGACGCGATGGTCGCGCCACCAAAGTACTCTTCAACAATGACACCGGTCACTGGTTCTTCCAGTGGTGGCACGACATGGTTGATGAGGGGCTGGCCTTCAACGTCGGCCGCAACCCTACCTACGCCGAGGGCCTCCTCGCCATAGTCAGTGGACGTGCCGCCATGACCTTCAGCTTCTCCGCGGCCTTGGGCTCGGTGATCGATGCCCTGGGGGCCGGGGCGCAAGGCGTGGAGATCGGGGTCGGCGAACTGCCGGGCGTGCCGGGGAGCACGAGCGCGGCTCTTCTGGGTCATCATGTTCTCTGGATCCTCAACCTGCGGCCGGAGGAAGAACAGCAAGCGGCCTGGAAGTTCATCAAGTGGCTCATGGAGCCGGAGCAACAGGCCGAGTGGTTCGCGGGCAGCGGCTTCCTGCCGGTGAACCACGCCGCCCTTGACCTGCCGGCGGCCAAGGACGTTATCGCCAAGTACCCGCTGTTTCAGGTACCCCTCGAGCTTTACCTGGATAGGCCTGCGACGCCCGCCGCCCTGGCCTCGGTACTCGGTCCCTTCTGGCAGGTCCGCGAAGCCCTCTACCAGGGGGCGGAGAGGATGCTCTCCGGCGCCCAGGGACCGGATCAGGCCCTCGAGGACGCCGCGGCGGAGGCCAACCGGATCATCCAAGAGTACAACGAGAGGGTCAAAGACTGAGGCTGCCGCTTCCCTCTCATGACCTTGTCAGCAGGGCCGCTCCGCGGCCGGTAGAATCAGCACTGGGTCCAGCAGGGTCCCGAAGGACCGGCTGTGCGTCATTTTATGCGGATCAGATTAAGGAGGTTCCACCCATGAACGGCAAAGCGGCTGTCTTCCTCGGCCCCGGCAAGGGCTACCAGATCGAGGAGCTACCCATCCCCGACCCGGAGCCCGAGGGGATCGTCATCAAGGTGACCATGGCCGGCGTTTGCGGCACCGACCTGCACTTCTGGCGCGGTGACTCGCCCGTCTTCGTACTCATGGCCAACCAGGTGGGGGGCCACGAGATGGTGGGCCAGGTCTACAAGCTCGGCGCCAACATCAGCACTGATTCTCTCGGCCGCCCCCTCAAGGAGGGGGACCGCGTCTGCTACTCCTACTTCTACCCCTGCAACCGCTGCTATCAGTGCAACAAGGGGGAGTTCACCGCCTGCCCTACCAAGGTCATACGCCAGTTGCCCACCATTAGCCGCTTCTCCGGGGCGTACGCCGAGTACTACTACCTGAAGCCGGGCGGGTGGGTGTTCAAGGTGCCCGACGAGCTCTCCGACGAAGTGGTGGCCCCCGTCAACTGCGCCCTTTCGCAGGTCACCTACGGCCTCTCGGTGGTCGGTGTCAAGTTCGGCGACACGGTGGTTGTGCAAGGCTTAGGAGGCCTGGGCCTCAACGCCTGCGCCGTGGCCAAGGAGATGGGCGCGGAGTACGTCATCGGCATCGACGGCATCCCGGCGCGGCTGGAGGCGGCCAAGCAGTTCGGCGCCGACCTCGTCATCGACATGAGGGAGCACACGACACCAGAGGCCCGTTTCATGCAGGTATTGGGCCTCACCGGCCAGCGGTGCGCCGACGTGGTGGCGGAGTTGGTCGGGGTTCCTGAGGCCTTCGTGGAAGGGATGCAGTTCGTGCGCAGCGGGGGCGCGATGTTGGAGATGGGCAACATCAGCGTCGGCAACGCGGCCGCCTTCGACCCCGCGCAGCTCGTTGTCGGCAGCCGCCGCATATACGGCGTAGGCACCTATGATCCCTGGGTCATCCCTGAGGCCCTGGACTTCCTCGTGAGGACCCGCAACAAGTACCCCTTCGACAAGATCATGTCCCACAAGTACAAGCTGGAGGACATCAACCGGGCGTTCGAAGAGGCGGAGTGGAAGGCGGCTGGCGCCGAGAAGTCCAAGATCACCCGCGCCTTCATCGTGCCGTGAGGTGCCGCGCGGCGGCGGGTGTGCTGGCCTTCGCGGTGCTGGTGGGCCTGTCAATCAAGAGGCGAGGCGTCAGGTAGTGCCGTCCTCGCCGCCTGGCTCCGGTGCGCGTGGTAGGGTCGGCGTAGTTCAGTCTGGTAGAGCTCCTGCCTTCCCAAACAGGCCGTGGTGGCCGGAACCACTCTTTTGGCGCCGCCAGCACGAGCATGACGACGACCGTCGCAGGGCAGCCGCTCTCTTCGTTCTCCAGTAAACTTGATCACCCCGAGTTGGAGCGCCGAGAGGCATCTCAGCACACCATGTACTCATAGTGTCCTCTGCCCCGGCGATTGGCATGAGGCAGCGAAGACCCTCTGCCTCGGAGTCAGATGCTCTGCAAGCTCCTGCCAGGCGAGGAGAGCGCCTGGCACGAGAGATCAGAAGAGAAGAGGATGGGTGGGAAAGGCGGGGCCTCCCCGAGGAGATGATTCCTCAAGGCGGGCCCAGGCGGCCTAGCATGTCAACGTTCCAGATACGGATGGAGTTTTGCCACCCCATAGCTGCCTGAACTCCACAATCGGCTAGTACCGGCCTATTTCCTCTTCTGTTACGTTGAGCTTTGCGCCCGGAGTTCTCTCGAAGAAGATCTTCAAGTTCTGGATGAACTGGTACGGCTCGAGCACGTCCGCAGCGACGTCCTTGACGCTAACGCGCACGCCCTGCTTGCGAAGGGCCTCCTGTAGCATCGCCACGTCGAGCTTCTTCGGGCTGACGTTGTTCTTCGCCGCCAGCGCGGCTGCCGTGCCTGCCGCTTGCCCCGTGCAGATGCTGGGAGTGCAGTATCTGAGTCCGGCCATAGCGAAGGCGCCGCTCGATATCGTCGTGCCGGCCGCCATCAGATTATCGATCTCCTTCGATATCAGAGCGCGGTAGGGCACGTCGTGCGGTACGATTTCGTACCCGAACCTGCCGGTCGCCTCGTAGATGTCCGGCGGCATGTTGTTGATGGCGACTGAGTCCTCGAAGACCTTGCCCTCGCGCATCTCGTTCACCGTCATCACGTGCTCACCGACGATCCTGTGACCTGGCAGCGTTGGCAACTGCGGCAACTTCTCGATATAGGAGTTCTCGAAACCGGGGACCTTCTCCTTGAGCAGTTGGTGCATCGCGAGAGCCTGCTTCCGGAGGTCTATCTCGCAGTCGGTCATCTCCTCCGCCATCCAGCTCCTGCGTCCTAGCGGTATCGCGTGAATGGGGTTCATGCAGTACACCTTTCCGGTGCCGTAGAAGTCCCATTCAGGCGAAAGGATGACGGAGCCGCTCCTGATGTCAGACCCTTTGGCCTGCGCTTCCTTGATAATCTTCCGTCCGCCATACATTCCGCCCCACTCGGCCAGGTTCGCCTTCCGGAACTCGCGAAACTTTGCAAGGTCCACGCCGTTCATATAGAAGGCATGCAGCATGCCGCCCGGATGTCCTTTGCGAGGCCCGACGGGGAAACCTTCGTCGCCGAGGACGGGGGCTCCCGATCTCCACGCGATATCGCCCGTGCCCGTGACGTCGATGACCACCTTCCCCAGGACAGCCCGCCTGCCCTCCTTCGTCTCGACGATGACGCCCTTGAGCGAATCGCCTTCCCTGATGGCGTCGGCCGCCAGGGTGTGGTAGAGCAGCTTGACTCCCGCTTCCGCCATCATCTGGTCGAGAATGCACTTGTAGTATTCGCCGTCGAACGTGCGTCCCCAGCGTCCCCAATAGCCGACGCTTGTCTCGACCAGGCGCTTCGGCAGCTGGTCGGGGCTCTTGCCGTTCGTAAAGGGCCATCTGCGGGCGGCTTGGTCGGCGGCCGGAACGTTATCCTCGCTTCTCGAAGCGCCGGCCTTCACGAGACGGTCCAGGATCTCCATGACGATTCCGCCGTGCAGGCCGGGATCAACGAAAGCGAAAATCGAATTGTTGCCCTGTGTTTGCAGTCCTCCGAGACTGCCGAACCGGTCCATCAGAATGGTTTGAGCTCCCGTTCGCGCAGAGGCCAGCGCGGCCCCAATACCGGCCGGCCCACCACCCACCACTACGACCTCCGCTTCGCGTAGAACGCTGATCTCCCTTTGCCGCTCAACAATTGTCTTCACGAGGTCCTTCTCCTGTTCCCTGTTTCTTCAATTCGCTTCCCAGAGGCGGGCCCGGCTGGTCCACTCCGCCTGGCGGCGGCGTTGCCACCGTGCAGTCCTTGGTCGACTCGAAGCCAACCGGATCGCCGAAGGGCTGCCAGCGGAAGGGAATTGTCCGCGACGATGACTTCAAGCGGCGGTGGCGGTTCGTAGGGAAATTCGCTCATCTCTCACATTCTACTGGATATAGGGGGTGCGGGGTGCCGATATCACGTTCGTTCTCACGCATGCGTCAGCCAGCCAGCCCCCCGGACCCCGGGCTGGACCTACCTCTGGATACTGTGCCCGAGGGCTGGCCCAGACAGCTCAGGGTGTCAGCGTTCCAGATGCGGTATTGCCTGTGGGGTGGCAAAACCTCATCCGTATCTGGGGCATTGACAGAGTGAGCTCTCCTGGCCAGCCTTGAGACATCATGTCCTCAGGGAGGTCCAGGCTTGACTACCTACCTTCTCCTCTTCTGGTCTCTTCTGCGCAGCGCCTTCGTCTCCCGCCAGCTGTGGGGAGGCAATACTCCATACGTATCTGGAAGGCTCCCCAACCCTCTGCCTCGGAGATATGTGCTCTACACAATGGGGCAACCCAATGCCACAATCACGAATGGGTGGCTGCTTGACTTGCGTAGATACGGATGAGATTCTTGGGCCCCACACGGTGACACGGGTCGTGCGAATGCCGCACCCGTGGGTTCGCGCAACTTGGCATCTAGTCAGCTCAGCGGCGCACCCCGGCCCCGCGCAGGCGCGGATCGAGGACATCGCGCAGGGCGTCCCCCAGCATGTTGAAGCCGTAGACAGCGAGGGCGATGGCCAGGCCCGGCCAGAAGGCCAACCACGGGTCGGCCCGCATGTACAAAAGGCCCTTCCCGCTCAGCATTGTGCCCCAGTCGGGGAAGGGAGGAGGTATCCCATAGCCCAGGAAGCTGATGGAGGCTTCCGCCAGGATGGCGGCTCCCAGCTGCACCGTGGAAAGAATGATCACCACCGGCAGGACATTGGGCACGATGTGGCGGAAGATGATGCGCAGGTCGCTGGCCCCCAGTGTGCGCGCCGCCTCTACGTACTGGTTGTGCCTCACGGAAATGACCGCTCCCCTTACCACCCGCGACGACCCCGCGGCGATAATGATGGCTAAACAGACAACGATCGTAGCTGCTCGCCGTTCGGGGCCACTCCGGGGTGCCAGAACTGTGACCAGGGTGACGAGGAGCACCAGGGGTGGGATGGAGATGAAGGTATCCACTATCCGCTGCGCAAGGGTATCGGTCCAGCCTCCGAAGTAGCCGCTCAGGGTGCCCACCAGGATCGAGATGATGGCAGCCATAGTCACAGCCGAGAAGCCTATAACCACGGAGACGCGAGCGCCGTAGATGATCCGGCTCAGCATGTCCCTCCCCAGTTCGTCGGTGCCGAAGGGGTGGCGCAGGGAGGGGCTCTGGGAACGCTCCGTGAGCGACTGGTCGTCGTACCACTGAGGGGCGAGGAGAGGCCCGCTACGGCCGATCACCCGGCCGTCGGCGAAGGTGGCGGTGAGCAGCATGACGATGACCAGGAAGCCGCCGAAGGCGCCGAGAGGTTTGCGACGAGCGAACAGCCAGATGCTTCGAAGCGTATCCGCCCAGACTCGGCGCTCTGGCTTCTCCTCGGCGGCAAAGACGGCCTCAGTTCCTCGTGCCACGGCTGCCTAGCTCGTCCCTGTCAAGCGTAGCGCACGCGCGGGTCCAGCATTGAGTAGGTGACGTCGACCAGCAGGTTGGAGATCACCACCATAGAGGCCAGCAAGAGGTTGATGGCCTGGATAGATGGGTAGTCGAGGTTGGCCAGGGCCGTCACCAGGAAGCGGCCCATGCCCGGGATGTTGAAGATAGTCTCCATGATGATGCTGCCGCTCAGGACGAAGGGAAGCTGCAGACCAACGACGGTGATCACCGGTATGAAGGCATTGCGGATGGCGTGTCGCGTGACGACGGTCCGCTCGCGCAGGCCCTTCGACCAGGCGGTGCGGATATAGTCCTGGCGCAGCACCTCCAGCATCTGAGCGCGGGTGAGACGCATCACCGTCCCCGACATGCCGATGCCGAGAATGACGGCCGGTCCCACGGGGATGATCTTGCCGAAGGGGAAAAGCATGATCTTCAGGTTCTGCCAGGGATCTACCCACAGGTCGACATACTGTGAGGGCGTCGCCACTCCCCACCACTTGGCTGCCAGCACGACCACCAGTGTCCCCAACCAGAAGCCGGGAATGGCCAGGAAGCCAATGGCAGTGCTGCGCGCGATGTAGTCTAGCAGCGAATCCTGGCGTACCGCGGCCAGGACGCCGACGGGCAAGGAGATACAGAGCGAGACCATGAGGGCCAGTAGCCCCAGCTCGATGGTGACGGGCCAGCGGGTCTTCATCTCCGAGGTCACCGAGGTGTGGGTGTAGAGTGACTCACCCAGGTCGGCCCGAGAGACACCCGATATCCAGTCCCAGTACTGCTCGTAGTAGGGCCGGTCCAAGCCCAGTTCCTTCTTGATCTGCTGGCGGACTTCGTCGGTGATCACCGCGTTTGTGCCTGCCACCGTCTGGATGACGTCGCCAGGCAGAAACACCCGCACCGCGATGAAGACAAGGAGTGTGACCCCGAGCAAGGTGGGGATCATGAGCATGACGCGGCGGGCGATGTAGCGCTGCATGGCTTATACTCTAGCGGTCGCTCCGGCCAGTTGAAGCGCCGCGGCAGGTCACACGTGGCGTCCTGCCGCGACCCAATCCATTCGCTGGCCGCTTGGTGTCCCTGTTGCCTCGTCCGCTAGGCGGTGGACTTCCACGCGTACATTCCACCCTCGGTGCCCACGGCGTACGTGGTAGGACCGCCCACGTTCTGAGCATTGTGGATCCAGGGGTGTCTGCCGCTGAACTCCACCACACTCACGCCAGGGATGTAGTACATCTGGTCAGAAGCCAGCCGCTGCACCTCGAAGCTCAGCTGCCGGATGCGCTCAGGGTCTTGCTCCGCCATCATCTGCTGGATCAGGGCGGTCAGGCTCGGGTCGCTGACGCTGGAGTGGTTCCGCTCGGCTCCCATATCCCTGGGCAACAGCATGTTGCCCAGGTAGGCAGCCACGTCGGTGAACACCGACTCCAGTCCCCAGGCGATGCCGTCAAAGTCGCCGCGGTAGAACGTCTTCTCGAAGTACAGGTTGTACTCCTCGGGCACGCTCTGGAGGCGGATGCCCACCTGGCGCAGCATGTCCGGCAGGACCTGCCAGACGGTATCGTAGTAGGGGATGACCGTGCCGTAGCCGGTGCTGCCGAAGTGAAAGGCGACATCAAAGCCATCTGCGAAGCCTGCGGCCTCCAGCAGCTTCTTGCTTTCCTCAAGGTTGTAGTGGTACCACTGGCCAGCGTCGCCCATCTCAGGGCTGCGGGGGTCCAGCCACCAGAGACCCATGCCCGTGTTGATGACGTTGGGCCACTCGCCCTTCTCTGGAGAGCAGACCTCGAGCAGCAGATCACGGTCGAGGGCCATGGAGAGGGCCCGGCGCACCCGCACGTCGTTGAAGGGCGGCTTGTTGGCGGTGTAGCTCGCGGGCTCCACATAGAGAAAGCTGAGCAGGTTCCGTATATAGGGTGTTACGACCGAGTCCGGGTTCTCGCTCCTGAAGGCGTCCAGCAGGGGTGGCGGGATGTACATGGTATCCAGCTGCCCCGCCCGATACTGGCTAAGCTCCTGGTTCTTGTCGGCTATGACTAGGATCTCGGTGGCGTCGACGTAAGGCAGGTGGTTGCCGAAGGAGTCGGTCTCCCAGTAGTCGGGGTTTTTGCGGAAGAAGAGCCCCACATCGCGCCGGAACTTGTCGACATCAAAGATGTAGGGCCCGGAGCCCACCATACGCTTGGAGCCATCGCCGTCGGCCTCTATAAGCTCGGGCGGCATGATCCAGAGGTCCTGGAAGGAGGCCAGGCGCGTCAGGAAGAGGCCGAAGGGGCTCTTGAGCTTGAAAGTGAGCTGGCCGGTGTCGGGGTTCCCCTCCAGCCGGTCCACCATGCTCAGGTTGCCCCGCTGGGGAGACTCGCTATTGTAGCGGTTCCAGGAGAACAGGATGTCTTCCACGGTGACCTGCCGCCCCAGCGGGTCAATCGGGTCCACGGCGTGCCACTTGGCTTCAGGGCGGAGCGTGAAGATATAGGTGAGGGGGTCCGGGTTCTCCCAGCTCATGGCCAGGTCGGGCACCACGGCGTAGTACTCTGATGGGTCGAGCTTGCCGGTGACCGTCTTATAGCGGACGATGCGGCTGTAGGGATAGGAGGCGTAGACTTGGGTGAGAAAGAAGCCCGTGATTAGCGGGTCCAGGCCCGGAATGCCGCCCCCCGTGCCACGCGTGGTGCCGCCAAGTACGGGCCGCCCGGGCTCCCCTTCTGGGCCAGTCGTGGGCGCTGGCACCACCTCCTTCTCGTCTTCGCCACCGCAGGCCACAGCGACCGCCGTCGCCAGGCCAGCGCTGCCTAGGGCGGCCGCCTGAAGCGCCCTGCGGCGCGATAGCCGCCTGGCAAGGAACGGCCGCCAGTAGTTTCTCTCTCTTGTCATGACGCGTCCTCCTGCCCACCGCCCGCTGCGCCCGAGACACTGCACTGTGCTGAGCATCCTGGCTTGACGTCAGCTTTCCGCACGGATGCCCAACTCCCTCGCCCCGGCCCGCTCGGAAGTCGTGACCTAGCTAGTCGCGGGAGCATGATACGATGTGCCCCCGGCCCTTACAAGGAGCCCACGCAGGCTAAACCCTAGGAGCGCACCTCACGAGGAGCCCCGGCCTGCCGCCAGGCGCCTTTGGCTGGCAAACGTGACGGCGACGGTGCGCGCGTCGGTCGGCTGGAGCGCTCTGCTAACGCCGTCCCAGCTGCGGGGTGGCAAAATGCCATCCGTATCTAAGGCGTTGACAAGGTGAGCCTTCCTGGCCAGCCTTGAGGCAACATGTCGTCATCAAGGTTTGGCCGCGGGATCCCAGGAAGACAGCGGAGGCCTCTGGTCCCGAGGAGAGGCGCTGAAGACCCTCTGCCTCGGAGGCAGATGCTCTACCGGATGCGGCAACCCGGTGCCTCGGAGATATGTGCTCTACCGGACGCGGAGACCCGGTTCCTCGGAGATAGATGCTCTGCAAGCTCCTGCCGGGATAGGAGAGCGCTTGGCACGAGAGATCAGAAGAGAAGAAGATTGGGGGGAAGGCTGGGGCCTGTCCGAGGAGATGATGCCTCAAGGCTGGCCAAGGCGGCCTAGTATGTCAACGTTCCAGATACGGATGGGGTTTTGCCACCCCACAGGACGCGGAGACCCGGTTCCT
>Ga0315289_10007648_pt1 | contig 15725 bp, 16 predicted proteins | sample YL17G11_40_MG_FD_203452 | JGI IMG/M metagenome (GOLD analysis project Ga0315289, IMG submission 203452) | Sediment microbial communities from Yellowstone Lake, YNP, Wyoming, USA - YL17G11_40 | ecosystem: Environmental > Aquatic > Freshwater > Lake > Sediment | place: USA: Wyoming | collected... | reverse complement strand
TCAGCGAAGCTGTCGGGTTGCGTCCATCATCCTTGACCCATAGACGTGACATCCCCAAAGCAACCCGTAATCGATCCACGGGATACAAGGGAGAGTTTCCCACGTGTAGCGAAGGAACAGCAGAAGATGGCTCAACCGGCAACAGCGGCCGATAGCGCCAGATCGAGCGGTCCGGGTTGGCGGTTAGCGTTTCCTTGCTGAAACTGGCAGCAATCCGCTTGTAGTCATAGAGAACCTCCAGAATGCCGCGAACCCCGCAAGCAGGGCAGGTGTATTCCACTTCCGCTGGAGTGTATTGCCGACCGCAACGGATGCACTGCAAGGCCATCAAGTGTTCCATCCCGCGCCTCTCTCGATCAAAGAGAGCGGCCTCCGCCGCCCTCTCACTCGTTCATGCCGGTTTGCTACGGACTAATCCTTTTTTACGGGACGATGTGGGTTCCGGTTTCGCCCTTCAGCGCGGCTGCGATATGAACCGGATCGGTTAGAATCGCTTCCTTGCCCCCGGCTTCCAGAAACGCGATGCAGGCCTGGATCTTGGGAAGCATGCTCCCGGCGGCGAAGTGGCCCTCCTCGATGTACTTCTTGGCCTCGGCCACGGTAATCCGGTCGAGAGCCCTCTGCTCGGGTTTGCGATAATGGATGTACGCTTTTTCCACGGCGGTTGAAATCATGAACAGGTCGGCTTTGATCTGGCGTGCCAACAGCGACGAGCCGAAATCCTTGTCGATCACTGCTGCGGTTCCCTTCAAATCGCCGTTCTCTGTTCGAGTCACTGGAATCCCCCCGCCGCCCACTCCGATCACCGTAATACCGGCGTCGATCAGGGTCTTGATGGCTTGCCACTCCACGACTTCCTGGGGAATGGGAGAAGCCACCACCCGGCGCCAGCCGCGGCCTGCGTCCTCCACCACCGTCCAGCCCTCCTCGGTTGCGTGCTTCTTGGCTTTTTCTTCGTTGTAGAACGGGCCAATCGGCTTCGACGGTTTCTGGAATGCGGGATCGTTCTGGTCCACTACGCACTGGGTCACTACAGTTGCTGCCAGTTTCTTGATGCCTCGTTCGTGGAAAATGTTCTGCAGATTCTGTTGCAGGGCGTACCCGATCGCGCCTTGGGTATCCGCTCCGCAGGCGTCCAGGGGAACTGTGTGCAGGACGTTGGACGCCAGTTCGGAGCGCAGGAGAATGAATCCAACCTGCGGTCCGTTCCCATGCGTCACGACTACTTCCCAGCCCAGCTCGATCATGCTGGCGATGTGTTCGCAGCTCTCCCGGGCGGCCTGGTATTGATCTGCCACCGTTTGATGCGCTTCGTCCTTGATCAGGGAATTTCCTCCGATGGCGACGACGGCCACTTTTTTCATGCTTAGATGATCCTCCGATTTCCTTTATGATTTACTCCCGACAGCCCATGGTCAGGGCCATCACTGCTTTCTGAACATGCAGGCGGTTCTCCGCCTGGTCATAGACCACTGAATGAAGCCCGTCGATCACCTCATCGGTAACCTCAATGTTGCGATCGGCCGGTAAGGGATGCATATAGATCGCATCCGGTTTGGCGAGTGTCATCTTTGCCTGGTCGGTGATCCAGCTCTTGTATAGCTCCTGCACTCGCTTTCCCTCAGTCGGGTCAGAGGTGTAAAGCAAGGGGCCCCAGGACTTGGCGTAAACCACATCCGCATCGCGGAAGGAGTCTTCCATCGAGTCGGTCATCTCGAAGCGGGTACCATATTGGCGGGCCAACGCTTTTCCTTGCTCCACGATCTCCGGCATCAAAGAGAACTCGGGTGGATGGGCCAATGTAACGTCTAGTCCAAAGCGGGGCAACTGCAACAGCAGCGATTGTGCTACAGAGATCGGTTTTAAGTAGGAAGCAGCATACGCCCAGGAAACTGCGACCTTCTTTCCTCGCAGCTGGGAACCCTTTTTCTCAATGATTGTCAAGAGGTCGGCCAAGCACTGGAATGGATGGTAGATATCGCATTGCATGTTCAGCACTGGAACACGGCAGTGGCGGGCAACCTCATTAATGTAAGAATTGCCGACCCGCCAATCACAATGACGAATGGCAAGACCTTGGTAGTAGCGGCCCAGGATTTCCCCAATCTCTATAGGCGTATCGCCGTGAGCAATCTGCGTGGTCTTCGATTCGATGAAAGCAGCGTGGCCGCCCATTTGCGCAACTCCAGCCTCAAACGAAGCTCGCGTGCGCGTCGAGGAGAAGAAAAACAACATCGCCAGCGTCTTGTCGCGCAGAAAGGGGTGTGATTCACGCAAGGCGTATTTGCGTTTCAGATCAAACGCCACATCAAGGACCGTCTCCACTTCCTCTTTGGAGAAGTCAAGATCACCAATCAGGTTTCGTCCATACAACGATGTCTGCATCGGTTCCTACCTCTTTCAACCAGGTGCTAACTGAATTTGGGATACCGGTAGTATTGCACAGTGCCCATTCGCTGTCATGCTATCTCCCGCCACTAGCGCAATCAAGGATCCTGGGAAATCGGGGGTCGATCTACTCCATGGCTCCCAACACCAAAGCGAGCAGAGCCATCCGCATCACTACACCGTTGAAAGCTTCTTGCCAGTAACGAGACCAGCGGGTGATATCGACATCGGTCGGGATCTCATCCATCCGAGGTAAGGAGTGGAGGAGAATGGCGTCGGATTTGGCTTTGGTTTCCAATAGATGGCGAGTGATCTTGTAGTTATCCAGTGTCATCCCATGATCCCCGGCTTCCTGGCGGGCTTTGGTGTAATCTGGCTGCACGACGGGTTCCACCAATATCACGTCCGCTTCCGAAATCGCTTGTTCGACATGTTCAGCTTCACGGAAATTCACCGAGTACTGAGTGAGTTCTGATTTGAAATCGGGTAGAAGACCCATTTCTGGCGGAGAAACGAAGGTGATGGGGCAGTCAAATTGTGACAACGCATATCCGAGGGAGTGCATCGTGCGCATTCGCATATCTCCCACTGCCAACCAACGCAACCCGTCAATGCGGCCCTTTTCGCGCAAGACGGTATAGAGATCCGTCAGGATTTGTGTGGGGTGTTCCCCCCATCCATCACCGCCATTGATGATCGGTATGCTGGCCCATTTGGCGGCTTCGTGCGGCGCACCTTGCTGGAAATGGCGCATCACGATCACATCGCCATAGAACTCCAGCATTTTGACAGTGTCCTTAATGGACTCCTGGTAGAAGTCCCCGGCGCGAGTCATTTTGAAGTCCGCAAAACCAACTACTTTGCCTCCAAGCCGGCACATAGCTGATTCGTGCGCAAGACGGGTGCGGGTGCTCGGTTGATAAAAGGCAGTGACCATCGTCTTCTCTTTCAGCATGTCCACGTTTTTTCGGTTTCTAGCAATCGGCTCCAACATTTGCGCCACTTCGAAAATGCGGAAAAACTCCTGTCGTTCGAACTCCTTCAGTGACAGGATATCGCGACCTGCAAAGCTTCTCATGCGAATCTTCTCCTTTTTATTTCCCGTGATTTCGCGGCTGTGTTCTCACAGCTCCGCGGCGTGAAAAGAAAATATCACCTGTTATATTATCTCCGAAATCGGATTTCCGGCAAATCAGGTTCTGGGCAAAACCGCGATTGACCGGGGTGGTCAACTCTTTGGGCGGCGGCGGATCAGGTGAAATTTGCAGTAGTCACGCACGAAATAATTCAAGGAATACTCCACCGCGATGCCTTCGTTGCTGTACACCATTTCTTCCAACAACAACAGCGGGGTGTACTTCTTCACAACAAGTTTCCGCGCCAGCAAGGGTGGAGCAAAGGTGGGCAGCAGCTCCACTCGTGAGTAGGACACAGGAACCCCGCAGGAAAGAAGAAAATCCATCATCGAACCCTGGAATCCAGCCTGCAATTCCTCCAGGGTGGCTAGTTTCTCAGGAATCACGTCGTACATGTAAGCAACGGGTTTTGTCTCAATGGTCTTGACGCGGGTGGCGAAAAGCACAAAATCCTGTGACTCCAATCCGAATTTCTTCTGATAGGCGGTGTTGGCCCACTCCCGCCCAAATTGCAGATCCGTGGTGCCCGCCTCCAAACCCTGGCGCCGGGCCACGGAATCAAGGCTCTCCAGAACCTCCAAGCCCGACTGTAAGTAAGGTGGAGGAGAAGCAATCACCGTGCCGATTCCAGGTCGCCGTTGGATTAACCCATCTTCCTCAAACGAGCGGAGAGCCTCACGCAGGGTGGAACGGGAAATCCCCAATTCCTGAGCAAGCAAAGGCTCCGGTGGGAGCTTGTCGCCACTCTGGTACCGCCCTTGTTCAATCAGAAGCAACAACCGCTCTTCTGCCAACAAATGCAGTGGCCGTGAATCGGACCGCCTGTTGTGCTTATTTTCCAAGTGGATTGCCCTCTGCCATACTCCTACAGTGTAGGCAACCCCTGCTGATTGTCAACGCATCAGATGCGTCGATGGCGAACCCAATGATCCAACTCTGTGACCCATACCACACCCGACCTCTTTCGTGCTAGCCGGTTGATTTAGCCTAAACCATTTCAGCCGCCACTCCGCTTCGACTTCAAGCAAACCTTCATGCTTACTCAGCGTGAAAGCCAGGTTCGCTTCTCCCTCCAGTCGGTATCATTGCGGTTCGGTCATGCTTATAATGTACAGGATGATTCTCTCCGATAGCGATATCCAATCAGCCATCGAGCGGAATGAGATTCGTTTCGATCCCTGTATCGATCCGGATCTGCAGCTCCAGCCGGCCTCGATCGATTTACGTCTGGCGCGTTGGTTCCGTACCTTCAACACGAATCAGTGCTTTCTGATCGATCCTTTGGCAGCCCCCGACTTGGAGCAAGTCACGACACTGGTTGAGGTCAAGGGGGATCAGCCCTTCATTGTCCATCCAGGTGAGTTCGTTTTGGGATCAACATTGGAGTATGTCTGGTTATCAGCACGTTATGTGGCTAGAGTAGATGGGCGCAGCAGCTTGGGTCGCATGGGGATTATCATCCATTCCACCGCCGGCTATGTGGACCCGGGCTTCGAGGGGACGCTCACATTGGAGATTTCCAACGTGGGGAAGATCCCGGTAGCCCTTTACCCGGCAATGCGAATTTGCCAGATGTCTTTCTACCACACAGGCTATGTAACCCATCCCTATGGTTCCCAAGGCCGAGCCAAGTATCAAGGGCAACGCGCACCTACCGCATCGCGTCTGGGCCAAGATGAGGAGTTCCGGAGGAAAGCATGAGCATCCCACCACCCACAGTCCGCCGTCCACCGATCATCGAAGTAGCCGTTGTTTTGGCCTTGATCTTGGTTGCCCTGATGGTGGGGTTCGTTTTCTACAATCGACTTCCGCCATCCCTTTCACCCTCTTCCCCATCTCCTACGGCTACACCCCTAAACATCGATCAGCTGGTGCAGGAGGTTTCCAGCATCCGTCAGCTACCATTACAGCAGCCAATCATCTCGGAGTTCCAGGATGAAGTCCAACTGAAACAGCGACTGGAAGGCGAGATGGCGGACAAATTCGCACAAGAGGATTTGGCGACCTCCCAGCAAGTCTTGCAGTTCTTGGGTTTAGTACCGGCGGATGTCAAACTGGAGAACTTGCTGCTCGACCTTTACGGGGAACAAGTGCTGGGCTACTATGATGAACAGGTCAAAACATTGTTTGTGGTAGAACGCCCCAACGATAGCCAAGCTTTGGTCCGTTTTACGCTGGCCCATGAGATCACCCATGCCTTGGAAGATCAATCCTTTGATTTGGGACGCTTCAGTACGCCGCGTTTCTTGGGCAACGATGACCAGCTCTCGGCGGCTACAGCCATGTTGGAGGGGGATGCTTCCCTCAGCACAGCGTTCTATCTGAAGGCTAACACCAGCCTGGGTAGTTCGCTCAACTTGCTCTTTTCCGCTTTAAGCCAAGACAATAGCAAGCTGGAAAATGCACCTTTCTATGTGAAAGCTTCCCTCCAATTTCCCTACGAGGATGGGCTTCGTTTCGCTCAAACAGTGTATGAAACACAGGGATGGGCCGGATTGGATCAAGCCTTTACTGTGGTACCCTCCTCCACCGAGCAAATCCTTCACCCAGAAAAGTATCTGCAAGGCAATGACCCTCCCCAGGATGTGGAAATTCCCAAACAAGCTGAGTTGGAAGGTTGGACACTAGTACGGGACAACGTATTGGGTGAGTTCGACTTTCGCACCTGGTTTCGTACGCTGTTACCCGAAGAAGAGGCGAATCGGTACGCAGAAGGATGGGGGGGCTGCCGATATCAACTCTGGCAGCGGGAGAGCAGGGTTGTTTTTTTGCTGAACAGCGTCTGGGATAGCACCCAGGACGCCCAGGAGGCGAACTATGGCTTGGAGATGTTTCTGAAAAAACGTTTCGGTGCTGCTGGCAGCCCTTTTGCGGGCGGGTCTGAGTATTTCGGTAAGGGTGAAATGGCTCTATTGGTTCCCGTCCGCGATTTTGTACAAATGGTCATCGCGCCAGATGCAGACCTGGCGGCAGCTTTGCTCAGAGTTCTTCCCTGATTGAATCTAAATTCTTTCACGCGGTCGCTGATTTTGTGCCTTATAAAGAGCAATACCTACAGCGACCGGAAGACTCAGTGAATCGATTGTAGACTGAAACGCGATTTTCACCGTGTTAACCCCTTGCGACATTTCCACTGGCAGGCCGGCTCCCTCGTTGCCAAATACAAAGGCATGGGGCGACTGAATGGCAATCTCCTCCAGGTCGCTGACTCCGTCGGTAAAAAAAGCATACACGGTGCCCGGAAACTGTTTTTGCCAGATGGAATAGGAATCGAAATACCGGAAAGAAAGGCGAAACAGGGCGCCCATGGAAGCACGAATTGCTTTGGGATGAAACACATCCGCGGCAGGGCGGATTAACGCAAGTCGGGGTAACCCTAGACCAACCATCGTGCGGATGATGGTACCTAGATTCCCCATGTCGCTGGGCCCAACCAACACTACCTGGCTGTTGGTGGAATCCCAAGGCGGAGAGTATTTTTGGAAGATGCCAATGGCATAGGTATTTTCCGTAGACGACAGTCGTTCCAATAAATGATCGTCGATGTTACAAGGGATTCTCCGCCGGCGGCAGAGTTCCTCGATTTTGGCGATGCCTTGGTTTCGGTGCCCAATCGAGGATAAGATCACCTCACGCACCTGCTCGGGCTGCTGGGTAAGCAGCTCCAGCGTCGGGAAAACCCCAATTGAATGGGAATGGGGGCTATCCCGATCGTAACGTTTCCGACGCATTACCAAACTACCGCCCGAACCCTATTTCGCCCAGAACCAACCAATCAATCTGCGCGGCCAAGTTGTCTCCGGGGACATTCATGACGAACTTTCCAGATTGTTCGAGCAATGCATGGCAATGACGCGAAGGACGAGCAGGAATTCCCACTATCGGTGGATGGGAATACAGATGGATCCTCCAGAACAAAGCGAACAGATTGGAAAGCTTCCCTGGAGCCGTGTAAGAAACCAAGACCGTCGGGTTTGGGGCTAGGGCCTTCCTTCATAAGGGATAATTGCCTCATTGCCTTGTTATTATAGCAATGGACGGAAAGGATGGTGCGCCAATGTTTCATCGAAAGGCAGGCTCGATCCTGATCGTGCGCCTGCAAACCGGGGAAGACGTGGTGACTTGCTTACAGCAGGTCGCGCAGGAGTATGGCCTGCAAACAGCGGTGATTCTCTCAGGAATTGGGATGTGGCAGGAGACGGAACTGGGATTTTTCCAGGGACCCGCGGCGGGATATGAGATTTTTCGCTACCCGGAGCCTTGCGAACTTCTTGCGTTAGCCGGCAATCTCTCCCGGCAGGAAGGCGGTATCCATCTGCATCTACACGCCACCTTGGCTACGCCTAACGGGTCAGCAGTAGGCGGCCACGTGTTCAAAGCCACCGTCAACCTGACCAACGAACTATCTCTACTGGAAACTGATATCCCCATCTTCCGCCGCAAGGAAGAGAACGGGCTGATGGGAATGTTTTTGGAATAGACTTTTGCAGGATACAACCTCAAACATTGCTGGGTAAGGAATTCTGGCAAGAGATCATCGATGGGGGCGACTATCGGAAGAGCAAAAGGAGGATCGCATGGACGAATCGCGCAAACAAATCCTCTAAGAAGCAATGGCCATCGAAATGACGGGCAGGGAGTTTTACCGCGTCACCGCTGAGAAAACCAGTGACGACCAAGGGAGGGAGACTTTCAAATTCCTGGCCACCGAGGAAGAGAAGCATTTCCATCTTCTGCAAACATGGCTGCTGAAGGGTTTTCTCACCCGAATTCGTTCGTCGGATCGGGGAAAAGCATTTCGAGATGTCTGCCACGAGCATTGGCGCACAAGTTGCGAGAAGAACTCACTGGAGTTCTATTCGAAAGCAGCCCAAGATGCTTCCGACCCAGCTGAAAACGAGTTTCTAGGAACTGACCGCATGGGAGACCCAGCATCACCAAATGCTTGTAAAGGAATTGGAGTCGCTCCAAGAAGTTTATTGGACGACGAACCGCTGCGCTCCGTTCTAAGCTTGCTGTTACTCCCACAATGTTGCCCCCATGTGCGGTCATGGCGTAGGCGAACCGGTCCTGAAAGATTTCATATCAAGGATGTGTCCGTTCTGGCAGAGCACCAGGGTCAAACCTGGCGATAGGGCAGTGCAACACTCTATTGGATTCGCCGTGCATCTCGTAATGGTCAACGCTTGGGCGTTCGACAGATGGGGGGTTTTGGCAAATTGTAAACGACGCCGCCCTTTGTTACACTTCCCGCTTAGTTTGTATTTGGAGGTTATACTGCCCGATGCCCCTTTCGATCGCGATTGTAGGTCTGCCGAATGTAGGAAAGTCAACTCTCTTCCAGGCTTTAACAGCCAAGAAAGTGGAACGGGGGGACTATCCCTTTTCCACCACCGAACCCAATGTGGGGATCGTGGCGGTCCCGGACCAACAGGTGGACTACCTGGCTTCTCTTTGCCGTTCACAAAAGAAGGTTTACACCAATATCGAATTCATTGATGTGCCGGGTTTGGTGGATGGTGCCAGTCGTGGTGAGGGATTGGGTAATCGCTTTTTGGCTCGAATCCGCGAATCGGATGCAGTTCTCTTCCTTTTGCGAGCATTTGATAACAGCTCTCTCGTGTTTCATCGAGCGATATTGGATCCCCTGGGGGAGAAGGAGATTCTGGAAACAGAATTGATGCTGAAGGACCTGGAAACCGTCAGCCGCCGCGTGGAGATCCTGGGTAAAGAACTCAAAGCTGGAAGGAATGGTCTCGCCAGACGGGAATGGGAAACATTGCTACTCGCCCAGCAGTTGCTGGATCAAGGGACCATGCTGGTAGAACACCCATGGGCGGACGATGAACAGATGTTGCTTCGGGCATACCAGTTCCTCAGCCTGAAACCCCGCTTATACCTACTGAATGGCCCATCGGACATGATCCAGCAGCAATGGCGAGGGGCATTCCAAAACCACAACTGGCCGTGGATGACCTTGGATGTGCAAAATGCCTGGGAATTTGCCGGTTTCTCGATGCAAGAACGCATGGAATTGGGTTTACCCGTCCCATCGGAGCTGGATAGGCTAATCAGACATTGTTACGGTCTGTTGGACTTGATCACCTTTCTAACCACGGGCCCGGATGAGACCCGGGCTTGGACATTGGTGCGGGGGAGTAAGGCAGCCCAGGCCGGTGGCGTGATCCATACGGATTTAGAAAGGCGTTTCATCCGCGCCCAAGTGATCGCTTATCAGGCTTTATTGAACGCCGGAGGTTTCTCGCAAGCGCGGGAGCGAGGATGGTTGCGGGTGGAAGGCAAGAAGTACCCAGTGCAAGACGGGGATGTGCTGGAGATCCTGCACAACGCGTAAAGGGGCACTTGCTTAACGTTTCGTGGCAGTGTGATAATCACCAAGGGAATCTCAAGCTCCTCTGAAAACCCCCAAAACCTGCATGGAGGTAACGGATGATTTCGTGGGATGCACTATTGTCTGAGCGGGCTAAGCTGATTAAAGGCTCTGCCATTCGCGAACTGCTCAAACTCGTGAACCAACCCGACATCATTTCCTTGGGCGGAGGGATGCCCGATCCGCGATTATTCCCGGTGGAGCGAATTCGCGAATGCGTCAACGATGTGCTAACCAACAATGCCCCTACAGCCCTTGGTTATGGCACTACCGAAGGCGTACCTGCGCTACGGGCTTTGCTGGCGGAGATGTCCGTAGATAGGGGAATCCGTGCCACAGCGGAAAATGTGGTGGTTACCGCTTCCTCCCAGCAAGCACTGGACCTAATCGCAAAAGTGATGTTAGATCCGGGCGATATCGCACTGGTGGAAGCGCCCTCCTACCTGGGTGCACTGCAGGCTTTTTCCGCCTTCCAGGGTCTGTGCATTGCCATCGACATGGATCACGATGGCATCCGCATAGACATCCTTGAGGATCGATTAAAAGCCCTTCGACAGGCTAACAAATCGATCAAATTCATCTATGTGGTCCCCTCTTTTCAAAACCCAACCGGTTTAACCATGTCGGTGGAACGGCGCAGGCAATTGCTCGTCATATCGGAGCAATACAACATTCCGATTGTAGAAGATCATCCCTATCATGCCCTGCGCTACCAAGGTGAGCGCGTTCCCTCCATTGCTTCGATGGACAGCAATGGGCATGTTGTTTATATGGAAACCTTTTCTAAGATCCTCAGTCCCGGGTTACGCATCGGTTGGGTCATCGGCCCGGAAGTGTTCGTGCGCAAGTTGGCGCTGGCAAAACAAGCCACCGATCTCTGTACTTCTCCTTTCACCCAGTTCATCGCGTATGAATTCTGCAAACGAGGGTACATGGCGGAGTATGTGGAAGTGATTCGCCCGGAATACAAGAAAAAACGCGATGCCATGTTGGAAGCATGCGCCGAGTTCATGCCGGAGGGCGTCAAGTGGACTCATCCCGAAGGCGGGATGTTTCTTTGGATGGATTGTCCCAAATCCATCGACACCACAGCCATGCTGGCCGACTCCCTCGCAGCAAAAGTAGCCTATGTGTCCGGCACGAGTTTTTACCCGGATGGTCGTGGTGAAAACAGCATGCGTTTGAACTTCTCCTTCAACCCCCCGGAGATCAATCGCGAAGGGATTCGTCGGCTAGCCGGAGTCATCAAGAACCACCTCCAGTAATCAGCGCACCCCGCTGGAAATCGAGGGCAGCCTGCAGGCCGCCCTCTTCATTCTGGTGGTCTCCGGAAAAACCTTTTACAATCGGATCAATTGCCACCGTTTAAGGAGAAAACAATGCGAGTGGAATTGCGTTCCGATACCTTCACCATACCAACAGAAAGAATGCGCAAGGCCATGTATGATGCGGAGGTGGGCGATGATGTATTCGCGGAAGATCCCACCGTGAACTTACTGGAAGAGCAGTCTGCTGCCTTATGCGGTAAGGAAGCCGCTCTGTTCGTTCCCAGCGGCACCATGGCCAACCAAATCTGCGTCAGGGTCCAGGCTCCTCGCGGTTCAGAGATTATCCTGCAGGAGGAAGCCCACCTCTGGGTACATGAAGTAGGTGGTTTGGCCGCGTTGGCTCAGGTGCAGACATGCCTGACCAAAGGCAAGGGCGGGATCATTCAGCCGGATGAGTTGCCCTCTCTATTCCGCATCAACGACATTCATTGTCCACCGACCAAACTCGTCTGTATCGAGCAAACGTCGATGATGGCCGGCGGCACGATTTACCCACTAGAAATCATCCAGGCAATCGCCCGGATCGCACAGGAGCGGGGCGCAAAGGTGCACATGGATGGTGCCCGCTTGTTCAATGCCGTGGTGGCCTCCGGGATTCCCGCAGCCGTGTACGCCTCACCGGTGGACTCGTTGATGTTCTGTCTGTCCAAAGGTTTGGGTTGCCCTGTTGGTTCGATGGTGGTCGGCAGCGTGGATTTCATCAGAGAGGCACGGGTTGTCCGCAAGCTGTATGGTGGAGGAATGCGTCAGGTTGGCGTATTGGCGGCTTGCGGTCTGGTTGCGCTGGAAGAGATGATTCAGCGCCTGGCTGAGGATCATCAAAAAGCGCAAATCCTGGCGGAAGTCATTCAAAGCTGCTCCAAGGTGGAACCGGATTGGCCATGGCCCCAGACCAACATCGTGGTCTTCGGTTTAAAAGAAGGAAATGCTGCATTGATGGAACAGAAGCTGGCGGAACACGGCGTGTTTTGCCTGGCAATGGAAGACAATCAGCGAATCCGCCTGGTAACGCACAAAGATGTTTCTTTCGATCAAATTCAATACGCTAACGACGTCCTGAAGGAATTACTCAATTGATAGCGAGAATGAGTCGATCATGGATTGCACCCTGAAAACGAATCGGATCTCCTGTAACTGTACCTATGAGCCCTGCTCGCGCAAAGGGAGATGCTGCCAGTGCCTGAGGTACCACTTGCAAATGCGAGAACTTCCGGGCTGTTGTTTTCCACCAGAGGCGGAGCGAACCTATGATCGCTCCCAGGAGCATTTCATCCGGATTGTGAGCCGGCCGTAATTCACTAAAGCCGATCCCGATCGGATTATCTTTTTTCCGGATGGGATCGCTTCCACAGACGGCTGGAAATTAGTTCCAGCCAAAGGAACGCCGGGAGTAGCATCAATCTCTCATAAAGACCTTTCCAGTCTCTTAACCATGCTGTGGGGAACCAGTCCCAACCGAGAGCCATGCTCAAAGTAATCACTGCGACGATCACACCTGCAATGGACAGATCCCGCCAGCAAATGTCCCGTCAGAGCAAAACCGGAGACAGCATTGTACATAGCACGAATAGCAATATCGCGCCGCGGGTGACCTGCTGGTGCCAGATGCCGATCGCAGTCTGAAAGCCCGGGTGGTTCGTAGGAAAACAGGCAATCAGCAAGAAGCTAAAAACCAACAGCATCAAACCGAAGGAAAGCTAGCGAGTGGATTTCCCCCGCTAATGCCAGCCCAACCCACCGGCCAGCATCGCTAGACAGAGGGCAAACAGGATTAACGCGAACGTCTGCAGCCAGCCAGTAGAAACCCAAACCAGCTGACTAATCGTTTGCCGCACCCAATCGTAATTTGGCTCGAGCAAAGCGCCGATCGTAACCAAAATGGCAAACAGGGGCGGACCAATCATTCCGGCCAGCGCCATTGCTCGGATCAAAAACAGTGGAGGTGCGCTAGAAGGGCGGTCCATGGGTTCAAACATATCATCGTGGAACGAACTCACTGCTTCCTTCCATTTTTCCTTCCAAATTGGAACAATACGGAACATGATCCTTGGCATTGAGACCTCTTGCGACGAGACTGCGGTGGCTTTGCTGGAAGAGAACGGCAAGGCGCTGGTCTCCCTCGTTTCTTCCCAAATCGATTTGCATACCCGTTATGGCGGTGTAGTACCGGAGCTGGCCTCCCGCAGGCACCTAGAAATGCTGGTTCCCCTGATTGAAGAGGCTTTCGGGCGGGTTGACTCTGGTTGGATCGAGGTAAAAGCGATCGCTGTCACCCAAGGTCCGGGATTGGTCGGTGCGTTGTTGGTGGGCCTGGAGTTTGCCAAAGCAGTGGCGATTGCCTATGGGCTGCCATTGTTGGGCGTCAACCATTTAGCTGGCCATGTGTATGCCACATTTCTGGAGTTCCCCCAAAAGCTGCCTGCAATAGCCTTGATCGTTTCCGGCGGTCATACCGAACTGGTCTTGCTGGATGAGCTGGAACGCTTCCATTCGTTGGGGACGACTCGCGACGATGCCGCCGGGGAAACGCTGGATAAAATTGCCCGTTTCCTCGGTCTGCCCTACCCTGGCGGGCCGGAAATCCAATGTTTGGCTCTGCAGGGCAATCCCGCCTTCCACCGCTTCCCGGTGGGAGAATTGGATAACCCTTTGGACTTTTCCTTCTCTGGCTTAAAAACTGCCGTGCTTTACTTCGCGGAAGCTTGGCGCAAGGAAGGTAGAAGTTTGCCCTTAGCCGACTTGGCGGCGTCTTTCCAGGAGGCCATCGTCCACGCATTGATCCGCAAGACAGAACGCGCCATCGATCAGACTGGCGTCCGCCAGCTCATTGTGTGTGGCGGGGTGGCTGCCAACCATCGGTTGCGTCAGCGGATGCAGGAGCTTGCCGACCGAAGAAATGTGGCTCTGCAGGTTCCTTCCCCTGGGCTCTGCACGGATAATGCGTTGATGATTGCCCGAGCAGGTTTGGCAAACCTTCAAAAAGGGAGGTTCCTCTCTTTACGCGAGGACGCCGATCCAAATCTGAGCTTGTTCCGTTTGGACTGAGCATTTGCGGAACGGGACGCTCCTGGCCGAACTCGCTTCTACGGTGGCACGATCCAACGTGCTCCCCCTGGGAAGTCCCTGCAATTTAAATTGCTACTTCTGTTCCAACCGATACAATCCGCCCGGAATCAGGATCAGAAGGTTACCCTTCCTGACATTGACCGAGCTCGAACCGCTTTTTGACTTTCTCGACCCATGTCGGAAAATCGTGATCGGGGAATCGGCCACCCGTCTTTGTGAAGGTGAACCCTTGCTTCACCCGCAATGCCTGCAAGTCCTGCAGCGATTGCGTTCACGCTTTCCCCAAGCGCACATCCAGCTCACCACAAACGGACTTCTTTTGTCTGGGGAAATGCAAAGGGAACTGGCAATGCTCGTTCCGCTGGAATTGGTGATCTCGTTCAACTCGTTGGTTCCCCACACTCGGAATCGCTGGCTGGAGGATCCTCGGCCGGAGCGAACCATCCAGCAATTCCGTTGCCTGGGTGAGAATGGGGTGTCCTTTCAGGCTTCATTTCTGTTGGCACCGCCCTTTCTGTCGAAGGTTCCGGTCGCGTTGAAGCAAGCTGCCGCCTGGGGTGCATCGCTCCTGCGCTTATTGCTCCCGGGCGGTTCCGCATTGGCACCGGAAGAGCTACAGGGTTCCCTGGCATACTGGCATGAACAGTCAAGGCAAGTCCAAGGCTGGCGAAAAGAGGTGGCGGTGCCAATTATCCTTGAGCCGCCCGTTCTGGATGACTTGGCGGCGGATGTGGATGGAGTGTTTCCCGGATCGCCGGCAGCGCTGGCCGGTTTCTGCCCGGGGGATCGGATTACACTGATTGACGGAGAGATCCCTTTCTCCCGGGTGGACGCCTTCGCTGCATTGGAACTAGCGGTGAACCCATTGTGCCGGGTGGAGCGACAAAACGATGTCCTTTGGCTTCAGCTGCAAAAAGAACGGGGAGCCAAGAGTGGTGTGGTGGTTTCACGAGATATCAGCAGACGAGAGCTGGAAGACACATTTCGGTTCACTCCCTCTTCCGGCCGTGGACTGATACTGACCAGCGAGTTGGCTGCGCCGATTCTAACAACGGCACTGAGCGCAGGATTTCACGACCTATCGGTTTCCATCGCAGCCAACCAAACCTTCGGCGGCTCGATTCGCGTGGCTGGGTTGCTTTGCGTCCAGGATATCCTCAAGGCATGCCAGGAGCTTCGTTATGCCGGTACGGCTTGGGATTGGTTATTATTGCCTGCCGCACCCTTCGATGCCGGAAGGGATCTCTGTGGTCAGCCGATGGAATCGCTGGCGGCAGAGTGCGGATCTCCCGTCTACTTTTCCGGATCCGGCCCCGTTCGCCAATAACGAGCGCCATCGATGGTGCGACCCAGGAACCCCCAACTGAACATAAGCCTCCGCAAGAGCGCAGCGTCTGCAAAAGTGTGCCATTGCAG
>Ga0315289_10007647_pt1 | contig 15726 bp, 9 predicted proteins | sample YL17G11_40_MG_FD_203452 | JGI IMG/M metagenome (GOLD analysis project Ga0315289, IMG submission 203452) | Sediment microbial communities from Yellowstone Lake, YNP, Wyoming, USA - YL17G11_40 | ecosystem: Environmental > Aquatic > Freshwater > Lake > Sediment | place: USA: Wyoming | collected... | reverse complement strand
TTGTGTTGGTCTGGCTTGGCCCTCTGGGGCCGAAAACCAAAACCGCCCCCCCCGGGTTGGGGTTGGGGGGCGGGGGGTGGGGGGGCGCTGTGGTCAAAACACGAAGTGATTATGGGACAGATGCTAAGCGGAGTCCAAGAACAACTTCCACTTTTCGCGACGCGTCTTATGCCACGCCTCCGAAAGGATTTACGTCAAGACACCAAGTTCTTATTGGACGGCCGCTGACAGTCGGAGGCAGAAGTACGATCTGGTGCTTTGGATAAACCTTACTGGCCTGCAAAACCGCCGCTTCGGCAGTACAATAAACGGATGCCGCACCTGGGACTACACGTGATCGCCAAGCCCATCGGGCCGATCTGCAACTTGCGCTGCGCCTATTGCTTTTACTTGCAGACACGATCGCTCTACGGGCCGGGTGAAACGTGGCCGATGTCGCCGCAGACGCTGGAGGCCTATATCCGGCAGTACTTCGAGGCCCAGCCCGAAGTGCTCGACGAAATCGATTTCGCCTTCCAGGGAGGCGAGCCCACGCTATTGGGGTTGGATTTCTTCCGCCGGGCAGTCGGGTTGCAGCAGAAGTACGCGCCGGCCGGGATGCGGATTCACAACTCCCTGCAAACCAACGGCCTGCTGCTGGACGACCCGTGGTGCGAGTTCCTGCGGCAGCACAACTTCTTGGTGGGCTTGTCGCTGGACGGACCAGCCGAGCTGCACGATAAATACCGGCGCGATCCGCAAGGCCGGGGGACGTTCACCCGGGTGGTGCAGGCGCTGGAGCGGCTGCGTCGGCACGGCGTCGAGTTCAACGTCCTCAGTTGCGTGCACCGCCACAACGGCGATCATCCCCGCCGCGTTTACCGGTTCTTGCGCGAGTGCGGCGTGCAGTTCATGCAATTCATCCCGATTGTCGAACGCCTCGACACCACGCGCCCGTACGAAGATCCCGGCGATGTCCGGCCCGAAGCGCTCGTCAGCACACGCAGCGTCCTGCCCGAGCAGTTCGGCCGGTTCCTCGTGCGCCTGTTCGACGAGTGGGTGCGGCAGGATGTGGGCACGATTTTCGTGCGCGATTTCGATCAGGCGCTGGCCGCCTGGTCCGGCGCGGGGGCGACCTTGTGCGTATACGCCGAGCATTGCGGCCGGGCAACTGCCGTCGAGCACAACGGCGACCTCTACAGTTGCGACCACTTCGTCGATCCGCCGCACAGGCTGGGCAACATCCACCAGGCGACGATCCGGCAGTTGGCCAACGGGCCGGCTCAAGAGGCGTTCGGGCTGGACAAAAAGCGGCGCCTGCCGCAAGCCTGCCGCGGCTGCGGCTTGCTGTTCTGCTGCCACGGCGGCTGTCCGAAAGATCGCTTCCTGCGAACATTCGACGGTGAAACGGGTTGGAACTACTTGTGCGCGGGATACAAGATGTTTTTTGCGCACATCGACCCGGTCATGCGCGCGATGGCCGCCGAGCTGCACTCGGGCAGGCCGGCCGCGGCGGTGATGCATCGTCTGCGCGCCCAGCAGCAGCACGCCCGGCAGAAGAGTGCCGCGCCGGACCGCCCGCTGCGGCGCAACGACCCCTGCCCGTGCGGCTCCGGCAGAAAACTCAAAAACTGCTGCCTGCGACGCTGAAGCGGCCCCAGGGTAGTGATTCACAATTCGGGGAGGCTATGCTGCCGGAGAAGCCGATGCCTGCGAAAACCGCCGTGCCGAGCGGTCGCGCCGCAGCCACGAAGCAAACGGGCAGCAGAGCGCCGGCCGCGCCGACGTCCCGGCTTCCGACCATCTTGGCCGCCGGCCTGATTGTGCTGGCAGCGGTCGCCGCGTATCAAAACAGCTTTGCCGGGGTCTTCGTTTACGACGATGACGACGCCATTGTGCAGAATCTCACCATCCGTCGGCTTTGGCCCCTCTGGCAAGCATTATCCCCGCCGACGAACGGGGAAACCGTCAGCGGCCGGCCGCTGCTGAACCTCTCGCTGGCGTTGAACTACGCGGTCAGCGGCCTTCGCGTTTGGAGCTACCACGTCACAAACCTGGTGATCCACGTCGCGGCGGCGTTACTCTTGTTCGGTATCCTGCGGCGGACGTTGTTTACGCCAGCGCTGTGCGACCGTTTCGGCCGCGTCGCCCTGCCGTTGGCCTTGGCCTGCGCGATGATCTGGATGGTGCATCCACTGCAAACCGAGTCGGTCACGTACGTCGTGCAGCGGGCCGAGTCGCTGGCCGGGCTGTTCTACCTGCTGACGCTGTACTGCGTGATCCGCGGCGCGGGGACTGTCCCCTTTTTCGCCGCCGCCGAGCCCGCTTCGCCGAACACCGCACCTGGCGAAAAAGGGGACTGTCCCCCTCGGCACCGTCCCGGCCACATCCAGCGGGCAAGATGCCCGCGGTCCATGTTTTGGGATCGGCCCGTAGTGTGGTACGCTGCGGCCGTCCTGGCGTGCCTGCTGGGAATGGCCACGAAGGAAGTGATGGTCACGGCGCCGCTGGTAGTGGTTTTGCACGATCGGACCTTTCTGGCAGGTTCGTTTCCGCAGGCGTGGCGGCGGCGCTGGGGGTTGTACCTGGGCCTGGCGGCAACCTGGGCGCTGTTGGCCTTTCTGGTTCTCTCGACCGGCCTGATCGGCCGCCAGCCCGAATTGGGCGCGCCGGACGCTTTCAGCTACGCCTACACGCAGCCGGGCGTGATCTTGCACTATCTGCGGTTGTCCGTTTGGCCCAGGCCCTTGTGCCTGGACTACGTGTGGGCGGTGGCCAACGGGTTCTGGGAGATCTTTCCGGGGGCCGTCGTGGTAACGCTGCTTGGGGCAGCGACCCTCTGGGGCCTGCTTCGACGCACAGCCTGGGGCTTCTTGGGAGCGTGGTTCTTTTTGATCCTCGCCCCCACGTCGAGCATTTTGCCGCTGGCCGAGTTGGCATTTGAGCATCGCATGTACCTGCCGCTGGCCGCGGTAGCGGTGCTGGCAGTTACGGGGGGATATGCGTTGTGGGATTGGTTGCTGCGCCGAGGGCAAAGGGGACAGTCTCCTTTCTCGCCCAGCATGAGGTCGACCAAAATCGGTTGGTGGACGGCGAAAAACGGAACGGTCCCCAACCTGGCGATGGTCATGCGCTGGGCGGCCCCGGTGGCGGTATTGGCGGCCGTGCTGGTGGCCCTGGGATGCACCACGGCGGCACGGAACCGCGACTACCGATCGGCCGTTGGTTTCTGGCAGGATGCAGTGGACAAGCATCCGCAGAGTTTCTTCGTTCACTATGCCCTAGGCAAGACACTCTTTGACTCCGGCAGGGCCGATGAGGCCATCGCACAGTACCACGAGGCCTTGCGGCTGAAGCCTGACTACCCCGACGCCCACAACAACCTGGGCCTGGTGCTGGCCGACTTGGGCAAGACCGACGAGGCCATCCAATGCTACCGCGAGGCCCTGCGGTTGCAGCCGGACAACGCGGGAATCCGCAACAACCTGGGGTTGGTGCTGGCCGACTTGGGCAAGATCGACGAGGCCATCCAATGCTACCGCGAGGCCCTCCGCCTGAAGCCCAAATACCCCGATGCCCACAACAATCTGGCCAATGCCCTGGCTGATCAAGGCAAATCCGACCAGGCCAGCGCGGAGTTTGAGGAAGCCCTGCGGTTGCAACCCGATCACCCCAAGGCCCACTACAACCTGGGCAACCTGTTGCTCGACATGGGCCGAACCGACGAAGGAATGCAGCGCTACGAAGAGGCCTTGCGGCTGAAGCCCGATTTTGCCGAGGCTCACAACAGCCTGGGCACCGCCCTGGTGAAGTTAGGCCGGCTCCAGGAGGCGATCGAACATTACAACCAGGCCTTGCAGCTCAAACCCGACGACGCCATCGCCCATCACAATCTGGCCAAAGTGCTGGTGGGCACCGGCAGGCTCGACGAGGGGATCGAACATTACAACCAATTCCTGCAACTCGTCCCCGATTCCGTAGTTGCCCTGAATAATCTGGCCTGGCTGCTGGCCACCCGCGAGCCGGCGAAGGCGGGCGACCCGGCCAGGGCGATCGAGCTGGCCCAGCGGGCGCGGGAGTTGACCCGTCAAGAGAATCCTTTCTGCCTTGATGCGCTGGCCGCCGCCTACGCCGCAGCCGGCCGATTCGCCGATGCGATCACCACTGCCCAACGGGCTATGGAATTGGCCGAATCGGCCGGGCAGGCGACGTTGGCCAAAAACATCCGGTCCCGGCTGGAACTCTACCGCACCGGCCGCCCGTACCGGGAAAGCCCCCGTGCACCGGCCCAAAGCAAGCCGTAGTGCTCCCCATCGAGGAAGGCCAACCCGCAGCCAGGTAGCTAACTCTCCAGGCTCTTGTCATCGGAAGTGTTCACGGGCGTTCTTGCGGACGAGGCTTGTCGCTATAATAGAATAGAGAAGTACTGCAGCCCTTGCTCTCAGGAGGCAATCCCGTGACCGAAGTTGTGGTCCAAGGCACCTTGAAACCCGATGGCACGCTGGAACTGAGCCAGCCCGTAAATCTGCCCGCTGGTGAGGTTCGGGTCATCGTTCAACCAATCACGGCTCCTTCGGGAGAAAGCGCGCTGACGGTCTTGGAACGCATCTGGGCGGAGCGTAAGGCGATGGGGATGCCGGGGCGAACGAAGGAGCAGATCAACGCCGACGTCCAGTCCATGCGAGATGAATGGGAAGAACGTCAGCGGAAACTTGAAAAGATCCAGGCCGAGGCTCGTACCGTCAAGGAGTGACCTTCGTGCTGATCTACCTGGACTCGAACATCGTCATCTACCTGATCGAACAACCCGCCCAGTTTGGCCCTCAAGCCTCGGCACGCATCGCCTGGACGGCCGTGGCAGGTGATAGGATCGTGGTGAGCGACCTGACGCGCCTGGAGTGCCGTGCCAGTGCAATTGCCGCTGCTGATCGGGTCACCTTGGCACAGTATGATGCCTTCTTCAGTCGGCCGGCACGCAGCGGCCCGCCGCCCAGGAGCGCAGTTGCTGCACACGTTCCCGCATCACCACCGCCAGCGGCTGCGTCGCCTGGATCGCCGCCAGGATGTGCTCCGTGCCGCACTCCGCCTTGTCGGCAAACGCGACGTACAATCCGGAGATTACGGCTTGCTCGATTTCGGAGCCGGTGAATCCATCGGCGGCGGCCACCAGGCGGGCCATGTCGAAGTTGCACGGCTCGCGCCGCCGCTTCTTCAGATGGATGACAAAGATGGCCTCGCGCTCCTTGGCCGCCGGCAGATCGAGGAAAAAGATCTCGTCAAAACGGCCTTTGCGCATCAATTCCGGCGGAAGCTGGGCGATATTGTTGGCCGTGGCGATCAGGAAGATCGGATGGCGGTGGTCCTGCATCCAGGAGAGCAGCGTGCCGAACATCCGCTGCGACAAGCCGCCGTCGGCCGAGTCGCTCGTGGCCGAGGCGAAGGCCTTCTCGATTTCGTCGATCCAGAGCACGGCCGGGGCCATCGATTCGGCCTGGTGCAGCGCCTCGCGCAGCCGCGCTTCGCTTTCGCCGATAAACTTCTGATAGAGCACGCCGGGGTCCATCCGCAACAGCGGCATCCGCCAGGCCGAGGCCACGACCTTCGCGCACAGGCTCTTGCCGCAGCCCTGCACGCCCAAGAGCAAGATCCCGCGCGGCGGGTCGAGGCCGAACTCCCGCGCCCGGGTCGTAAAGCCGGCCGAGCGCTGATTGAGCCAGTGCTTGAGGTTCTTCAGCCCGCCGATTTCGTCGGGCGCAACGTCGGCCACGATCGACTCCAGGCAGCCGGTCGTCCCCAGCCGGGCGCGCTTGGCATCGACGATCTTCGGCAGATCGGAGCTATCCAACACGTTATCGTAGTAGATGGCCCCGGTGACCACCCGGGCGGCTTCGTCGGCCGTCAGCCCGCGCAGCGTTTGCACGAGTTGATCCAGTTCACGCTTGGTCAGCTTGGATTCGATTTCCCGCAGGCTCCGCCGCTGCGCCTCCTGAAAGGTATTGCGCACCACTGCGGTGAGTTCCTCTTCGTCGGGCCAGCCCACGTCGTAGGGAACCGTCAGTCGGCGCACCTCGGGCGGCAGCGGCACCGAATCGACCAGAATCAGCGACCACAAGCGCGTATCGGACGAAAAATACAGATCGCGCAGGTGCCGCACCACCTGCGGGTCCTTGCAGTGCGCCCCGAGATCTTTGAAGCAGTAGATCACCGGATAGCCCGACTGCTTCACGTACTGCAACGCCGCTGCCGGCTTGCCCGGCTCGACGAGCGTTTTGGTCGCCTCCGGCGGCAGGGGGATCAAGCCCTCGGTCACGGACCACTGCGACAGCGGCAGCCGCAACTGTTTGGCCACTTCCCCCACCACGCGCGTCGCCCGGGGTTCGTCGGCGGTTTCCATCGAGATGATGGGGTTCCCCGCTTGGATCAGCAGTTTGAGACTATCGGATCGCATCGCCAATACCCCTTCCGTTACGCTCGCATTGTACCTGAGTGTGGGGGGCCACACAAGAGGGCGCGGGTCAGGAGTTTTGTGCATGTGATGGGCACATGTCACGTCGTGTCTCAGGCAGATAGCGAGTGATGGGTGCCATGCTTGCTAAGCGAGCGAAGCGAGACAGCAAGCATGTTGGCCCTCGGACTTCGCCCCATCATGCCCACGCAAGCGTGGGCATGGCACCATCTTGTCCGAATCGCCCAGCATGCAAGCGCGGGATTCTGCCTCACGCCGGCAGGTCGTGGCCCTTGGTTTCGCGGGCGAACATGAGCGCGACGATGCCCACGGCGAACAGGATGCCCAATAGCGAAACGCAGTTCTCCAGCGACATCTCTTGTTGGCCGCGGAGCCAGGCCACCAGCACCAGGATCGGGGCCGCCGCGAGCCGGCCGCCGTTGAAGCAGAACCCGCTGCCGGTGCCGCGCAGGCGCGTGGGAAACAGTTCGGGAAAGTAGATCGCGAAACCGGCGTGGAAACCGCCCGTGAGGAAGCCGAAAATCGGTAGTGCTATCCAGAGCGCTTCGATCGGCGCCGCCGAGAAGCCCTGAAACAGCGCCCAGGTGCTGAGCAAGGCGCCCGAAAGATACACGAGGAACGCACGGCGTCGGCCGGTGCGCTCGGAAATCGGCCCGAAGGCCAGCAGTCCCGGCAGCGCGCCGATGTTGACCAGCAACATGCCGAGCATCTCGGCGTGCTTGACGGCCGTAGCCTGCCCTTCGGACGTGGCGTCGGCCGCGCTTCCTTCAGTCGCATCGGCCGACAGGGCCGCGTAGTATTGCTTGGCCTTCTGCCGGTAAAGATCCTTGCCGTAGATGTGTACGCCCCAATAGGTACCTAGCCCGACGGTCGCCAGGGTCGTGCCCACCAGCGTATTGCGCAGCAGCGAGCGGGTGAACAAGTCGGCCACGCTGCCGGTTCTCTTGGCGCGATCGATCCGGGCCGTCTCCCGCGCCTTGATCCACTGCTCCGGCTCGCGGAGTTGGTAGCGGACCCACAGCGTCAGCAGGGCCGGAAGGGTGCCCAGCGCGAAGCCCCATCGCCAGCCGAGCCGGGGATTGGCTACGACCAAGAACCCTGCCAGCACGGCCAGGTAGATGCCGCACACGCTAGATGAATGGAAGATGCCCAGCGAGTACGCCCGGGCGCGCATCGGGAAGACCTCGGCGACCATTGCGCTGGCGACCGCCCATTCGCCGCCCACGCCCATGGCCACCAGGAACCGCAGCAAGGCCATCTGCCACCACGTCTGCACGAAGGCCGTCGCACCCGTGAAGCAGGAGTACATCAAGATGGTCAAGATCATCGCCTTGGTGCGGCCGATGCGATCGCTAAGAACGCCGAACATCACCCCGCCCAGGGCGCCCCCCAGCAGAAACATGCCCAGGGCGACGTTGTTGTAGAAATGGACGGCCGTTTCGCGCGCTGCGGCCGAAGCATACGCGTCCGCGGGCAGCAGCGAGGGCATGGCCTCGTTCATGCTGGCCACGAAGATCTGCCCCTCGAAGGCGTCGAAGATCCAGCCCAGGCACGCGATCAGCAGCACGAGCCACTGATAGCGCGTCACGCCGGTGTACCAGGGGGCAGCGCCCGAGTCTGCGTCAGCCATGGGATTCTAGCGTATCGTGTTGTGAGGGCGGAAGGCGGAAAATGGAAAGCGGAGGGCGGAGAGACAACGTTACTAATGAATTCCGCCATCCGCAATGGGGCCGGCGTGCCGCCGGCCGCTAAACGAGCCCTCCGCCTTCATCCTTCCGCCCTCCGCCTTCCGCCCTCCGCAATCGCTCCAGCACCTCGTCCAGCCGAAGCGCGGTCTTGTACGGAATCACTTCGCCCGGCAGCGCGGAGAGGGCCGCGTCTTGCGCCGCGGGCCGGGCCACGGCCAGCAGGATGCGATGGTCCTGAAAGGCTTGCAGCGTTTCCAGCTTAGCTTGGAGGTACTCGGGCGTCCAGAAGCCAACGATCTCCATCAGCACCGTGCGGCCATCGTGGCGAAACACGAAGTCCGGCACGAAGACCCTTTGTTTGTGTTGGAGGATTTCGCCCTCCCGGACCAACGACCAGCCCTCGCGCTTTTCGCTCCCCCATTTCGCGGCGAAGGCCTCTTCCACGCTGGAATCGAACTCGGCGGGTGGGGGGAGATGGCTCGTCAGGCCGTCGGCCGACGACAGGTCGAGGCTGACGTTCCATCCGCGCCGCCGGGTGCGGACCACCGCGTGCATCCGCCAGCCCCGGCAGGCGATCAGCGCAGGCAGAAATCGGGCCATGCCGACGCCGTAGCGACGCGTCTGGCGCAGCACCGAGGCCGGGCCGTCGAACTGAAAGCAGTAGCGCCCCGCGCCGCTGCGGACGATAGTGTGCATCAGCCGCGCCAGCTTGGCGTAACGGAGAATCGTCTTGAAGTCTTCGCTGGCCCAAACGGTCATCGACACCGCGTTATACAGTGCCGCTTGAACCTGCGCAACGTTGTACCGGGCCAGCAGCGCCGTACCATCCTCGTAGCCTTCGAACTTGAGCAGCCGGTGGAACTCGATCACGTCGGCAAACAGCTCCTCCTCGATGGACTGCCAGGTGCGGCCCAGCCGGGCGGCGATCTCCGCTTTCGCCCGGGCCTCCTCGTGCTCGAACAGGCGGTCGGCCTTGCGCACCAGCGGGTGCAGCGGGGCGGCCAGGCGGAATACCTCGCAACGCAGGGCCGCCGCGCGATGCCGGCGATCCTGCTGGTAAGCCGCCCGCTCGTCCAAGAGCTTGCAGAACGCCTCGATGCGGCGGGTGGGGCAATCGTCGGCCTCGGCAAAAACGGCCTGCACCGCCCGGTGCAGCTCACGGCGGGTCCGGCCGATGCCCTGGCGATACACCGCCAACATCCGCTCGGCATAGTCGAGATACGCGCGATGCGTATTGCGCAGCAGCCGGTCGGGCAGGATGCGGCCGGCCTCATACGCGGCGATGGCGTGTTCCCTGGTAAGCATCGCTCTTTCTTCGGGTGCGCGAGCGGAGTTCCTCGTTGGTATCGGCCGTGACGATTTCGTAGAGCACCGCCCGGGCGTTCCCCGACTTCCGCAAGATGCGGCCCAGCCGCTGCTTGGCCTGGCGACTGGAGGCCGTGCCGCCGATGACGATGGCCACCTTCACCTCGGGCAGGTCCACGCCTTCGTCGAGCACCTGGTTGGCGACCAGCGCCGGATAGATGCGTTCCTCCAGGCCGCGCAGCACCTCCAGCCGTTCTTTCTTCCCGCAGTGGTGCAACAGACACGGAATGAGGAACCGCTGCGAGACCTCGCGGGCCATGGCGTTGGAGCCGGTGAACACCAGGCAGGGCTCATGGGCGTGCAGGCGAAAAAGGTCTTCCAGCACGCGCAGTTTTTCCTCCGCGCGGTCTTCGATCGACTTCTTCGCCAGGTAGGCCCTCAGCACGCGGCGGGCCTCGGGCGTGGTCGCCGTTTCCTGACAGACATCTTCCCATTGGAAATGCGGATCGCTCTTGCGGCGATCGACCATGTAGGCCCGCACTTGGCGGGCGAGTTGGTCGTAGCGGGCCTGTTCGCCGGCCGACAAGTGGATGGGAATCCGCACGACCTCGTATTCGGCCAGCACGCTTCCCTTGGCCGCCGAGATCGGCATGTCGTACACGATCGGCCCGATCAACTCGTCGAGATCCGCGTGCCGGCCGTCTGCGCGATGGGGCGTAGCCGTGAGTCCCAGGCGCATGGGGGCGGCCGACATCCGCGCCGCGTCGCGGCGGACTTCGCCGGGCAGGTGGTGGCACTCATCGAACACCAGCAGCCCAAACTGATTGCCGAACCGCTCCATGTGGATGCACGCGCTATCATACGTCGTGGCCGACACCGGCCGCACGCGGAAGACGTTGTCGCCGATAATGCCCGCATCGTATCCCAGCCGCTGCTGGATCCGCCGATGCCACTGGTACATCAGATCGCGCACCGGGGCGACCACTAGGGTGCTGACGGCCGTCTCGGCCATGATCGCCAACGCGACCTCCGTCTTGCCCGTGCCGCTGGGCATCACGATCGAGCCGCGACCGGCCCCCTGCCACGCTCGGACCGCGGCCTGCTGCTCCGCACGCAGCGTGGGCATCGCCACGTGAGGCCAGCGCACGGCGTGCCACGCGGGGACGTGATCCTCACAGCTTTGTGGGACGTCGCGCAGCCGTTCGACGACGGCCGGGTAGTGCATGGCGTCGCAACGCCAGCCACCGACGCGGGCATCCCAGGCCCAAGGCGCGGCCCCGAGGACGTCGGTGACCGGCTTGCGACCCGGGCCCTCAAGAACCAATGTCCCGCCGGAAAAGGACAAATGCAGCAGGCAGTCGGGTGGTTTTGGCGTCATCAGTGAGCCCAGCAATGGTCCAAGGCAAAGCGGCCGCCGGCTTGCCGGAAAACCTGACCTACAGTTACCTCCCCAATCCTTTCAAAAAATCCACCGCACATTGGAAGCGGGCAGGCGAAAACCAGAGCGTAATGCGGCTCAAGCCCGCGCTGCGCGCCTCGCCGACGCACGCCACCGCCTGTGGTATCGGGGCGCCGTTGACGGCGTTGGGATCGACCGTCACCTGCGGGTAAAGACGATCGAGCGGCAGGCCGGCGCCGGCTTGCTGTGCCTTGAGCTTTGCCATCGCCGCCTTGAATTCATCGAGGCCCTGCTTGCAGTAACTTTGGGTCTGAACCTCCATGCCGTCGGCGCCCGACGCCTGCGCCAGCTTGCCGTAATCCCAACCGTAGGAGGCGAACTGGGCCCGCAGCAACGGGCGTCCGGTGGGAGCGCCCACCAGCATGAAGCCCGCGCCGTGGGCGAGTTTGGCAGCCTCGGTGAAGTTGCCGATCGTCTTGGCGAAGTCGGCGTCGAACTCCGGCTCGTTATCCCAGTTCGGCTCGTAGTCGTAGACGATGGTCGAGACACACGCCGGGATTTTGCCGCGCGCCGCCGCCAACGCCTTGACGTTCACCAGCCCGCTGGTGAGCACCCAAATGGCGTTGGGCGGGAATCGCTGGTGCAGCGACTCCGCCCAGCGGGCGATGGCCGCAACGTCTGGCGCGCCCGTGTGGTTGCCGGAAACCAGCACAAAAACATCGTTGCGGCGGATCAGCGGGGCCAGCGCATCCACGGCCGGTTGCACCACTTCGCTTCGCGACAGGTTGTAAAGATTGAGGATCACGGACGTTTCGGCCTGATCGAGCAGCTCTTCGCGAAGCGAAACCGGAGCGGCCGTACCTTCACTTTGCTGCTGGGCGGCGTCGGCGATGGCGAGTATCCCCAGCAGAGCAACCGAGCCGAGCAGACAACACCGCATCCCGTTCATTACATTCATTCCTTTCCAGATTGCGAATGATTTGCTTGGGAGGTTGTTCGCTCGCCGCGGGATTGTCATCGCCCAACGGCCGTTCATGAAACCCGACCTCGGCGGAAAATGACCTTTGCCCCGTCCGTGAGAGAGGATACCATCCGCGTTTGCCGAAGAATACTGTTGGCAAGCGAGCACCGCGAAAGACTGTTGCCAAGGAGGTCTCCCATGACTGGGAAACGACTATTGCCGGTTGTTATGGTTCTTGCAGTCGCCATGATTTTCGCCTTTCCGTGGTCTTTGGCGCAAGCAGGAGTCCATGTGGGCATCGGATTTGGGATTCCATTTCATCATCCTTATCCCCATCCATATTACCGGCCCTACCCATATTACTATCCATACCGGGTGTATGTGGCTCCACCCCCTGTGTATGTAAGCCCAATGCCGGTGTATGTTCCTCAGCCGGTGTATGTGCAGCCTGCCCCCGGAGTGCAGCCAGTTTACCAAGTTCCTTCCACGACGTACCAGCTTCCGCCTGGTTCGACCGTCCCGTCAGCGCCGCCGACATATTATCCCGCCCCGCCGACACCCACGCCTGCCCTTACACCCACGCCTGCCCTCGGGCCTACGCCTGCGCCTGCACCCACGTCGGCGCCGACGACCTACCAGTATCTTCCTGCTCAACCAAACGCTGGGCCGTAGCCGCGTAAAGGCACAAGGTGTACGGTGACTTGGCTCCATCGGGAGCTTCGCGATAGATGCTCGCTTAAGAATTGCTTCTCGGCCACCCGTACCGGGCCGCGCCGCTAGTCGAGGATCGCAGCCACGAGGGCTTCGGAGGCGACATCCTTGCGGAGATAGACGGCTGCCCCGGCTTCGTACATGGCCTCGGCCATGTCGGCCTCCTCGTGCATCGAAAGGCCGATGATCCGCGCTTCCGGCAATTGGGCTCTGATCTGCCGGGCGGCCTCGACGCCACTGAGCCGAGGCATCGAAATATCCAGCACCACGACGTTCGGACGCGTCTGAAGCGCCAGGTCCACTGCCTCCAGGCCGTCGCGGGCCTCGAACACCGCCTCGATTTCCGGCTGCTCGCGCAACATGTCGGCGACGCCCTTGCGGACGACCGGGTGATCGTCGGCCAACAGTACGCGCAGCCCGCCGCGGCTGGGCGATGCGACTTGCGGCAGCGGCGCGGCGCCTCGCTGCACGGCGACGGGGCCATCGAGTGCCGGCGGCTCGCCGGCCGCAACCAAGATCGCCACCCGCGTCCCCTGGCCCGGCGCGGCTTCCACCTCCATGCGTCCGCCGAGCAGTTCCAGTCGCTCGCGGAGGCTGAACAGGCCGAAGCCGCTGCCGTTGGTCGTGGTGCGCACCGAGCGCTGCGGCTCGTAGCCTACGCCGGTATCCCGAACTTCGACGCGGGTTTCTCCTTCCGCGGTCCTGCTCATGTCGACCTCCGCCCGCTGCGCCTCGGCATGCTTCACCACGTTGATGAGCAGTTCGCGGACGGCCTCGAACAGAAAGATGCGGAGGTTCTGGTCCTGCGGTTCGGCGGCCGGATCGGCCACGACCTCCACCGCCAGGCCATGCTTCTGCTCTATCCACCGCGCCAGCCATAACAATCCTGCCGCCAGCCCGACATCGTAAAGTACCGGCGGGCTGATCTCCATGGTGAGCGAGCGGGATTCGTTGATCGACTCGTCGATCAATCCGTGGACTTCGTCGGCGAGTTGCATGAGCGCCGGATCGTGTTCGGCTCGGCGGCGCAGGCGTTCCAGTTTCAAATGCGCCGCCACCAAGATTTGCTGGAGGTGATCGTGCAGTGCCTGGGCCAGGCGGCGACGCGCACGCTGTTCGGTTCGAGTCAGCTCGACGACCATGGCGCGCAACTGCTTGGCGCGATGCTCCGCTTCTGCCGTGCGCTGCGCGACGCGCTGCTCCAGGGTCTCGTTCAGCGCCTTCAGTTGTTCCTCCGCCCGCTTGCGCTCGACGGCATAACGGATGGCGCGGGCAATCGTCCGGGCGTCGGTTCGACCCTTCAGCAGATAGTCCTGGGCGCCGCGGCGGACGGCCTCCAGCGCCGCGTCTTCGTCGTCGAGTCCCGTGAGCACCAGGATGGGCACGCCCGACGCAGTCGCATTGAAAAGGCCGAGGGTTTCCAATCCGCGGGAGTCGGGCAAAGAAAGGTCGAGCAAGACCGCGTCGAACGCCTGCGTGCCCAGCAGCGATTTGGCGTCGCCAAGGGTCCCGGCAACGTCGATCGCGTACTGCCCCGGATACGACTCCTCGAGCATGCTCTGCAACAACAGCACATCGCCGGGATTGTCTTCGACCAGCAACAGACGGCTGGACATGGCGGTCTTACATGGTGCGGATGGGCGACGTCCCGGTGGTCAACCAGAGCCTATCGATCGACTTCATGACTTTCATCAGCCCGTTGTAATCCAACGGCCTATCAAGTTACACAGCCCAGGAGGGTCCAAAGAACCCCTCCGCGGCGGCTGCTGCTGGAAAACCGCGAAACACACGCTAACTAGGCAAGCCCGACAAACCCCCAAAGTTCTATTTTACATCCATGTAGTCCGTTGAGCCGCTCCCTGCCATCGGGAGAATTCTGACCCGCGCAGTGGTGGGACAATCTACGACTTGGATGGGGGAACCATAAATGGTTGGCATATGCACGACTTCTTTGGGGTATGCACGTGCAGCGGGCGATATCGGCAGCGTGCCGCCCGCCCTGCCGCGTTGCTACGGGCGCACCTGGGCCGGGCCTTCCAACTTATCGATCACCGCTTGCAGGGCAAACTGCACGCAGAGGCCGGTGTCGCCGGGTTGCTTTTTGGCCTGCTTGAGCACTTCGCGGATGGTCGCCATCACCGGCCGCGCCCGCTCACCGAGCAGTTGCAGTGTCCGCGCGGCGTGTACCACTGCGTGGGGGTCGTTGCCCCGCAGCTCGGTGACAAGGCATGCCAGCGCTCGCTCTGGATCGCCCAGCGCCGCCAAGACGCTGGCCGCCTCGATGCGGACGCTGGCCGACGGATCACCCAGCGCCTTTTCGATCGCCCCCCGGGCGGGCGCAGCGCGGGGGCCCTGGGCGCGCAGCCCGACCAAGGCCCAGTACCGTACGGTGCGATCCGAATTGCCCAGCAGTGCGATCTGCTGATCGAGCGATTCCGGGCGGCCCACCAGGTCGGCGGCCGCCAGGATCGGCTGCTGCGGATAAGCGCCCGGTTGACGTGCCCAATCGAAGGGCGGCTTGCCGCCGGTGCGCACGGCCAGATCGTGCTCGCTCAAGAAGCCGACGTCCCGGATCTCGAACATCCACTGGCGGAGCCGCTCTCGCAGCGACTCAAGCACCGTGCGATGCTCCGGCGAGGCGGCCAGGTTGTGGATCTGCGGCGGATCCGACTCGCAATCGTACAGTTCTTCCAGCGGCTTGCCCGGCCCCGCGTAGGTCAAGTGGGCGGCGTTGAGTTTGCCTGCCTCGGCCAGGGTCGCCATCTCGCGGCGCATCGCGGCCTGGTCGGAATAGCCTTCCGGCTGCATCCACGACAGGTGCGGCAGGTAATTGCGGATGTACAGCCAGCGGGCGTCGCGGACCGATCGGGAAACCTCGCACGCCTCATCCACGCGGTCGCGCGCACCGAAAACATACTGCCGTGGTGCTGCCGCGGCGTCGCCCAAAAAGGCCTGGCCTTGCATAGACGAAGGGCTCGGCAGGCCCTCCAGGCTGAGGACTGTCGGGGCGAAGTCGACGAAGCTTACCAGCCGGTCGACCGCTGTGCCCGGCGCGGCGGGCGCCAAGCGGCGGAATTTCTCCGGGAAGCGGATGATCAGCGGCACGCGCAAACCGGTGTCTAGCAGCATCCGCTTGCCGCGCGGCATGCCCACGCCGCCGTCGCCGTAGAAGAAGACGATGGTGTGCTGGGCCAGGCCGTCGTCGTCGAGTTGCTTC
>Ga0315289_10007646_pt1 | contig 15727 bp, 18 predicted proteins | sample YL17G11_40_MG_FD_203452 | JGI IMG/M metagenome (GOLD analysis project Ga0315289, IMG submission 203452) | Sediment microbial communities from Yellowstone Lake, YNP, Wyoming, USA - YL17G11_40 | ecosystem: Environmental > Aquatic > Freshwater > Lake > Sediment | place: USA: Wyoming | collected... | reverse complement strand
TGTCACAGAACGTCTGTAAACGCCTCCGTTCAGCATCCTATCCAAGCCCTCGACACCGCTTAGCAAGCGCTCTCTCGAACCAGGAAAATCCGCCCTGACTGGGAAGACAATGAGACCCAAGCCGCCATATCGTTTGTCGATGATGTAATCGAATGACTTGCGACCCAAGGGGATGCCTCGCATCTTCGCGATCTCCAACATATTCTTCTCCGCGATTCCGGATTTGACTGTCTTGAGGAAGATGACGCCGTCCGCAACGAACTCCTCCACACCGAATCCTGTCTTCACCTCCCCGAAGGGTATCTCGCCCAAGAGTAGCGTGGTGCCGCCCATGCTTTTCACGACTGTTCCAAAAAACAGGTCAAGGAACTTCCGAGTCTCAGCTTGACCGATGCTTTGAAGGATAACGCTTATCGAGTCAACTACGACTCGTTTCGCTCCGATCTTACCGATTTTCTCCAGGATCGTCTGTATTGTGGTCCTCATGCCCGTTTCAGTCATGACCATGAAGTTCAAGAAACTGAAGAGTCCCTTTTGCTCTAGCGCCTTCATGTCCATGCCGAGAGTCAGCATGTTGCGGAGGTAGTCTTCTCGTTTCTCAGCGAAGCTTACATAGACAACCTTCTCACCATGCTTGGCAGCCCCATTGTAGAGGAACTGCGTAGCCAGAATGGTCTTTCCTGCGCCTGGATTGCCTGAAAGGAGGATCATGCTTCCGCTAGGAAGCCCCCCCCCGAGAACATTGTCCAGCTCAGCAATACCGGTGGAGACTCTCTCAACCTCAATCGATTGCGTACCATTCATCGACTAGACCTCCTTGACTCGGAGGGTAGTGAATGCATAGGTCTTGGTGACAGATAGTCACTGTAACTATCGTGGAAACACCTATGGCAATGCGGCTTTGCGCAAGATTCTGTAGTTGCCGTCAGTTTGTCACCATTTCGGCTTCTAGGGCTCGTGTCTTCTTTCGAACCCATGATCCGACCGGCCGGCGGGACTCGAATCTCCACCACACGAATGCCACCAGGTGACCAGGCTCCTCTCAGAATCCCTTCCTCTATCAGGTCATCGAAATCTTCAATCCCAGTTGCAACTCGATCCTCACTCACTTGCGAAACAACTCCGAATTTCCCTACTCGACGACTCTTCACTACCTCATGGTCAGAGCCCACGATGATCACGGTACCATGTGCCTTGATGAGGTCCGAATACAGTTCTCCTCCGCGTTCATTCGCTACCACACTAGAATCGTAGACACAGATCGCAGCCAAATCTCGTCAACACTCCTTCTTTTCAATCTCAATAATCATTTCTGCGTCGCCTTTCTCTTCGCATCATTCACGTATTCGACCAGTGTCCAGTCGGCATGGCTTTCGAATACGAGGTGCAGCCCGCCATAGAGGTCCTTCGCGATCTGCCTCTCCATGACTTCGGCACTTGCGCCCAAAATCTCTTGGAGCCCTCTGTGCAAGTCAGGAAGCTTCTCGGGTATCTCTTCGCGCTTGACTTGGTAGCCACGCTCAATGCGACCATACAAGGGCTCAACCATAGCCTCGCCGAGAGTCAGAAAACCACTATCAATAGCGTGAAGCAGGGTCTCATTGAGCTCCCGAACACCGTCCTGAGGTCTACCCGGCAAATACTGAGCCACACCTGGTCCTTAAGACCAAAATCACCCACTATGTTCCTGTTCTGAGTCACGTCTCACCAGATTAAGGCTGTTGCTCAGGCAATCGAACGGATTCGGATAGAAAATCGAAGGCCGCCTCGTCACCGTGATTTCCCATAGTTATTTCACTAGGGGTTCTGCTGTTTCGGTTCTCTCCTGTTTGGCTGGCTGTTTCCTGTGGAACGCTTGGATCGGCTTCGATGTTGAGGCTGAGGTGTGGTTTGATCTCGTTGTGCCAGTGAACGTACTCGTCTATGGATTTGAATTGGTGGCGTTTCTGCTCGTAGACGCCGTAGAACCGTTCCAGTTTGCCGTTTGTTTCCCGTGAAAATCGTCGACTGAAAGCGATCCTGTTGCCAGACGCATCCACGCCCCTTAGATTAGCCTGCCCCAAAGTCTCCGTTGAAGTCTACTGGATACTTCTCTAGAACAGTGATGTCTCCCAGAAGGGCCGTTGCAAGTTGATGAATATCGCTTGGATCGCTGTCTTGCCGCTTCGCCTTCAATGAGTGTGTCCTCTTCTTCCTTGCTGTAAGGCGCTTGTCCTCCTCTCTGTATGGTTGTTGGGTTGTGAGACATACGGAACGCATCAGCCAAAGCGTCTTCCACTGCTGGAACTGTGAACTCGTCTACAACGCCGACTACAATGCGGCAATCAATATCGGGTCGCGTTTCTTGCCAACGCCGACGACTCGACAGGCCACAGATGATTTGGCCAATGCTCGGAATGAACAGGCAAGAGAAATAGTAGCCTGCGAGCCGAGAAGCCCACATCCATTCATGGGTGGGTAATCACAGTTTCAAGAGGGCTGGATAAACAAGCAGTTAGGAGCAACAGTCGACTTTGCATTGTTAGCATCTAGGTGATCTTGACGACGGTCACTCCTTGTTTTCCGCAGGCCACTTGGTTGGTGAAGAGTCCTCTTAGACCGTAGGCTTCCTTCTGGTCGTGCGCTGATGGATTCAAAAGGAAGAGCGCCGTTACTCTCTCAGGTGACAAGAGTCCCAGCATGTTCTGCAGCTGTCCGTAAGCTGCTTGAGCACCGGATGAGACGACGAGATCGGTTATACTGTCATACACAAGCGCCAAAGATTGATCCTCGTTCTCAGCGATCTGAGAAACCATCGAAGTGAGAGGCAGAATCTCCACTCCTTGTTCCCCTTCAACAACGTTGTAGATGGGGTTTCCTATCTTAGAGAGGACAACGACCTTCTCGCCAGCAGAAGCGCACTCCAAAACGAAATCTCTCACAATCCTCTCGTATGGGATGGAAGGGTCAAACTCGAAGAGGAGCTTCTTACCCCTCAGCTTATCATGCTCGAGCCCCAATTGCCTAGAGAATTTTGATGCTCTCGCCGTGTCAAGTTGGCGTTTGACTTCGGTTAAGAGCGCTTCAGCGGTGAAAGGTTTCATGAAGTGTGAGTCAGCTCCAGCCTCCTTCACTAAGCTCCGGTCAACTTCCCGGCCAAGAGCGGTGAACATCACTACTGGAATATGCTTTGTTTTGAATTGTGATTTCAGGATCTTGCAGACCTCTAGGCCGCTCTTTCCCGGCATCACCAGGTCTAGGAGGATTAGGTCAGGACCTTCCGCGTCCGCCCTCCGCAGAGCCTCGCCCCCATCAGGCGCAACGATCACTTGATATCCCTTTTTTTCCAAGATCATTTTGCTCAGGTCGAGGACATCAGGCTCGTCGTCCACAACGAGAATTCTGTGAGGTAAGACTTACTTCACCTCTCGTTTGGGTAGGGCGAATGCGAATGTGGCTCCCTTTCCTTCGCCGGGGGATTCTGCCCATATTCTACCCATGTGAGCCTCTACTAGGCCTTTGGTGACGCTGAGGCCTAGGCCTGTGCCTTTGATGTAGGTAGGTTTCTTGATGGCTGCGAACGGCTCGAAGACTCTAGGTAGATCCTCCTCCCGGATCCCGATGCCTGTGTCAGCAACCTTGACGACGATAGTCTGTTTGTTTTCCCTCACGATGAGTCGTATTCCACCACCTTCAGGTGTGAACTTCGAAGCGTTGTTGAGCAGATTCATCAGAACCTGACTGAGCCTTACCGGATCTCCAAGGATCGGTAAGGGTTTCTTCGGAACTTCGACGTTGAAGCGCTGTTTTTTCGCCTTTATGAAGGGAACGATTTCGCTGATGGAGTGCCTTATGATTTCTCTCAGATCGATGGGTTCTGGGGTCGTTTGAAGCTTCCCGGATTCTAGGCGTTGAATATCTAGTAGGTCATCGGTCAGGCTGGTGAGTCGGTCAGTGTTTCGCTTCACCACTTCCAAGTTCGACTTGACTTCGCTGGGGACTGGTCCAGACTCGCCTGAGAGGACGAGGTCCAAGTAGCCCTTGATCGAGATGAGGGGTGTTCGAAGCTCATGGGTCACAGCGGACATGAAGCGATCTCTCATCTCCTCATTTCGTTTGCGTTCAGTCAGGTCAACGAGGCTAACGAGAGTCCTATTTCCCATGGATGACGCGTGGACCTCAACTTGGCGGAGTGAACCGTCCTTGCAGGTGATCGTTGCTTCCATAGGTTGGATTCCTCCGTGTTTCTTAATGGCTTGTTCAAACCGCCTACTCCATATTGCTTTGAGCTCTTCTCTGTATTTCTCATCCGGATAGGCGAGACGCCACCAGTGAGCTAAGTCGGGGACATCTTCCATCGTGTAACCGAATAGTTCAGTGAACCTCTTGTTGACCAGCTGAGCTTCTTCTTGTACCCCGGAGAGCATGACCATTGCGACAGGGGAGCCCTCGACGAGTTGTCTGAACCTGCGTTCACTCTCCTTCAGCACCGCCTCCGCCTGCTTTTGCTCGGTTATATCGTTCCAAAAACCCATGACCTCGACCGGCTTGTCGCTCGCATCACGAATCACTTTCGCCTCTTCACGTATCCACCGAGAGGTTCCGTCCTTGTGCAGGAACCGGTACTCGAACACACGGTGTCCTTCTCTCCACAGTAGAGGTAACTCTGCATAATAGCGGCTTAAGTCGTCTGGAAAGATGCGATCATGCCATGCTTCCGGATGGCCAATCAAATCCTTCGGCCCAAAGCCGGTCAACTCGGTGACTCTGTTGCTCATGTAGGTTGGGTCAAAATCAGAGAGGTCAGGATGAGGCCTACCAGTGAAGATGGCCACTGGGTTAGAGGTGATCACGTACTCCAATCGCTCTCTAACCGAACGAAGCTCTTCTTCCATTCGCTTGCGTTCGGTAATGTCAATCCAGTATCCATCGACCTCTTTTGGCTTGCCATTGGCATCACGGAATACCTTCGCTTCTTCGCGTATCCACCGGTAGGTTCCGTCCTTGTGCAGAAACCGATACTCGAAGATGTGCCTTCCATCCTTCCACAGGAGAGGCACCTCTGCGAGATAGCGGCGTAAGTCGTCAGGATGAACGCGGTCGTTCCACATCTTGATGTATTCCTCCGGCTCAAAACCAAGCAGTGAAACGACACTCTTGCTCAAGTAGGTTGCATCAAAATTAGATAGATCAGGACGAGACCTAGCGGCAAAGATGATTGCTGGGTTTGAGATGATCACGTGTTCCAACTCTTCTCTAGATGAACGAAGCTCTTCTTCCATTCGCTTGCGTTCGGTAATGTCAATCGCTATCCCTCGTAGGTCGACAATCTTGTTTTCATGCACGATAGGGGCAGAGTGTACGATCGCGGGAAATGTGCTCCCGTCTTTCCTTTGCAGCAAGTAGTCATTGCTGGCCAGCGTCTCGCCCGCTATCAAGCGTTTCACGTTCTCTCTTCTTCTTTCTCGATCCTGTGGAGAGTACAATTGGAGTGCATTCAGGCCTGCTTGGAGGTCTTCTTTGGAATAGCCTGTCGAGGTGAATGCGACACGGTTCAGAAATGTGAAATTGTGTCTCTCGTCTACTTCGAACACACTCTGGGGTAGTAGGTCAGCTAACTCTCTGAACCTCGTCTCGCTCGCTGCTAGTTTCGTGGTTCTCTCCAGAACCAATCGCTCCAAGCCAGCGGAGTATTGTTTGAGTTCTTCCTCCATGCGTTTGCGTTCGGTGATGTCACGCGCCACCCCCAAGTAACCAGTCACGCGGCCAGTACTGTCGACCTGAGGCACTACGTGGTCTTCCAGCCAGCAGTATTCCTCAGAGTTCCGCTTCCTCATCCGATACACTCGAACAGCACTCTTACCCTCAATGACCATTTGCGTTGCTGCCTGTACCTCGGCCACGTCATCTGGGTGAAGACTTCTACCCCAAATACTAGGGTCATCTAGGAATTCCTTTGCCCGATAGCCTAGAATTCTTTCAACCTGATCACTCATGAAGGTGAGTGGACTCACCATCGCGTTGGCGTCGAATTGACCAGCATAAATGAGTTCATCTATGTTTTCCACGAGTTGACGATACTTCGCCTCGCCTGCAAGCAGTGCCTCCTCCGCTCGCTTGCGTTCGGTTATGTCTCTCCCGTACAGGTTGACGTAGCCTGCTTCCTTGATCGGCTTGACAAGGAACGTGTATGTCTTCCCGCCAAACTCGACAGCGATGTTCTTGTCTTGCCGAGTGGATAGAGCGTCGGCAGATAGGTCGCGCCAGAACTTCGGAGCAACCTGTCCGACCTCGGTGCCCCATTCCTGCAGGAGCAGTTTGGTTGCTGGGTTCGCGGTCAGGATGGCGCCGTCCTTGTTCAATCGTAGTACCGGGTTCGGGTTCTCAGACGGGAACCTCGCCAGACCCCTGATCTCCTCCTCCATCCGCTTGCGTTCCGTGATGTCATCGAATGTAGTGTAGGCTTGGAAGGGTTTGGTTTCTCCAAGCTTGAATTGTGGTACCGCGTTGATGTTGATCCAACGATACTCCTCACTACTGGGGTTGAAGACTCCCATGACCACGTTTCGTACTTCTTTGCCTGTCTTCAGGGCAACCATTGACGGATGAGTTTCCCCTGGGAAATCGGAGCCGTCCTCGTGAATAGCCTTCCATCGAGGATCAGTGGACGTTCTGCCTTGCATCTGATCGATTGTCAAGCCTAGAATTCTTTCAGCGGCCGGATTCGCAGAGATTATTCTACCGTTCGAATCCTGATAGACTACGCCTTGCGCCATTGTCTCAAAGAGTACCCGATGCTTCTCTTCGGAGACGCGTAGTGCTTCCTCTGCCCGTTTGCGTTCGGTGATTTCTGTCCATGCGCCAATGATCTCCAGCGGTTTGCCTTCGGAGTCACGCAGCAGTCTACCATCCTCGTGCATCCAGCGATACGTGCCGTCTTTGTGTAGGAAACGATACTCACACACAAATCGTTCGAGCTCGGGCACGCGAGCTAGTTCAGTTGAGACACGCGAACGATCCTCTGGGTGGATGTGGTCCAGATAGAACTTTGGATCGTCCGTGAGTTCGTGTGGCTCATATCCGAGGATACTCTTCACGTTCTCGCTTACGAAAGTTTCTGCGTAATTTCCTGAAGGTTCGCCGGAATAGATGATCGCCAAACTGGAGGTGAGTAGATGTTCGAGTCGGCTTCTCGCCATAGTGAGTTCCATCTCAGCCCGCTTGCGTTCGGTGATGTCTAGGATGATTGCTTGGAAGCCAGCCGTCCTGCCATCAATCGTGTATCGGGTGGGCTTTGACATGAGATGAAGAACACGTCCGTCTCTGTGCATCACTCGAAACTCAAGGGTTTCAGATTCTATTGGCGATGAGACGGCCTTGAGAAACAGCTTCGTCACGTTCTCTATGTCATCGGGGTGTAGGAACTCTGAGAATCGGCGACCGAGCACCTCCTCGACCGAATAGCCAAACAACTCAGCCAACGCGCCGTTCACGTAGGTGAATGCCCCCGTCAGGTCGATTATCGCCACACCGACGCCAGTCTCCTCGACTAGGCTGCGGAACCTCTGGTCGGACTCGCTGAGCATTCTCTCCGCCCGCTCACGTTCTGTCATGTCCTGCCCACACGCACCCTCACTTGGACTCTCCGAATTGGACAAGCCTTCACGTTTCGCCATTCTTTCACGCACTCACCTGAGCTTTCCTGGCATGGCTCACGTAATCGAGTAATGTCCAGCCGTCATGCTGTGTGAAGTTCAGTTTGAGTCGGCGATAGAGGCTCTTGGCGATGAGCCTCTCCCTGACCTTGTCGCTCTTGCCCAGCAAGTCCTGCAACGCTTGATGAAAGGTCTCAAGCTTCTCAGGAATCTCCTCACGCCTGAGCTGGTAGCTCCACCCGATACGCTCGTAGATAACGGTCCTCACAATCTCGCCTGGGACCAGTAGCGCCTCGTCAACAGCCAAAGCCAGGTTATCGGCTACGTCGCGAGAAGGCCCCAAGACGACCCGACTCAGGTCCGCTATTATTGACAGAAGTTTGGTTAAAGCCTGCGGTGTGTGGCGAAGCCTAGCTGCGCTGTCGCCTGCACTTCATGGCACGACTGCATGCAAAGCATCGGAAGGGCGCCTGAACCTTCAGGTCAGCGCTCACCCCCGGCGCTTTTCACTCCTCCTACATCCCAAGCTAACGGAAAGATAATCAGCTGCGGCCTATGGATGCAGAAAGAAGGCTGCCTAACATCAACCGCTCACTTGCGTTGAGTCGGATCTTTTCGCCCGCTTCATTTCCGGTCAATCCAAGTTGTGTGGGAACGTTTCAACTGCGGATACGGTGTTGTTTTGGTCGCGAGGACGGCTAGGGCGAATGCCCACAAGCGATCGTCGTGAGTCCCACCTGGATGCGAGAAGAGGATCTGTCCAGACTTGGAGAGTTCGAACCGTTCCACGTTCAGTTCTTGCAGAAAGTCCAGCTCGTATGGAAAGAGGACTCTGCGTTCCTGCATCAACAGTTTGAGATAGCCAAGGACGTCTTGCTTCTGTGGGGCGGTTAAGACGATGCCTTCAACGTTTGAGACAGTCTTCTGTGCTTGCTCAAGAACAGCCTCACCCACACCAGTCTGGTCGACCAGGAACCGGTGAATCGTCTTCAATCTCTCGGAGAGCGCTTTCAAGTAATTGATGACGCCCACATATTCGGTGCCTTGCGGGAAGACGTTCAAATGGACGAGCCGAAACGCATCCTCATCTTTCCTGAGTACGGCGATGACGCTGAAATCCTCCTTCTTTGCCAGGTCGACGCCCGCGTAGAAGTTGCCGGTGAGCCTTGGAATCGTCGCCGCCAAGCCTAGTTCACGACCCAGAAGCTGTGCCGCTTGTCGATGACGCGGATTTCAAGCATGCTGTCCTGGCATTGGCCGATGAGACTTTGGGGAAGCCAGCAGGAGTCGTCTTCGCTCCATTCGGCTTCCATTTCGCGTTGCCAGCGCCATGGGTCGGCGGCCAATTGTTTCTTGATTTTTTCGAGCACGTTCTTTTTGAGCGGCCCATTCGGTTCAAGGGCTTGCCGCCAGTTGACGGGGTGGCGGCTGAAGTCCTCGAAATCCTTGTCCTTGATCATCTTGTAGAAGATGTGATCGCGGGACTATGGCTTCGAGTTAGCTATCAAGAAGCCGTTCGTGGTGCCTAAGGTGAAGAGGATGGCATCGTACATTTCCTCGTCGTCTTTCACGAAGTTGAACTCAGTCGCCAGAATCCCGTTTAGGGTCGGGCCTCTGATCGTGTCAGGGTTGCACGGATAAGCTTCAATAACGGCGCCATTGACCAATGCGACCTTGGTTCTAAGAGTCTTCCGTCCAACCAGGATCTCAGGGTAAGGAATGTCCTTGGGCAGCTTGTTCTGGATGAAGTTGTTGATCTTCCGAATGACGAGCTTGCTCTGTCGAAGGCTTGGTCCCACGACGGCGTATTGGCCACCTTTGTTCTCAACGGCGAACCAGAAGAGCTTGCTTGAAGCCGAATAGTCTTTCCCGGACTGTCGGCACCAGCATTGGGCCTCGAACTGCTTCGTGTCCAGGAGAAACTTCGCCTGGTAATCCGTGGGCGTAAATCCCAACGCCTTCTCACAGAAGATAATGATGCCTTCATCAGCGATCGCTTTCAGGCGGTCGAACGCATCCGTTGACGCGGTCGCCGAGGCTCTTCTATTTGCCGCGAGCACCTTTCGCAGGAGCCGATCCAGCAACCTTGTCCATGACATTCAATGCCGCCTCAATGCGTTCCACGATCTGATCCACCTCAGCCTTATCCATGTCCACGAGTATCTCCGCCTCAGCCCGAGTGATCAACGCGACAGCTTGGATCGCAAGCATTCGATGCTTAGCGTTCTTGGCGGCTTCCTCGGTCTGGATGAATTCATGCGCCTTCTTGACAGCCTCCCAAGTGAGCTTTTCAAGTTCAGCGCGTCTCTCCTTTCCCGGCAGAACTCCCGCAACGGCCACACATTCATAGTAGGCGATGACCCACGCCTTTCCCGCGTTGATGAGAGCTCTCAAAGCGGCACCTCTTTCCCGGAAGGCGGCACCTCTTTGGAGGATATGGTCATGCACCACGCCGCGCACGTACTCCGCCAGTGGAACATTGGACTGGAAAGCGAACGCCTTCAGCGCCGCGAGGTACTCAGGCGGCATCCGTGCCCAAAGTCTAGCCCCAAACATGCGAGCACGACCCAACACTGAACAGATCCATCAAGAGTGTTTGACTCGCGGCGGCCATATCGTCGCTGAGAAAGCGCTCATGCGACTGCAAATCCTATGTCGAATCGTGACCTGAACAGGGCGAGGCAACGTATTTTCACCCATCTCGATTGGATCCTCTGAACACTTAGCTAACGAATCGCGTAGCGCTCCGTACCTAGACAGGGCCATGTCACCGCTTGAGACTTGATGGAGGTCATATCCGCTGAGGGGAACATGGCGGATGGAAAGAGATGAGCGAAACTGGTGACTGTTTCACTATAGACCTGACCAGTCCTAGACCCTAGTCAGGTACTCCCAATTCTGCAAGCTGAGAACAGCCTGCGGTTGTTGTTTAGAGTCAATCTATTGATGATCTGGTAATGAATCGAATGAACCTATGCGATAACGCGGGATCACTTCCCGGCGGACTTGCTGCAGAGAACAGCTACCTTGAGGATGGAGAGAAGAAAGCCCTCGGAGTGACCGCCTGACTTGGAATGTCACCTTGGCTGCTACGGCTGTGAGGATTTCTCCGAGTTTCTTGTCTCGGGTTTCCTCGACCAACGCTTGTGCGGTCGGCATTGGCTTCTGCAGTTTGCGGAGGATCTCAAGCTCATGCTCCGGCTTTATGACCTGGAGGATGCCAAGGATTTGCCTGAGCTCAGCCTTCACCGCGGTAAATTGTACATTCATAAGCGCCCGGTTGACAGGTGCCACGCTGCTTCTCGCTTCGGTCCATGTCTCCAGGGAGACCTGGTTGCGGTTGCATTGGATCCATTGCCTTATCGCGAGTTCTCCCCGCTTGACGCTCAGAGATCGCTAGCAGAGCACATAGTACCTGAGTCCGCCGTAGCCTCGGGAATCGTTCGAAATCAGATGGGACGCTGGAACTATGGAGGTATGACTTAAATAGATTCTCATTTACCTATATGCAACTATCCCTTAAATAGATTCGAGGTTACCTAGATAATGCCCCGCGGCCAAACTCAAGACAGGATCATTAGAGTACTCCTCGTCAATCCTCAAGGAACCCTTACAAAATATCGCATTTCGAAGTTAGCCGACTGTTCTTGGCAATGGGTTCAGGAATTCCTTCGAAAGCTAGAAAGTAAGGGACTAACGAAGGGAACCGCTGTAGCAGATTATGCTAGCCTCGTAAGATACTGGCAAGAGATAAGACTGAAACGTGATTCCCGAGAGTACCTGCTACAAAATCCATTGGACCTAGTTCGAAGTTCCGTTCTAACCTACGCGTTAACCACCTACCAGGCAGAGAACATGATTCAACATTATCTGTTTCCCTCCCGAACTGATGCTTATGTTCTGTCTGAGGACTTGGAAAAATGGCACAAGCGGATACTTGATGCAGGAGGCTTAGTGGGAAGAGGAAACTTTCGAATTCTCCTTGCCGATAGTCACGTCTTCTACGACACTCTAGGAATTTCAGGCTACAAGATCGTTTGTCGTCCTCAACTAATAGTCGACCTCTTGGCCGAGGGAGGGTCAGCAACGGAAGCCGGAGAGCTTTTGCTGCAAAAGGTGATTACGCACGCTCTATCAACCGTATGAGACTGAGATTTCTCAGAAGATTCTGGTTTCAGTAGTTGATGTGTTAAAGCGTCCTCCATGCATTCTGGGCGGCTGGGCAGTCTACATGATCGTCAACGAATCTTTTACACGTAGCATGGGACGTAACTATCTAGGATCACGAGACATAGACTTGGGCTTTCACATTGATGCCAATGCTTCCACTGAGGACCTCAAGAAATCCGATTTTGTGGCGGCGGTTAACGCCCTCAAATCTAATGGTTTTGAGCCCGTTGGTTTCAGATTGGTCAAGCACTTTGACGTTGATACACGCAAAGAGCTTACTCCAGAGCAGGCTAAGAAGAAGCCATCCTATGACTTGTTTGAAGTCTATGTCGACCCCATAGTTGACGCAATTCCTTCGAATGCCCGGGCTACTTTCGGTTTTGTGCCAATCGACGAACCCGTTCTATCCTACGTGTTCCAACCAACGGGTGGACAGTCGATACAGATTTTCGGAAAAACAGTCATTCTACCGCTTCCACATCTTCTGCTTGCAACGAAATTCCGTAGCATCCCAAACAGAGACAAAGAACACAAGATGATCAAAGATTTGGCAGACATCTATGCTCTGGCATGGCACAGCCCCACAAGATTAGACAGTCTGAAACGGCAAATAGAACCAATTGTGAACAAAGAGGAGAGAAAGAAAGTCCTGATGGATGTCAAGCCGGAGCATGTCGACTTTGTTTCTCAGGCTACAGGAGTAGATACCAACGAAATAAAACAAGTTCTAGCCGAGTTGATGAACTAAACTCTTGCTCTCCCAGCCTGACTAAGAGTGAACGATCCCAACCACAAAGAATCAAGCGCTGCACAATAGAAGAGACAGACATGTTCTGGTTGATGATACGATACTGTTCTTCGCTCCGGCGCAGCGCCTCTTCCGTATTCTTGCGTTCGGTGATGTCTATGATGATTGCTTGGAAGCCAACCGTCCTGCCATCAATCATGTACCGGGTGGGCTTTGACATGAGATGAAGAACACGCCCATCTCTACGCATCACTCGAAACTCAATGGTTTCAGATTCTATTGGCGATGAGATGGCATTGAGAAACAGCTTCATCACGTTCTCTATGTCATCGGGGTGTAGGAACTCCTCGAATCGGCGACCGAGCAACTCCTCTACCGAATAGCCCAGCAACTCAGCCAACACACCGTTCACGTAGGTGAATGCTCCCGTCAGGTCGATTATCGCTACACCGACGCCAGTCTCATCGGCTAGGCTACGGAACCTCTGGTCGGATTCGCTGGGCATGCTCTCCGCCGGCTCACGTTCTGTCATGTCCTCCCCACACTCAGCCTATAGTGAAACCTTGTGGGCCCGCTCATTGGATCCGCCTTATTCGCTAACCAGAAGTGGCCTTAGGGTGGCATCAAGTCTAGCCTGACCAACGAGGTGGAGGTTGTCCCGCCTAGCTCCTGTTGCATGTTGCTGAATCAAACCTAGTTTCATGTCATTCTGCTTTGCGGGTGACAGTATTTATCGCCTCTCACAATCCATCCCATCTTTCCCACCTCACTTGACCAACCTGTGCCGGAAGAGAAGATGATCGCTGACATTCGCGAGTGGGCAAGGCGCGCATCAAAGGGGAGGCTGAACGGCTATTCGAAGAGGAATCCGAAGACCGCGGCTGAAACCAGGAAGAAACTGGTGGAAGCCGACTTCGTGGAGGAGGCTGCCTCATCACGGACCTGTTGTGAGATTGCCAAAACTGGTTGAGGTTTTTCTCTGCAATTTGTGACCGCCACCGTAACATTTCGCATACTTTTCTCTGGGAAAAAAGTATCTAAATTGTGACTACCATAGTAACATTATGGAGAAAAAGTTCACGACTCAGCCATTGAGCCATCGGGAGAGCTTGCATTCGCCCTGTGATGGTTATTTGTATTGCTCGAGAAGTTGCGATAACGCCTTTCTTTCGTTGCTGAGCTGATTGTATAGCTCCTTGTCTGCTGTGATCAGTGTTGCTTCCGTGGCCTCTGCAAGCGAGAGGTATGCGGCATCGTAGAATGTGAGCTTCTCTTCGAAAGCGAGTTTCGCAGCAGCGCCGACTGCGGCGTCGTCCAAGTCACGAATGGTGATCCCGAGGTTTCTCAATTCCCTTACGGCGCTCGCGCATTCGTGCTCAGTGGCGCCTGGGTGATACCTAATTGCATTGCCGACTTCGTAGAGTATGAGGCTAGGGGCTTCCAGGTCGACAATCTCGGAAAGGAAGTCCTCTCTCAATCTAAGCGCTTTATCTCGTAGCTCCTCGCGGACGTACCATTTGACTGCTACGGAGGCATCGATGACGAATACCTGTGCTCCCGCCAATGCCGTATCACCTTGACACCACTCCATGGGCCATTGTACCGTGATGCGAGAACCTCTGCGATTTCGTCCTGCTTCCTAGCTGCTTCAAGGGCCATGTGTGTATCTCGCCGTCTTCTGCTCATTTCGACCAGTATTCTTGCCTCGATGGCCTTGCGCACAAGCTCAGACCAGTTGATTTCTTTGAGGCGCCCCATCTGCTTTTTGAGGCGATCAGGCAAGCGAATTGTCAGTTGAGCCATAATGCTGTCATGTATGTGCATGCACATACACGTCTATTAGAGTTTCCGTGACGATGCGTCGATGAGCTATCCACCCTGATCTGTCAGTGATAAGAATCTTTAGAGTTGAACGGAATCGACAATTCGTGAACTACTGGAACTATGAACGTCCACACCAAGGAATCGGTAATCTATACCCAACAGACGTATACTTCAGAGACCTGACACATCACAGTGGATAGAACAGTGGCGATGCATCGAGTTGAGAGAACCCAGTTCTTCCTACGACTTGAATCTGGCGACCGCTCGCCTACTCCTTGTCTAGAGACAGGAGCTTGCGCTCGCCTTGCTGTGGTCAACGTCATAGCAATCTTCGCTAGCGCCTTGACTACTTCGATGCGAGAGACCGCGGGCAGTTTAGGCACTTACTTCAACCGTCTCTTCTTCTATGGACGGTGGAATCGGCTCGTTATGTTTCTTCAAGCTTGCCAAGTAGCCTCCGATGGCATCCTTGACATTGACTAACACCTCTTCCCTGGTTTTGCCTTCAGAAATGCATCCGGGCAATGCAGGGCATTGGGCTGTGTAGTTTCCGTCTTCGTCCTGCTCGATGATCGTTCTATACTTCATGCTATGATGCCAACTGGTATGTCTTGAATGGGTTCTTCCTTCAACGATCTAATAGTGTTAGGGAGGTCAGACAAGTCCCTTCTCCCTTGCGATCAGGTGCTAGAATGTCGTTTGACAGGTGGTTCTCACCTGAACTGTGACCTGTCTTCGTGTTCTAGCTCAAGATACATCTTCCTGTTCAAGATTCTTCTCTATTGTATGTCCTACACTAGACTCGTGTGGTCTGGACACCGAATGATGAGATCAGCCGCTTGGGTTCGATCTCTTGGATATGTCGGACTCCGCTACAGTCAGTGGAGCTCAAAGTGTCGAGATGAAAATGTCGGCGCCGGCGAACTTGTCTTGGTTTGTCTGGCTTGAGTTGTGGTGACTGGCTACGCCTGACCCCCCGCTGAGCGGGCCACACGCCCGCTCAATGGTATGTCCATAGAGAGTGAGATCGCACATTACCATTCAGTCCTTACATGCCGAGCTATCTGAGAATCTCTCGTCACCACGATGGCTCCGATTTGCTTCGCGAGCGCAGCTATCAGAGAGTCAAAGTAGCTCAATCCTCTCGATCTCATCTCGGCTGCACTGAGGTGGGCTGACGGAGTGACGGCTGTAATCTTGTCACCTATCAGTGGTGCGAGGGCAGCCCAAGTTTCTCTGACTTCCGTCTCGTCGTACCCACGGTTGCGCAGCACAAGATCGAATTCAGTCAAGGTTGATGTTGGAACGTACACCTCTTCGGGTGACCGAAGCGAGTTCAGATGCGCCATCC
>Ga0315289_10007644_pt1 | contig 15730 bp, 22 predicted proteins | sample YL17G11_40_MG_FD_203452 | JGI IMG/M metagenome (GOLD analysis project Ga0315289, IMG submission 203452) | Sediment microbial communities from Yellowstone Lake, YNP, Wyoming, USA - YL17G11_40 | ecosystem: Environmental > Aquatic > Freshwater > Lake > Sediment | place: USA: Wyoming | collected... | reverse complement strand
GGAGGGAGAAAGAATTAGACGTTGCCCGTCGGAATCAATTTGCATACGCCGTAAATGCACTCGGCTTTATAGTCCCGCGCGTCCGTGCAATACTCCCGGCAGTCCGTCAAAGCCAAGCCCGAGCAGTTGTCCAAGACGCACTCAAAATACAAGCCATAAAGCGCAGTATTCACCGCTGCGACCTTACCGCCCATACACGTGGTGATATTCACCTTCTTATAGAATTTTGTTGTGTTCGACACATAATAGACCGAGCCGTTGGAATAGTTTAAGCGTGTGGGCGGTATGACGGGGTAAATGCGGGCCTTGGATTCCGTGGTGATGGACGCCGGACAACATGAGACATTGACGACCGAACAGGGGTTAAAAGTTTCGTTCTTCAAAAAAGGGTTGCACTTGACGTACTTAAAATCAACGCCCCCTTTATACGCGTCTACTACGCTAAGGGTCGTCGACGTGGTGGTGGTGTGGAAGATAAAAGGCGCTAAGGTAACCTGACTGCCGGTTCTTTCGGTCGAGCGGACGGAAGAGCGCAAAGAAAATACCTTATGAATGTCTTTAAACGTTGTAGCTGTCGCGATTGAGGAATCTAAAGACGTGGACTGGGAAATCTGCTTAAGCGTCCATAATGGGGTGTAAAAAAGAACGAACAACAGGATGCCGGCAATAAGGCCGACTGCTAAAAACATTAACAGACTTCTTAAGCTCATGTATTTATATAGGTATATTTAATTATATAAATGTCGATGAAAGACGCTAAAGCCTCCAGGATTGCGAATATGCAATTGACTGACGCCGAAAAAAAGAAAAACATGGACAGGAAAAAGACGCTCACGCGGGTAAACGTCTATTCTTTCGTACGATGCAGCGACATAGCGAAACTACACGTGATACTACAAGCCGTACATGTCGGGGTGAACAGCGTATACGCCCTGAAAAAACACATCAAAAAAGAATACGGGCTCTCGCCAAGCACGACCGTAAAATACCTGCGGATACTTGAGAATGCGAAAGTCATAACGGCCCAGGAGAACGTGAACAACCATAACAAACGGGAATTCAGCGCAGACAACCCGGATTTCGAGATTGCGCTAAGTATACTATACAAGACGATATTTGGACATTAGTCCATTTAAACGAACAAAGATGTTTAACATAAAACTGCCAATCCGGGACATACTGACGGCGGGAGGCGACACATTAAACGCCTTCTACAAGTCCTACCAGGAATACGAACGGATAAGCAAATTCCACAAAGCAAGAGTCATATTCTGGGAGAAAAGCGGGCTCGTGCGGGGGCTGGACAAGCCCCTATACGGCGACCTGAACACCGACAAGAATTTCTTTAGGATACGCGGGCTAAACGCCGTATACCCGGTCGTCGGCGTGGGGTTCTCCGCTGAACTGCATGAATACGTCGTACTGATTCCCGAACTCTACTACGAGACGCTCGACTTCGAGAAAATAGCGAAATTCCAACACATAGAGATACTAAACAAGGAAAAGAAAATCGCGACCGAACAGGAGGTAAACGACTCCCTCCTGGAGTTCTCGAAAATAGGGGCCTTCCACGGGTGGACGCCAAAACTATCCACGAACCATTGCTTTAATATGGAGAAATTCCAGACACAACAAGCTAAAGACTTCTCAAGGCATAGCGAGAGCGTCGCAGTAAGCAACGCATATAAGCTCCTATACACGACGCCCAACCGGATATTGATACTCGTAGGGATGGCGGCATTGTTCGCAGGGACCGCCATTGGCGCGATGACGATGGGGATACTCTATTTCATTCTCGTTGTGATATTAAAATAAAAATGGGCTTTTTAGACGACCAGGTCAAAAAGGAGTTTTCGGACTACGTCAACAGCGGGACGCTTGCGGATGTCTTTAAGTTTCTCATAGTAAAGTTCGCCTTCGGGGAAGTGCCGGAAAAAGAGGCCCCCCTGATGTCCTACCTGACAGAGCAGCAGCGGGAGGGCTTGCAGCAAATCACGCTCATAAAAAACCAGTACGTAAACAAATACATGATAATGCCGGAGCAACGCAAGGCCCGCGAAAACCTACGCAACACCTGGCACGACCTGTTGATATACCCTGTTTCGGTAGGCGGACGCGGACGGGCGGACGCGCGGGCGGCCCTCACGGGCGAGCCGCCCGAACAGGAGAGGCAGGGGATACTTGGGGCGCTGCTGAACCGCCCTAAAAACGTTGAGATAGTGAGACAACCATAAAGGTCTAGGATTACGACCGCGTAACAATGAAAATACTGGACTGGGCGCTCGACCGGGCGTTCCTGAATTTTGATGAGGAGCGGCATAGGAGGGAGCTAAAAATATTGGAGCTCTCAAGACGCCAGGTCGCCCTAATACTTCTGTTCTTCGGGACCGTGAGCGTGGCATTATGCTGCCTGGGGACGCTCATGGGCTTCAATTTCGCAAACACTCGCTGTATGGTGTACTACCAGAATATGCGGATAATAGAGAACTATAACTATACTTGCATGCAAGGCGCTTTTAGTTTACGTGACACTTTTATGTTAAACGCCACTCCGTTTGGATTGACTGATGTCAATAAAATAACTGAAAACAACACCTTTATAAATACGTCCTCCAAATAGGATAACATGAAAACCCTGGACAAAGCGCTTATGACCCTTTCGGTCATAGGCGTATGCGCCGCAGGAGCAGCAGCCACTGACACGAACTGGAGTGCGGTCTGGGCCCCTATCGTAGCGATGATAGAAGGCTTACAGTCCCTATTCGGCGCTCTACTTCTGCTAGTGATTTACGCAGCCCCAGTCATGCTGGTGCTTGCTGTAATAAGCCTAGTGCTCGGCGTTGCGGGATTGATTTTATACAAGATAAAGGCGGGCTTCTAAAAAAAGCCTTCCCTCCCCTTCTTGTGTGAAATTAGTTTACTCCGGGCCTGAAAGAGGGGCCCGGAAATTACATTCATTGACTAAAAAAAAATGTCCGCAGGCAAAACAAGGCTATACCGGAAACGCGACATAGCGAAACTCTCCCTTGATTCTCAGGAATTCCGGCGCTCCCATGGACTACCAACGTTAAGTGAGGCATTAGCGCATAAACCTAAAACCGTAGCGTTCAGCGGCAAATACTCATACAAAAAATGATGCCAAGACGAAGACACATCAGGAAGACCTATCAGACGGGGAAAAGCAACCGAAAGCGCGACCGAGCGCTTAAAGCAAAAAAGCCGGGCAAACGCCGCAGCAGCAGCGGGAAAATATACACCGAACACCGGCGCAACCGTTCAGACAGGTTCTCTCTAGGTGGACTCTGAAAAAACTAGACTAAACTAGGGGGGTATTTTTGATTACGGGCGTATTCGGATTCCCGGACAAATTCTCAGAAAGAACCCACTGGAGGGCCGAAATATAGTTGATGATGCCCCGCCAATCCTTACTCTCACGGCCTACATACCCTTCTATGTACGCGCGACGCTTGAGGGCCTCCGCAAGCTCAATGCGGATTTCATTTTCAGTTTTCATTCTTCGGTCCTCGAGTTGTTGAAGTCGTTGTCGTCCCATGAGGCCTCAATAAGCCGGTCGGCGACTTGGAGGCGGTCGTAGGGGATGAAATACGGTATCTTATGCGCTCCTAACGTGGTGGATATGTGTATTTCGCCCCGGTAGCCGGTGATAAGGAGCACCCGAAGGACGTCCTCGATTTCAGAGTAAGAACGCACATCCCGCCGGGTGTCGTTGAAAGAGACTATCATTTTTGTATACCCCATGCTATTAAAATCAGGAGGGAAGAGCGTGTTTTAGTCGCGGGGTGAGATAAGCACGGGTGAATAGTTCGGCTCCCTATGCGGTTTATTTTCACGCTCTTATCCCCTCCATTGTCCTAGGTTGTAGTCAAAGGACTATTATTTCGCAGCCAGGACTTCGGCAACGTTCGAGAACGTAACCTCCTCACCGCCCTCGACCTCCCGCGTCTTGTTCTTCACGACAATACGGCATTTACGGCCTAAAACCTCGCCCTCGATGTCCGGTATCGTACTGCCAGCCTCAAGCGGGACGCCCAAAGCCGTAAGCCACTTAAATAATTTCGTGGCCGGACTCAGGCTCAGTTTCGCAAGGCCGGTTACTTCCTTATCCTCGGCGTCGCCCTTGTCCAGTATGCGGAACCTAAGCCGCACGGTCTCGCCGAAAGGCATATCGACTTTTTCCGCCCCCGACACTTCGGCGGCGTACACGTCCTCCGGGACGCTCTCGATTTCCGAGCGCTCGCGTACTTCCGCGCTGATTTTCTCTCTTTTTGCGTTCACGTTTTCCTGGGGTTTCTTCCCGATGTTTTTCAAAGCCATTTTTTTGTTTTTGCTAAAGCATTGACGTATGTCAATCTTCTTTTTGATTCCCGCAGTTTTCGCCTGGGGAACGGTAATATATTATGCAACACCCATATAAATACTTAACCCTACCTGAAAAGTAAAAAAAGTAAAAAAAGTAAAAAAAGGGCCGGTTTACGCGGTAAATCGCCCGCGTAGGGTATGCGGGCCGCGCGCACTCTCCTAATCTTCCTCAAGTCCTTTGCGAAGTTTTTATAAGGGCGCGTACGGTGGAAAAGCGCGGTCCGACACTCCGCCTTCCAGAAACAGCCGGCGCAGTCCATCTCGACATCGCAGCCTTCGAGCGTAACCAGGGCCTTACGTTCCTGCTTGAAACAAAGAGGCTTATTCATTGTATCCCTTCCGAACCGAAAAACTCCTTTAAAGTGGGGTGGGTATGACGCCGCAACTCGGTTTTCTGCTCCTTTTTTGTGAGGAATGAGTCGACATAACTCTTGTTGTCAAGCGAGTCCGCCGCGTCCTCAAGGTTACGGTCGACCGGGAGGTCTCCCTTCAGGACGCCGCGCTCTTCGGCCCTATGCAGGTCGGCGCTCCCGAAAAGGCCCGGCTCCCAGGCGATATTCAACTCCCTATGCGCTTGCTCCATCACAAAAGGCGTTTTGTTTTGAATGAACGACTCCTTCAGTTTCGTCATGCGCGGGAAACTATACCGGGTGTCATGAGTCCGGTAGATTTTCAACAACTGCTCGGCAGTCCCGCCAAACCCGTGGAGGGCCGCCTTCTCAGGCCTCCCCTCAGCATCCACGAAGGCGTACAGTTTAGAGCGCAAAAAGATGCAGCGGCCTTGGTGTTTGAGCGAGAGCTTCCCCATTTCCTTCCCCAAATCCGCAGCGTTAACCGGCATAGTGGTTTTGATTGAATCCGTGCTGGAATCCAAGGCCCCGTATTTATGCTCCAAATTATGCAGCATAACCCGCGCCTGCGCGGTAATCGCGCACGCGATAAACGGGTGAAACATCCCCCCCGCCTTAAAGAGCGCGGGCATAGAGACGATAGAGCGCACGCGCATAACGCCCTCAATCTCCTTAGTGCGTACTTTTAGATTACGGCGGCCTTGTATGTTGATGTTCTGGACGTATTTGCCGTAGCAGCCTGCGTTTAGAATCAGCTTGTTTAGCTCGCGCTCGCCCCCTTGCGTTTTTGATTTTAGGTCATAAAAATAATTCACGAACTCGCGCATGGGATTACTGGCCCGCGAGTCCGGGATAAAGACGTAGCCCTCTATTGACTCTATCTTAAGCTCGCCCTTTGAAAGCGCCTCCATGATTTCTGAAGAATGAATCCAGATATTCTTAAACTCGCCCTCAAGAGGCTTAAAGCCATGGTTAAAGAGCGTACGATACCTGCACGGCATAGCAAAGCCGGATACCCTATACACGCCCGGATGCTCGTAGTCCAACCCATAGACCTTGCGGTATACGCCGGTAGTCCACGGGAAAAGATTGGTGGCCTGAAAGGGGTACATGGAATTGACGTCCAACTCTGAAACATCCTCTATTTCCTGCGGCCTGTCCAAATAAAAACCGTTTTTCCCTCCATGGAAGGCGAGTATGGAGGCCTTTAGGACGTTCTCCGGCGGGATGGAAACCACATCCTTCAGGAATTTTTTCTGAAAAACCCGCTGCGCCTCCTGAGATATGGAAACGCACGGCGGGATGTCAAACTTCTGGAAGTTTTCCATAAGCTTTTTTCCGATGCGCTCGGCCAGAAGGGCGTCATTCTTTGCGTACTCGACAAAATAGGCGTCTTTACTAGTATATTTAATCCCTCCAAGCCCGTTGGGTTTCACCCCCTTCTCGCCCACGCCAAGAAGCCGGGCGACCTCCTTCAGCGTCATAAAGCCGCGTTCGCCCTTGCGGAAGAACGCGCCCGTGTCTATGAAACGGAAACGCCGCAACACCTTTTTATAGCGGTAAAAACACAAGTCCGCAAAACAAAGCTTATCGCATTTGACCGACCATAAGGCGCGGTTTTTCTTGTCCCAATGCTCGAATTCGGAACTGAGGAACCGGGTCAATACTGGAAAAAGCGCAATCTCAAGGTCAAACTCCAGGTTATGCGCGAACACGAAAGCGGTCTTAACGCCGGAGCTTAACGGTATTTTTTTGAGATAAGCCGTGAACTTCTGCATGATGTTTTTTTTGTCGCAAAAAATTATTTCACTCTTCTCCCCAATCGAAAATTGAAAGCTTAACGGCTCGCCCCTATAAGTTTCAGTGTCGAAACCGCACACGATATTTTTTTTCGGAAAAGATTTTTTAGAAGGCCGAAGCGTCGCGCGGTAAGGAGGGACCAATATGACGTCCTTTCCGTTCGTCATGCGCGGGCGGTCGCCCGAATAACGCTGCATGTAAACGTCTTTATTCATTTTACCCTACTTTATGCGTTATGTCAATCCCTGAAACCGAAACATCGGCATCCCCGAAAACATTATTGCCCTCGAAGTCGGAATTTACCGCGTCGATAAACTTCTTTTCGTCCTCCGCTATCATGTTCGTTATTTCCGCCGAATCCCTGTTGTTGTAACTGAACTTGTGGAACACAAAAAAGCTGCCGGTGGAATCCGGGAGCGTGTCTTTAGGCAGCCCGCGTTTTTTCTTGTAAGCGTTCAGCCGTTTTTGGTTTTTCGTCCGGTGGTAATTCTTGACGTAATACCTTACGACGACCTCGGTATAGCCTTCTTTCGCCTTTCGGCTTCCCGGCTCGTAGACTTCCTTCACGCGGGCGCGGCGTAAGTATTTTCTTTTGGAAGTGAAGCGCCCCGTTTTTTTATCGCGTATGTGCGTTTGTGTATAGCCGCCTTTTTTTGTCTTGTGCGTCTTTTTTTCGAAACCAAAAGACGTTTTTAGAGAACTCAGAAAGGAAGCCCCAACAGGGGCCCTTGTGGGGGCCATAAATAACAATATCGTAGTATGGGTATAAATACTTTCGAAATTCTACATTACTTTAAGGTTTTTCCAGAAAAAGAGAGCGTTTTTAAGCTACTATATAAATAGTATAGTAGCATGAAAACCTCTTTTCGTCTGTTGCGTATTCGCAATCCTAGAAATGGACTGTCATCCATTAGCGATTCTTCTAAAAATACGAATACGCAAAGGACTTTAATATTATTGTCTATTTTTTTATACATGCTAGGCGTCGCTTGCGTTGCTGCGGGCTTAATTTCTAACGCTTCGGCTTTAACGCTCAATTGGGATTTCGAAGAAGGCTCGAATAGCATTATCCACGGTATTTCCGATTCCGGCGCGTCTTTAGACCAGAACGCCACGCTCCAGGGCGATGCGACAGGTTGGCTGTCCGGCTCCGATTGTATGGATTCCAACTGCTATAATTTCAGCGGCGAGACGGCTATAATACCAGACTCCTACTTGCATCTCGACAATTGGACGGCGTTCACCGTAGGTGTTTGGGTGAACAAGACAACGGAGCATGGGTATTTCTTTTCGGACGGGCATTTCATCTTCTTTTCGGCCGAGCATAATTTCGCATGCGGCCTGGAGGGCGGCGCTTTGGCGAACACAAGTACCTATGTTATTGACGATGGGGTTTACCATCACCTAGCTTGCAGTTGGAATGATTCCTGTCTGAATATCTACGTGAATGGTGTTTTGAACGGGCAGACTTGCCAAACTCACACACCAACAGACCACACCGGAAATGTTTGTTTCGGATCAACCTGCACTGGCGGCGGCACAGAGCAGAAAACGATGGACGCTTTTTTCCTGGCTGACTACGCTATGACCGATGATGAGATATATACTATATACGACGGAAACGACGGAGCGCCGACCACTACCATCGCCACAACAACAACCTCCAGCAGCGAACTAAGCAGCTCAAGCAGCTCAGCGGCTTCTACGACATCAAGCAGCATTTTTGAAAGCAGCAGTTCCGCAGCTTCCAGCGCATTGAGCGCTGCGACGACCACTACCACGCTCATATTCACGGATACCGCTAATTTTATAACCGGGCTTGGTGATTTGTTCTCGGCTTTGGTGAAAATAGTCCTATACGGCGGGCTTCTTATTGTCGGAGTGTTGATAGTGTTTTCGATACCCGCCTTTTTCTATCTAGTCAAATCAAAGTTTTAGCGTTCAAAAAAATGAATGACCGAAGGCTGCTAATATTCGGGCTAAGCTTGGCTCTCATGTACTACGCGGCGGTCCTGTCGAGCGCGGACACAAATATCGCCGTAGATAAACTGTGGACGAACCAATGCACAGCTGTTACTGTCACCACATGCGGAACGTCGTGGAGTAACGGCCTGGAAATCACAGACGAAAATTATACTAACTCAACGCATTATAACACTGAGGAGTGGGTCGCTTCCATGATAAGCGACGGTTTTTGGAACATCACCATAAACTTGACGGACGACTATCACGTATCAGCATTAAACTCCACTTGGCTTAATTCTTCGGACATAGGTGGTGAGGGAGTAGGCCCTATCCGTTGGGTCGATTATTATTGCGGTGATTCCGGCTATAGCTTTGTCTATCTCGGAAACGCCTCGAGAACATCATGGAGTGATAATGAATTTATCCAAAATCTTTGGCTTGAAGTCGATGATGACTGTTTTTATGTTGCGACCGTCGGTTTTTACACCGGCCCACTGAATTATATCGACATCCAAGAAATTGAAATATGGGGGAGTGAAGCCGTACCCACGACATCAAGCAGTGAGATAAGCAGCAGCAGTTCAAGCTTCATAAGCTCGTCAAGCAGTGAACAAAGCAGCAGCTCAAGCGTTGTTTTCCAGACAACATCCTCAAGCGAACAAAGCAGCAGTTCAAGCAGTGCCGCTTCCACAACCTCCAGCAGTTCATCAAGCAGCAGTGTCCAATCCTCTTGGGCGTCCTCCTTCATATCGTCGACGTATGCCTCGAGCGTTGCAACCTCTAGCAGTTCCAGCAGCAGCAGCAGCAGCGCGCCCTCGCACCCTACGACGACGCTGCCGGCGGAGATATGGCTTTACATGTCGGACGCGAATACCGTATTTTCCGTGAATAACGCGAACGCCACGAATGAGACGATGCTCGATATGGCAAGCGACTATTTTATCGTGCTCCAGAACAGCGAATACGACTATTTCAACATGGACAACGCGATATCATTAGGGTGGATTTTCATAGTCGCGGTTTTGGGAATATTCTTTATCATCGTGGTATTGACTTCGGCGGGATACGCACTCTGGGGGGCGGGCCGGGACTGAAAAATGAAAAAAAATATATACATACTGGTGGCCTTGATTGTCCTGGCTTCTTTCTCATGCGCCTACTCCATACAGACGCGCAACGCCTACTCTTTCGAGAACATCCAGGGCGCAATAGTCCAGATTGACTTTATGAATGAGAGTACAGCTGCGTCCGGCGTTACCGACTCTGAGGGCGTCTACGATTTCTCGCAGCCCTTCAACGACTGGTATTCCATCACGCTCTCGAAGGCCGGGTATAATGGGTATGCTTATACGGAATTCGTGAACTCCACCACGAACGATAAAATAGTGTATTTGACGTATGACTCGCTGGAGGTCTCGCGTTTCCGCGTCAGCGACAGGACGCTTTTCGGGGTTATGCCCGTCTGTTTTTTCTACAACGAGAACGGGCGTCTGAAGGGGTGTTACTATGGCAACGATACTATTATACTCAACGCCGGGAATTATAGCCTCTATCCTGCCAAACGGAACCTTGATTACCTTACATCGTTTTCCGGCATGGGCAGCCTTTTAATACTCTTGATTCCCACTTTATTATTACTAGGGCTTATCGCCCTCCTAATCCTTTATTTATTAAGCAAATTCCTTAAGAAAATCAGGGGCCCGTAGGGCCCTTTAGGGAGGATAAAAATGAAAAATCCAGGATTGCGAACACGTAACAAACATGCGTATCTCTTTTGGGGTGTTTTCTTTTTGACACTCTTATCACTCCAGGCGTCCGCTATTGTGCCGTACAGGAACACGACCATTTCAGGCATAACGTATCCGTCTGTTATGGCTCACGTGCACAAGTCGAACGCGTCTTTAGCGTGCTCTAGCCCGTTAGGGGGCACTGACTACCTGCGCACCAGCGGGCAAAGCGCCGTCTGCCACGGCTCCACCGTGGCGAATGAAAGCACCGTATACCTGGCGTTCTACGGCATCACGCCCACAACCAGCGTCATCTTGAACTGTAGCCGGAACGTCGGCGATAACCTCGACTGGAATAACATGTATCTTTGGCGGTTTTACTCCCAGACTCTTCCGGCTGAAGGCGGTTTAACGTGGAATACGCAGCCTTTAGAATGCTCCATGGATTACGGCGAGTGCATAGGCGGGTATGGGGGGATTACGCCCACTATAATAGGGGACACAAGGATATGGGATTTGACCTCTACCGGCGTCTATGGGGGCGAAAACGAGAGCGATTTCCTGAACATCAAACTCGCGTTTGTGGCCTGGAACCCCGCTAGGAACAAAGTAGCTTATTTTAACGACGGGCTCACCACCGCCGGGAACACGTGTAAACTACAGCTCTCGGGTTCCTTGCTGAACGCCACAAACCTTACCGTACATACCCTGGTGAACGGCGCCCCTACGGACGGCGTCATCGTGAACGTATACTATTTTCCCGCTGGATTGCCTATCATATACCTCAGTAAAACATCAAACGACACAGGCCTTGTCCGCATGACCGTAGCGCCGGGAACCTACATGATTACCGCCGGATATTCCGGGTTTTACGCTTCTACGATTGAAGCCTTCTCCACGCTTACGGCTGAAATCACACTGAATATTGACTGCCTCACCTGCCCGGGTGGGCTTGACGCGGCTGAACTCTCGGGCACTGTTTTTTTTAACGGCGTTCCTGTCGGAAACGCGACCGTAACGCTCATCAACGGCTCCGACCATAAGAGGTATGGGTATACAGACGCCTCCGGCTTCTATTCCATACCCAATTTGCGGACGTGCGAGTATAACGGCTACGCCTCGTACGGCTCAGATGTCGGAGAGCTTGAGGGCATATCCCTTATGGGAGACACCGCGCATAATTTTTACCTTGAGGGCGCTTGGTTTTCGGAGCTTAACATTACGATACTAAGCTCAAACGACTCGAACCCGGTTTCAGGCGCATCAGTCTATATATACGAATGCCCGCCCGAATACGACCCTGTCGAGTATTACACCGCCCACGGCCTGTCCGGGTGCACTCCGAAGGGCGGACTTTCGACTAACGCTTCGGGTGTCGCGTTTTTTACTGAAGCCGAGTATACGCCGTCCCTATTATGTCCTGTTGGGGGTTTGTGCTATCAGAATGCGCCCCGCCTCCTTATTATAGTCTCAAAGGCTTCATACGGCCCCCAGTCCGTCAATTCCGCGATACTCTCGCCCGGGCTTAACAACCTGTTGTTTTTCCTCGGCGGAGGCGGCGCGTACCCTATCACATATAACGTATCAGACTATTACGGCGTGCCCATAACAGGCGCGTCTGTCGATACAGAGGCCCTCGTCAACGGCTTTAAAATCACGAAAGCGGGTGTTACCGCAGCAGGACTATTGACCCTACAATATTCCTCTAAGCCTTCTAGTTTGAATGTCGTAATCAAGAAGACAGGTTTCGACGATTTTTTCTACCACACATCCTTTTTGAAACAATTTTATTCGTTCGTCCTTACGTCCGGCCCCGCCGAATACAACGAAACGGGCACGGTTAACATCAGCGGTAACGTAACGCTGAACGGCGGGGGTTTGCGGGACATCGACATCATCGCCGACTGTATGACGTTGGGCGGGTATTTCACGCCTTTCCAGTGGGTTGAGACTACGGATGCTTCAGGGCATTATTTGTTTTCCAACGTCCCGGCTTCCACGTGCGACATCCATCCGGCGTTTTCCAGCGCATATTCTTTCACGCCTGATTCTTACATCAACTTCGATGCGACGGCGAACAACGACACGCTGGATTTCGCCGCCTCGCATGAAGTCCGGGGTTACGATGTTTCATTTTTCATCTATAATGCGCCGACGATAATCAAGAATCCTCTTGCTGAAGTCGAAGTTGTGATGAAATCTCTCACTAACCTAAGTTTTCATATCAACTCTGATACATCAGACTCTGACGGGAAAGTCTATTATGAGCTCCCTTCGGGTTGCTACAACACAACTTTCTCAAAAAGCGGGTTCATAGAGAAATCCATGAGTTTTTGCATTACGCCTTCAAGCGTCCACGATTTTGAGATAGGCCTTTCGTCGGGAGCGTCTTATGGTACTGCCGTCGTCTCGATATTCCGGATGTCGGGCAGCGTTAGCAGTGAGGAAAGCGGCGTGATAGTCCTGAAGGACGCCTCCGGGAGCGTTATTTTCACAACCCCTTTGCCTGTCCATTCCTATACCTTTACGGGCCTGGTTCCGGGGAAGTATGCGGCGGGTGTGGTTGGGGTGCATGGCGGCTCCGCCGCCGTGTCTTTCAGCGTCAAGGCCGGAGAGACGACGCGGGTTTCCCTTTCCATAGACGACGTTGTGTCGAGGTTGGACGACGCCTGGAATGATTTTGTCGAGATTCTCCTTGCTATGGCCGGGGGCATGGGCCTGCTGTTGTTTTTGTTGTTCTTTGCCGCCGTTATGACGCTGGCCCGGGTGATTACGAAAAAATGACATACTCATACGGGCTAAAGCCCGTAGTTTCAAAGGGTGAAGTAGAATGGTGAAGCAACATTTCAATCCAACGAAGTATAACCTACAGGTGAAGATTAGTGCTGTGCGTAGCAGTAGCCATTGTAAGCACAACATCAACTATCATTTTATTTGGATTCCCAAGTTCAGAAGAAAGCTGTTAGTAGGTCGCATTGTTGATGTGTTGAAAGACATCATCAAAGGACAATGTCAAGAGTTAGGTCTTGACTTGTTAGCAGTAGAAGTAATGCCCGACCATATACACCTTTTTGTTAGTGCGAAACCAATTAACAATCCTGCCGACATAATTCAAAAGATAAAGGGCAACAGTTCAAGACAACTGAGATTAGTATTCCCACAGTTAAAGCGTTTGGGTTATCCAATAAAGCAGTATAGCAGTCTTTGGGCTATCGGCTATTATGTTGGTAGTGCTGGGCATGTTTCACAGGATAGCGTTCTAAAATACATACTCGAACAACAAGGTAAAGATGTGTTCGAGTTCAATATCTTCGGAGGTCAAACGAAGATAGGAGATTTCACACGATGAAAAAACAGCTAAAGAACATTTTGTTTATTAGTGATGATTTTAGCGATAATAGTTTCACGATTCTAAAGGAAGTATGTGAAACAGGCAATTTCTATTATCACCAAAAAAACAACTGCTTTAAATTTAAGTTCACTCTGATTACGGATTTCTCAATACCTAATAACAAATTCCACGCTGTTCTAATTGATTACGGAATAGTTGGAAATCACTTGCAAGCGAATTATGACGCTCTCCAAAAATTAGAAAGATTATACCAAAAGGGTATAGTTTTAATTTGGTGTGGTGGATTACACCGAATTTCTAATGATGATGCTAAAGAGCAGTTTCCTAATCACGAGTTTATCCATAACCTAAAACATTGTGGTCTTTGTCGTGATGATGTCCTCTTATGTTTATACGAAAGTCTAAAAAAGGAGGTGAAGCAGGATTTTCGCAATTCCTCCCAAGAATAAATTCTTGGGTATCCTTGCTAACGAATTATGAAGATATTTTGTCTGAATGGACTGAGGTCCAACAACGGACAGGCTGCGGGAAGGGGTTTGTACGCCCTGTTCTTATTTTTATTCCTTGCTTTTTGCGTGTTCACAGTCCTGGATTTGCCTTATGGTGTCGCTGCCGGTGAGGAGTGTGATTGTTCTTCAGCGTCTGTGAACATGAGTTCCTTTTGCGCTTCCGAGTGTATGGACTCTTCGGGCACTGACTTTATCACGCCTGAGGAGGCTACTTCCTGGATTAGCGTCATAAAGAGCGCGTTTAGCGGGGTTTCAAACTGGCTTTCGGCGGCGTTGGAATTGTTAGCCGTCCTCATCAACTTTTTTATAGCCGTCATGGTGTTTGCCTATCTGTTCGCGTTTGCGTTGTTCTTTCTAGGTGAGATGCTCCTTATAGTATTCTTCTTTTATTCTGAAAAAAACGCTATTGGAGGCTTTACGGGGTGGATTATGTGTCACGTCACTATCGCGCTGGCTATTTTGCGCGTCCTCGTCTGGTTTGTGCAGTTTTGCATGTCAAACTTCGCGTGGTTCATCGACACCCTGAAGGCGTTGTTTACAAGCATTCCCGGCGTCGGCTGGCTAATCCAAAGGTAAAATGAGCAGCATTAAAATTACGAAGATATTGTCTACTGAGGAGTTCCAGAAGATAGCCCGCCTTTCGACTAGGCTGCATAACCGCGACATCATTAAACTTTCGGAGTTGTCTTTCAAACCCGTAAGGAGGCGGCTGAAGTGAGGGCTTTGGACATCAGTCCATCCAAACGGATGGACATCAGTCCATCCAAACGGATAGGGCAGTTAATAGCTTATGTCGAGTTCTTTGGGCTAGCCCTTGTACTCTTTTTTATGCTCCCTTTCGCCTTCGTCTTTTACGCTGTAAGACAGACCCTCAGCCGTGTAAAGTACGAGCCCGATTAAAATACTTCTTGGATTCCCCGCAGGGAACCAAGAATATGTAAGTGCTAAAGCATTGACGTATGTCAAAAAAAAATGATTATAATATTTCTTGGGGATGTAGGAACGGGAAAGACCTGTCTTATGACCGGGTGGGCGCAGGACTTTGCCGTGAAATACGCCGGCATAGTCCACGCCAATTACATCCTAAATTTCCCCTACGACCCCATCAAGAACATAAAGAACCTCCTTAAGATTACGGACGTGCGGAAACGCCTTTTTCTGTTTGACGAGATGGGCATTCAGGCGCACGCCCGGGAGCACTCCACAGCCGAGAATATCGACTGGACGGGTGTTATCCTCCAACTGCGTAAGATGCATGGCGACGTGTTGGGTACGGCCCAGAATGAGATGCAGGTGGACGCCGCAGTCAGGCGGGTTACCGGCTTTTTTGTGTACCCTTCCATCACCAAGGCTTTTGAGACTAAGGACGGCGACCTTATTCCCCTTGTCATTACCGCGGAGTTCTGCGATAAGGAGCTTAACTTCCAGTTCCGCCGTAAGTACGACGTTACGGGAATCTATAAGCTGTATAACACTTTTGAGGTCGTCGAAAAGCGTCCTATCGACGACATCGACTTTTGGCTTAAGAAGTATTCCGCTTTCGACGGCAGCGCCAAAGACCTTGAGGATGAGCTTGTGATTTCTGAGAAAATGCGTCCCTCGCAGGCGTCGCGTCTGTCCCGCTATATTACGCGTCAGAACCGTTAA
>Ga0315289_10007642_pt1 | contig 15731 bp, 13 predicted proteins | sample YL17G11_40_MG_FD_203452 | JGI IMG/M metagenome (GOLD analysis project Ga0315289, IMG submission 203452) | Sediment microbial communities from Yellowstone Lake, YNP, Wyoming, USA - YL17G11_40 | ecosystem: Environmental > Aquatic > Freshwater > Lake > Sediment | place: USA: Wyoming | collected... | reverse complement strand
CATAAAAAAGCGTTTTTAAGCCACTTGCTGGAAGGAAAAAGCCGCAAGCGCAAGCGCAGGCTGAAGAGGAAGAATGTCCTAAAGAGCGTGGACCGGAAAGCCCTCAAGCGGCTCCTACCCAATTGGTAGGTGGAATCGGGAGCAATTGGTTGAATGACCAATAACCAAATTCCAATAACCAAACAATGACCAATTACCAAATCCCAATGTTCAAACCTAAGAAAAAAATATGAATAGCTTTGCCATTTTTTCTTTTCGGTTTTGGTTTGGTTTGTCTTGATTGGAAATTGATGCTTGGTTATTGGGATTTATTTGGTAATTGTTGCTTGGTCATTGGAATTTATATTTAAAATGGAAGGGGGGTTCGAGTAATGCCGAGGGTGCGAAAAGCGGTTAAATCAAGAGCGCGCAGGAAAAAAATCCTCAAGATGGCCAAAGGATATCGGGGCGGGCGGAGCAAGATGCTACGCACGGCCACGGAAACGGTCAGGCGGGCCCTGCAATACGCCTACCGGGATCGCAAGACCCGGAAACGGGACATGCGCCGGCTTTGGATCACCCGGATCAGCGCCGCCTCCCGTGCTTTGGGGGTGGCCTACCGGGATTTGGTCCGGGGCTTGAAACAGGCGGGGATTGAGCTGGACCGCAAGGTCCTGGCTGACATCGCCGCCAAGGATCCGTCCGCTTTCCAGGAAATCGTGCGCCAGGCCAAGGTGGCTTAATCCGAGGGATAAATGGACTGGGAGAAGAAGTTAGGCGAACTCGAATCCCAGGTTTCGGAGCTCCTGGCTCAGGCCCAGAAGGCGGAGGATTTTTTCCGGATCAAACAGCAATTCCTGGGGAAGCAGGGCGAGATCGCCGGTCTGCTCCGGGGCATCCGCGAAATTTCCCCGGAATTGCGCCCGATTTTCGGCCAGAGGATCAACCAGGCCAAGCAACTACTGGAGGATCGGATCGCCGAGGCCTCCCGCCAGGCGGAAAGCCGGCAGGCGCGGGGAGGCGGGGAGACCCAGGACCTGACCCTTCCGGGGGTTTGGAATCCGCCCGGGAGAATTCATCCGATTTCCCAGGCCCTGGATGAAATCTGTGAAATCCTGGAGGATCTGGGCTTCCAGATTGCTGACGGTCCCGAAATTGAGACGGATTTTTATAATTTTGAAGCGTTGAACATTCCCAAGGGCCACCCCGCCCGGGAGATGCAGGATTCCTTTTACATCGACGATGAGATTGTGCTCCGGACCCAGACCTCCCCGGTCCAGATCCGGGTCATGGAGAAGCAAAAGCCCCCGCTCCGGATTTACGCTCCCGGCCGGGTCTACCGGCGGGACATGGATGTCTCCCACACCCCGATGTTCCACCAGGTGGAGGGTTTGTGGGTGGACGGAGGAATAACTTTTTCGGATTTAAAGGGAGTCCTAATGCTGTTTGCGGAGCGGCTTTTCGGAGAGGGGACTCCGGTTCGCTTCCGCCCCAGCTTTTTCCCTTTTACCGAGCCGAGCGCGGAGGTGGATATCGGCTGCCGGATCTGCCGGGGGGAAGGGTGCCGGGTTTGCGGAAACTCCGGCTGGCTGGAAATTCTGGGGGCCGGGATGGTTCATCCGGGACTGTTTCGCCGGGTGGGATATGATCCGGCGGAATACACCGGTTTTGCCTTCGGCCTGGGGGTGGAGCGCATTGCCATGTTGAAGTTCGGAATAAATGACATCCGTCTTTTTTTTGAGAACGATCTTCACTTTTTAAAACAGTTTTAATCCGGGTATTCCCCTTGAAAATCAGTTTAAACATTTTGAGAAAGTTTTTGCCGGAATTACGCAATCCTTCCCGGGAAATCGCCGAGGTGCTGACGATGGGGGGATTCGAGGTGGCGGAAATCATCCCGGTCAAAGCCCATTCTTCCGGAGCAACCGGGGTGGTGACGGCCCAGGTTACCCGGGTGGAGAAGCACCCCCAGGCGGATCGCCTCTGGGTTTGCGAGGTGGATGATGGGCAGGGTACCCACCAGGTTGTCTGCGGGGCTCCCAACGTCAAATCCGGGATGAAATACCTTTTCGCCCGGGCGGGGGCCAAGATTCCATCCGGAGGGGAAATAAAGAAAGCCCGGATCCGCGGGGTGGATTCGAACGGGATGCTGCTCTCCCGGGCTGAACTCGGGATTTCTGATGATCACAGCGGGATCATGGAGATTCCTAATGAGACAAAAATTGGCATTGATTTTAATGAGTTAGATAGCGATATTGATGTTATATTTGAAGTTAGCGTGACGCCCAACCGTCCGGATTGCTTGAGTCATCTGGGCATTGCTCGTGAGCTGTCGGTTTTATCAGGGGCAACTTTTGTTGTTCCGGAAATTAAATTGAAAGAAGATGACCAGGACGTTTCCCAATCCGCCCGGGTCAGGCTTTTGGCTCCGGAGGCCTGCCCCCGTTACTGCGGTCGGGTTATCCACGGGGTTAAAATCGGCCAGTCACCGGATTGGCTGAAAAAAGATCTGGAAAGGATCGGCCAGCGTTCGATCAACAACATTGTTGATGCCACCAATTATGTCCTTTTCCTTCTCGGCCAGCCGCTGCATGCGTTTGATTTTTCCCGGGTTCAGGGTGGAGAAATTCAGATCCGGGAATCGCAGGCGGGGGAAAAGCTGGTTACCATCGATCACGCGGAGAGGGAACTGCCCCCGGGGATCCTGGTAATTGCGGATCGGGAAAAGCCGATCGCCCTAGCCGGGGTCATGGGAGGGACCGAGACCGAGGTTAAAGATGAGACCCGGGATATTTTCCTGGAGAGCGCCTGGTTTGAGCCCCGGTCCATCCGGCAGAGCTCCAAAGCGACGAAACTCGCTTCGGAATCATCCCTGCGGTTTGCCCGGGGGGTCGACCCGGAGGGAGTGACCGTGGCCCTGGATTACGCGGCGATGCTGATTCTCCAGATTGCCGGAGGCAAGCTGGCCCGGGGATCGATCGATTCATATCCGGGGAAAAAATCCGCCGGGAAGCTTTTCCTGAACTTGCCCGAGGTGCAGAGGGTCCTGGGGGTTTCAATTCCGCCGGAGGAATCCCTGAGGATCTTCACCCGCCTGGGTTTTCGACCGGAGAAATCCGGGGATGGAAACGGCCTGGAAATCACCATCCCTTCCTTTCGCCAAGACCTGAAAGAACCGGTGGATTTAATCGAAGAAATTGCCCGGGTTTACGGATACGGGAAGATCCCGCCCACCCTGCCCGGACTGCAAGCGGACCAGCGCCAGTTTAACGCCCGGGAAAGGAAAAGCTTTGACTTTGGGAAAAAAGTCCGGGAGCTGTTTTCCGGGCAGGGATTTTCGCAGGTGATCACCTACAGCTTTATCTCTTCCTCCGAAAACCAGATCTTTTCCGAGGGGGAGGAGCTGAAAATTTCCAATCCCCTGAGCGAGGGGATGGAGGCGATGCGCAAGTCGCTCCTGCCGGGCTTGCTCAACACCGTCGCTCATAACCTGAGAAGAAAATTCAACGATCTGCGTTTCTTCGAGCTGGGCCGGACCTTCAGGCCGGGGGCGGGAAAGAAAGCGGAAATTCAGGAAACCAACCGGGTGGCGGGAATGGCGGCGCGGGTGAAATCCCCGGACGGGTGGCGCAGGTTGCTGGCCCAGGAATTTGATATTTACCACCTCAAGGGAATCTTGGAAAATGTTTTCGTCGGGCTGGACCTGGAGAATATTGATTTCCGGGAGATGCCCCAGAGGGGTTTCGAACCTGGTCTTTCCGGCGGGATTTTCTGGGATTCCCGGTTCGAGGTCGGCCAGTTCGGCCTGATCGCGGAATCGGTCCGGACCAGGTACGAGATCGAGCCGGCGGTTTTCGCTTTTGAATTGGATCTGGATACGTTGTTTTCCCGGGGAATCCGGTCGAAAAAATTTTCTTCCTTCCCCCGGCATCCCGGGGTAGAGTGGGACATCGCTTTTTTCGTTGACCACACGATCACCTATGACGAAATCCGGAAGGTTATTCTGGAATCGGACCGGAATTTAATTAAGGATGCCAAGCTGATTGATCTTTACCGGGGAAAAGAGCAGGTGGAAGCGGGGAAAAAGAGCCTGGCTTTCCGGATATATTATCTTTCTCCTGACCACACCTTGACTGACGAGGAAGTTCGCGCGGTGCATCGGCGGGTGGCGGGAAACCTTCGCCGGAAGTTCTCCGTCGCGATCCGGGAATAGAAAACCGGGCGGATATTTTTCCCGCGGTTGATGGGGGAAGAAAGGGGAGGGCGGGTAAAAAAACCGGTCAGCCGAGAATCGGGACCGGAGGGTGAAAAATTAACAGGCCTGTGATAAATTTTACCGACAAAACTCAGGAAAGGGGGGTGGGTAGTGACGAAAGCGGAGATCGTTGAGAAGGTTTATGAAAAAATCGGTTTTTCCAAGAAAGAGACCGTGGCGATGGTCGATACCGTTTTCGATATTATTCGAGACACCCTGGCGGACGGAGAAAAGGTAAAAATCGCTAACTTCGGCAATTTCGAGGTCAAGCAGAAAAAGTCGAGGAGGGGACGGAATCCGCAAACGGGTGCAGCCATGGAAATTTCCGCTCGGAGAGTGCTTTCGTTTAAACCCAGTGTCATGCTGAAGCGGGAACTCAACCGGAGGACTTAGTGGCAGCGGAACTGCCGGATAAGCTCTATTTCAAGATCGGAGAGGTAAGCCGGATCAGCGGGGTAAAGCCCTTTGTCCTCAGATACTGGGAGACCGAGTTTCATGCCTTGGCTCCCGAACGGAGGGGTTCAAAACAGAGATTGTATCGGAAGGAAGACGTTGAATTAATCCTGCTCATAAAAAAAATGCTTTATCAGGACCGGTTTACGATTGCGGGAGCAAAGCGGAGGCTGGGCGGGAGACCGGTTGAGCCGGGGAGAGCGAAGGGAGAAGACGCGGGGGCAGTAGAGAGAGTGGAAGGCCTGAGGGAGGATTTGCAGAAGAAGAACGAAGAGATTAAAGTCTTTCAGAATTTGTTGAAGCAGATCAGCAAGGATATCCAGGAGCTGAAAAAGGTCCTGCAGACCAGAACGAAGTCAAGCGGTGGCTCGGGGCGTGGCGCAGTCTGGTAGCGTACCTGAATGGGGTTCAGGTGGTCGCCGGTTCGAATCCGGCCGCCCCGACCAATTTAAAAAACGGGTTCAAGGGTTCCAGGGTTCAAGCGGGCAAGTGAATGAAGCTCTCCGCGGCAAGACCGCGGGGTATCTAATTCAAAACGAATCCAATGTCGTCCATCGTCATTCCTGCGGAAGCAGGAATCCAGGAAAAAAAATACTGGATTCCGCATCAAGTGCGGAATGACAGAAATAAGGTAACCCCGCGGCCAGACCACGGGGAATTACAAGTTAAAGCAAATTCGGATTTCAGAATTAAGAACCCAGAGTAAAAATCATTCAAGTTTTGACGCGATTTTATCTTCTTTTTTTCATTTAACCTTGGAATCTTTGAACCCTTGAACCTTTAGCTTTTTTATTTGAACTTTGAACTTTGACCTTTGACCTTTGAACCTTGAACCTTGAACCTTTGAACCTCTATACATGCCTCCTTTAATCTTAGTCACCAACGACGACGGAATTGATTCGGAGGGGATCCGCACCCTGGCGGAGGCTCTCAATCCGGTCGGCAGTGTTTATATCTTCGCTCCCGATCAGGAAAAAAGCGCGGTCAGTCATTCCGTGACCCTGCATCGGCCGCTCCGGCTGCTGAAAAAATCCGAGCGGATTTTCGCGATCAACGGGACCCCGGCGGATTGCGTGAATCTGGGCATTCATTATCTCGGGCGCAAGCCGGATATTTTGGTATCCGGGATCAACCGGGGTGAGAACCTGGGGGATGATATAACCTATTCCGGCACCGTTTTCGGCGCGGTCGAGGGGGCCATCCAGGGGATCAAGAGCTTTGCGATTTCCCAGGCCCGACCGGATTCCGGGAGCAACCCTCATAATCTCGAGGCCTGGGATTTCCGTCTGGCGGGCAAGGTCGCCGGTAAAATCGCGCGGAAGGTGCTGGAACAGGATATTCTTCCATCCGGCGCTCTTTTAAACATCAATGTTCCGGCCTTGAAAGAAGAACAGGTCAAAGGTTTTCGGATCACCAGCCAGGGCAAAAAAACCTATCAGGAATTAGTGGTCGAAAAGACGGATCCGCGAGGGATCAAATACTATTGGATCGGGGCCAATGGTCACGGCCAGGTTGATTTGGAGGGCTCGGATATCCAGGCCGTTCATCAGGGCTATATTTCAATCACTCCTTTGACCATAGATCTGACCCATTACCCGCTTTTGGAAGAGTTAAAGCGATGGAAGATATAAAAGTTCAAGCTTCCTGCCTGCGCCAAGGCTCCGGTAGGCAGGCAAATCTCAAAGGTCAAAGGTCAAAGGTCAAAGGTCAAAGGTCCAAAAAATATTTTACCCTCTGCTCCCTGCTCCCTGCTCTCTGCTTGTTTCTGCTTGCCTGCGGCAGTCCTTACGGGATTTACCACCGGGTCAGGCCCGGGGAAAATCTTTTCCGGATCTGCAAAACCTACGGGGTCAATCTTCAGGAAGTGGCGGAGCTCAACAATATTACCGACGCGGGCCAGATCAAAGCCGGTCAGAAAATATTTATCCCGGGAGCGAACGATCAATTGACGGTAATTCTCCCGGAAGCCGCCCCGGAAAAAGAAAAAGAAGAAAATGTCGAGGTGACCTCCATTCCCAAAAAGGAAATCGAGAAACCGGACAAAATCAGGCTGCAGAAGGGATTGCTCGAGTGGCCGGTCCGGGGAAATATCACTTCTCCCTTCGGGGTTCGCGGAGGTAAAAACCATGACGGGATTGATATCCAAGCGAAAGAGGGTACCCCGATCAAGGCGGCGGCGGCGGGAAAAGTGATTTTCAGCTCCGATGAAATCAGAAGTTACGGCAACCTGATTATCATTAAACATGAAGGCCGGTTTTCCACGGTCTATGCCCATAATCGGGAAAACCTGGTAAAAGAGGGGGACCTGGTGGAGAAAGGCCAGGTCGTGGCCGAAGTGGGGGATACCGGGCGCGCGACCTCCTCGCATCTTCATTTTGAAGTCCGGGACGGGAAAAAGCCCCGAAACCCGGTATTTTTCCTTCCCTGAGAATGAAACCAGGCTGCAAATCTTCAAGGGACCAGGTGGCTTGCTTGATCAGTCAACGGCGAGTCATCCGAAGAATTAAGAATCTCTCACAACAGCTCTCCCGGGAATACCAAGGATGCAATGTTTTGATAATCGGGGTCCTGAAAGGATCTTTTATATTTATGGCGGATTTAATCCGGGGAATGAGCATCCCGGTCGAGTGTGGCTTTATCCAGGCCTCGAGCTACGACCGGGGGACCAAAAGCTCGGGAAGGGTCAGAATCTCGGGGCTGGAAAGGCTTACCATCCGGGGCCGGGAGATCCTGGTAGTCGAGGATATTATCGATACGGGTTTGACCATGAAAGAAATTGTCAGGAACCTGAAACGCAGGGGAGCCCGGCGGGTGAAAATCTGCGCCCTCCTGGACAAACCCGCCCGCCGCAAAACCGATATTCATCCGGATTATCTGGGCTTTACCGTTCCGGATCGGTTCCTGGTCGGTTTCGGCCTGGATTGGGACGAAAAATATCGGGAATTGCCGTTCGTGGGGTATATCAAAAGAAATGCGGATTGCGGAGTGCGGATTGCGGAATGAAAAAAGTTTCGAGTCTCGAGTCTCTAGTTTCGAGTTAAAAAGAATTGACGATTGACGATTAACGAATGACGAGTGAAAACCAAAAAAGAAATGACGAAAGTTTAAAATAATAAAGATTGTAAAATATGAATAACGAATTATGAACCGAGAATACAGATGGTTTTTATATTTTTCTTCAATCTACAATCGTCAATCGTCATTCGTCAATTTAATTGATCGATCAGAGACCAGAAACTAGAGATATCAATGATGAAAGATAAAGGAATATCGGATCTGATCGCGGTGGCGCGGGGCGATGCCCCCGGAGACCTCCTTCTGAAGGGGGGCAGAATCGTGGAGGTTTTCTCCGGGAAAGTCATTCCGGCCGATGTTCTGATCTTTCAGGGTAGGATCGCCGGGGTCGGCCGATATGATCAAAAAGCAAAAAAGGTGATAGAACTTAAGGGAAAATTTGTCCTGCCCGGTTTTATCGACGGACATATTCACATCGAAAGCTCGCTTTTAGGCCTTTCCGAGTTTGCCCGCCTGGCGATTCGTTCCGGGACCACCGCCGTGATTGCCGACCCGCACGAGATTGCCAATGTCCTGGGGATCAGGGGAATTGATTACCTGATCCGGGCCAGCCGCGGTCTTCCCGTGGATATATTTTTTACCGTTCCCAGCTGCGTGCCCGCCACCGCGATGGAAACCGCCGGGGCGAAGCTGGGCCCCCGGGAGATCGCCCGACTCCTGAAGCGGGAAAGGGTTGTGGGCCTGGCGGAAATGATGAATTTCCCCGGGGTGATATACGGCGATCCCCTGGTTTTGGAAAAAATCAGGGCCGCGCGATCGGCGGGAAAGATCGTGGATGGACATGCCCCCGGCTTAACCGGGAAGGGGCTTTCGGCATACGTGGCGGCCGGGATCAAGTCCGACCATGAGTGCACCAAAATTGAAGAGGCCCGGGAGAAACTCAGTGCGGGGATGATGATCATGATCCGGGAAGGGTCGGCGGCCAAGAATCTCAAGGATCTGCTGGGACTGGTGGATTCCGGAAACGCGCACCGATTTATGCTGGTTTCCGATGACCGGGATGCCGGGGATCTGTGGGACGAGGGAGACTTGAATGCCGTCCTGGCCCGGGCGGTAAAACGCGGATTGGACCCGGTTACCGCGGTGAGAATGGTCACGATTAACCCGGCCAGTTATTTTGGACTTAACGATCGGGGCGCGATTGCCCCCGGCTATCGGGCCGACCTGGTGGTAACGGGTGACCTGAAAAAATTCGTTCCGGGCCTGGTTTTTAAAGATGGAGTCCTGGCGGCCGAACATGGGAAAGTCAGGGCGAAACTGGCCGCTTACCGGGACCCGCGGGTCCGGGGAACGGTGCGAATTGGAAAAATTGACGAGCGAAGTTTCCGGATTCCCGACCGGGGAAAAAAGGTGAAGGTGATCGGGGTAATTCCGGACCAGATTGTCACCCGTTCCCTGTTGGCCAGGCCCCGGGTCGTGAATGGGGAGATTGTTTCCGATTCCTCCCGGGACCTGCTTAAACTGGCGGTAATCGAGCGTCACGGGAAAGGCGGCGGGATGGGCCTGGGCCTGGTGCGGGGTTTCGGGATCAAGCGGGGAGCCCTGGCTTCAACCGTGGCCCATGATTCCCACAACCTGATCGCCGTCGGGGTGGAAGACCGGGATCTGGCCCTGGCGGTTTCGGCCCTGAAAAAGCAGGGGGGTGGTTATGTCGTAGCGGCGGGGGGAAAGATTCGGGCTTCCCTGCCTTTGCCGGTGGCCGGTCTTCTCAGCGAAGCCCGGGTGGGCGAGATTATCCGGGGGATGAAAAAGCTGAACCAGGCGGCCCGGGATTTGGGCTCGACCCTCCCGCGGCCTTTCAGCACCCTGTCTTTCCTGGCTCTCCCGGTTATTCCCGAGCTTAAACTTACGGATCGGGGACTGGTGGATGTTAAAAAATTTCAACTTGTTTCGATATATCTATAATTTGTAATTTTTATGGTCTGGTAAGAGGGTGATCTTATTCTTGTCATTCCGCACTTGATGCGGAATCCAGGATGATTTCTTGGATTCCCACTGAAGTTTATCCCGCACTCTGATGCGGGATGGGAATGACGGAAATAGGAATTGGTTCATTATGATCCTGATTTTTTTTGATTACCTGGGAACCCTGGTGTTCGCGATCTCCGGGGCCCTGGCGGGGGCCAGGCACCGGATGGATCCCGTGGGGATCTTCGTCCTGGCCGTTTCCACCGCCTGCGGGGGCGGGATCCTCCGGGATATGATGATCGGGTCCACCCCGGTCGCCTTTTTGAAAAGCCCGGTTTACCTTCTGCTTTCCCTGGCCGCCACCGTTCTAGTATTTTTCTATTCCCAGAAATTATTTAAAGTCGACCGGATCATCGCGATCCTGGACGCGGTCGGTTTAGCCACTTTCCTGATAATCGGAACCGCGAAGGCCCTGGCGCTCGGGGTGAGTTTCCTGGGGGCGATTCTTCTCGGGGTGGTCACCGCGGTGGCCGGGGGCGTGATCCGGGATGTTTTAAGCAACGAGGTGCCCCTGATCTTCCGCCAGGAAATTTACGCCACCGCCTGCGTGGCCGGCGGGGTGGTTTTTTACCTGTTTTTTATATTCGGGGCGGCGAACCCGCTGATCTTCGTCGCTTCCGCCCTCACCGTTTTTATCGTCCGGCTCCTGGCCATTTTCCGGAATTGGAGTTTACCCACTCCCAAGCTTTAAAATGGAATAGCCATGAAGGATTACGACTTCATCGTCATCGGGGCGGGGATCAACGGCCTGGCCCTGGGGGCGCTGCTCTCGAAGGACGGGGCCCGGGTCCTGGTCCTGGAGAAATCCCGGGAAATCGGAGGCCGGGCCTGGGTCCAGGAGCGTGAAGGCTTCCAGGTAGATTATGGAATACACCTGGTTCGCTTCGGGAGGGAAAGCGCTCTGGCCGGGATCTGCGCGGACCTGGATCATCCCCTGGAATTCCATAACGTTGAATCCACATATCTCGTGGCCGATGGCAGTCAGCTGGAGATTCCCGCCCGCGGGGCTTCCCAGTCCATGAATATGTTCGCGGGCGATCTTAGCCTGGACGAGCTCAAGCGGGTCAGTCTCAAGGCCTGGATGGATGAAAAGGGCATGGGACGGCGGATCCGGAGACTATTTACCGCCACGAGCGCGACCCTGAACGTTAATCCCTTCGTGGAAAGGTCTTCGGTGGGGGAGCTTCTGCTGAATCTCAAGAAAGTCGGGGAAAGTGAAGTGGGGGCGGCTTATCCCGTCGGGGGCTGGCAGCCGATCTTCCGTTTATTCCAGGATTGGGTTGGCAAGAATGGGGAGGTCCGAACCGCGGCCCCCGTGGAGTCGATCGTCGTTCAAGGCGGTCGGATCGTCGGGGTCAGGACCCGGGAAGGGAATATTTCCGCGGAAAAGGTGGTCTCCTCAATTCCCTGCCAGGGGTTGTTCAACATCCTGGATGAGAAATTATGCCCGCCCGTGTTCGTGGCCAAATGCCGGGGTTTCCGTCCGACCGCCGGAATCGTTCTGGATTATGGAATTTCGGGAACGATTAGTGAAGGCAGGAATCTCTGGTGTCTCTGGGAGCCCCTTTCCTACGGTTTTTTCTCTTCGAATTTTGAGCCCCGGCTGGCCCCTCCGAACCACCAGATTTTAACCTGGTTTTACCCGCTGGAAAAATTCCAGGTCGAGGACAAGGAAGCGGCCTGCGGTTTCGAAGCCAAACTCGAGAAGGAAATATTCTCGCTTTTCCCTGCTCTGCCGGAGCGGATCAAGTGGCGCCGTTCCCTTTTTCTTCCGGTGGTGGATGGGGCGGAGGTAAGCGTGGACCAGATTCAGGAGGATCGACCGGGATCAACCGTGCCCGGTCTGGACAACCTTTTCCTGGTGGGTGATTCGGTCGGGGGGGAAGGCGCCGGGGGGGATATCGGGCATAACTCGGTTCGCCAGTGTTATTCGACGATTACCGGTAAAAAAATCTAGCGAGAAAGTTGCAAAACAATAAATCAAATCGGTAGCCGCAGGCTTTAGCCTGCGAAAATGACGCAACCTGAAGGTTGCGGCTACCCATCTTGTTGATATGTTGATTGGGAATCGGTCTACTAACCATATGCTTCGGAAAATTAAACTGGTAGTCAGTGACCTGCATCTGGGCCGGGGTTACTGGCGCGAGGACGGCTCCCGGAACCCATTGGAAGATTTTAATCATGATGAACAGTTCAACGAATTGCTGGAATATTACTCCGCGAAGGAATACCGGGGAAGCGAGGCCGAGCTGATTATCAACGGTGATTTTGCCAACCTCCTGGAAGGAACGGGGGAAGATAACCCGGAGATTATTTCGGAAGGGGTCGCGCTCAATCGCCTGGAGGCGGTATTTCGCGGGCATCCCCGGTTTTTCGACGCCCTCCGGGAATTTGTCAACCGGGAGCATCACTCGATCCGCTACATCATTGGAAATCACGATTGCGGTTTTTATTACCCCCGGGTCAAGCGGGCACTCGACCAGCGCCTGGCGACCAAGGCGCAATATGTTGATTTCGTTTGTTCTTTCGACGGCTTTCTATTGGAGCATGGGCACCAGCATCATCCCTCGAACTGGTACAATCCCCGGCGGATGTTTCTGACTAAGAGCCTGTCCGAACCGATCCTGAATCTTCCCTGGGGGGGGCTGTTTGTCCTGAAGGTTCTGAACCCGATCAAGCTGCAGCGCCCCTATGTGGATAAGATTCGTCCGTTCGGCGCTTATATCCGCTGGGGGCTGTTCAACGATCTCGGGTTCACTCTCGGAACCATGATGAAAATCGCCTACTACTTCGTTACCCTCAATTTCATTCACCCGTTCTGGAGGGAATCGCGGATCCGGATGACCTGGAATGTCCTGAAACAGATCACCGTTCAACCGGATCTCGACGGGGCCGCCCGGGAAATTTTACGGCGAAGCAGGTATCACACCGTGATCTTCGGACACACCCACCAGTACCGGCACGTCCAGTTCTGGAAGAACAAGGAATATCTGAACATCGGGACCTGGATCGACAATATCAGCCTGGACGTGGAAAACCTGGGCCGGAACGTGGTCCTTTCCTACATCCTGATCGATTATCCGGAGCCTTCCTCCGTCCGGTGGGAGGAAGACGAAAAAGCCCGTCCCCGGGCGAAATTGAAGGCCTGGCAGGGACACTGGCGGATCACCAAGGATCTGGCCTAGAGTAATGCATCGAAAGTCACTTCGCTTTTTCATGTCATTCCGGGCTTGACCAAGCTTGCCCCGGACCTGATCCGGGGGAATCCAGTTTCCTCTTCTGGATCCCCGCTTTCGCGGGGATGACAAAAAGAGGTGAAATTTCCGCTCCCCGATTAAACACTTCGAGGACGGGTTTCGTGGGAATGACCCCACATTAGGCGTGTTTGTGATCGAGGCGATCCACTTCCAAAAGACCCAGGAAAAGCTTTCCACCCCGGTCCAATTCATCAAAGGGGTGGGCCCCAAGCGGGCCCAGGCCCTGGAAAAGAAGGGAATAAAAACCGTCAAAGACGCGCTGTTTTATCTTCCCTACCGTTACGAAGACCGATCCCGCTTGAAACTGGTGCGCGAACTGGAGATCGGCCGGAAGGAAACGGTCATGGCGCAGGTCTTGAAAGCGGGGGAATTGCCGCTCTATTCCCGGTTTTTCCGCGGAAAAAGATCCCGCCGGATCTTCGAGGTGCTGCTCCGGGACCGGGCCGGGGCGGTGTTCCGGGCCAAGTGGTTTCACTATCGCGGCCAATATCTCCGCCGGCGTTTCCCGCCGGGGGCGCTGGTTATTCTCTACGGGACAGTGGGCGTCTTCCGAGGGCAGATAGAACTGGTCCATCCCGAGACCGAGATTGTCTCCCTGCCGGAAATACGCCCGGAAAGAAAACTGAATTTTTCCCGGATTGACCCCCCGGAGTTCGGGGAGACCGAGACCGGACCGGACAACCTGAATTTCGGGAGGATTGTCCCCATTTACCATGAGGTGGAGGGAATTTATCCCCGGACCCTCCGTTCCATCTTCTGGGAGATCGCCCGGAATTTCAGCGAGTTTCTGGTCAGCGGCGTGCCCGCGGAAACCGCGGAGGGCCAGGGGTTGATGGGGATCGGGGAAGCGGTGCGAACTCTGCATTTCCCCGAACCGGAGGTTGACCTGGAATCCCTGCAGAGCCGGCAATCTCCCCATCACCTGCGCCTGATTATTGAAGAACTGTTCCTGCTGGAACTGGGGTTGGCTTTGCGGAGGGAACAGGCGAGCCGGGAACCCGGGATCAGGATCAAGGGAAACGATCTTTACCGGGAAAAGTTCGTCAGGTCTTTGCCCTTTACCCTGACCAGGGCCCAGGAAAAGGTAACCCGGGAGATTGAGGAGGATTTGCGGACCGGGCGGCCGATGAACCGTCTGCTCCAGGGGGATGTGGGGAGCGGAAAAACCGTGGTGGCCGCCTGGGCCTCCCTGCAGGCGATCGAGGAGAATTTTCAGGTGGCCTTGATGGCTCCCACGGAAATCCTGGCCGAGCAGCATTATCGGAACCTTTCCGGCTATTTCGCCGGACTCCCGGTCCGGGTGGGATTTTTAACCAGCGGATTGAGCCGGAAGGTTCGGGAGGAGACCTATAAAAAAACCGCGGCCGGGGAGGTGAACCTGTTGGTTGGAACCCATGCCCTGATCCAGGATCCCCTGATTTTTCCCCGGCTGGGCCTGGTCATCATTGACGAACAGCATCGGTTCGGGGTGGGGCAAAGGGCCCGGCTCCGGGAGAAAACCGGGGCCACGCTTCCCAAGTATGTCCCGCATCTACTGGTCATGACGGCCACTCCCATTCCCCGGACCCTGGCCCTGACCATTTACGGTGACCTGGATGTTTCCATCATCGATGAACTTCCCCCGGGCCGAAAACCGGTTGGGACCAGGGTTTACTCTGAACCGGAGCGAACGGAAATCTACCGGGCCATGGCCGAGGAATTGCAACGGGGCAACCAGGTTTTCGTGGTTTACCCCCTGATCGAGGAGTCGGAGAAACTGGATTTGCGCGACGCGACCCGGATGTCGGTAGATTTGAAATCAAGATTTCCCGGTTATGTCGTCGGCCTGGTGCACGGGAGAATGAAGCGGGAGGAACGGGATCAAATCATGCGGGAATTCCGGGAAGGACGGATTTCGGTACTGGTGGCCACTACCGTGATCGAGGTGGGGATTGATATTCCGGAAGCCACCCTGATGATTGTCGAGCATGCCGAGCGCTTTGGGCTTTCCCAGCTTCACCAACTGCGCGGAAGGGTGGGACGGGGAGACAAGCCTTCCACCTGTATCCTGGTGTCCGGAGCCGGCTCTTCCCGGCCGGAATTGGGGGAAAAAGAACCGAAGTTATTACCCATTTTTCCCGGGGAACCGGAAGCGGAGCCCCCGGAAAGCCGGGCGGAGCGGAGACTCAAGGTGATGGAGAGCACCAACGACGGTTTCAAAATCGCGGAAGAAGATTTGAACATCCGGGGACCGGGGGATATCATGGGAACTAGGCAGTCCGGTTTCCCGGTTCTGCAGTTCGCGGATTTTCCCCGGGATTTTAAAATCTTGCTGATGGCCAGAAAAGAAGCTTTCGCCTTAGCCAAGGTTGATCCTAACCTGACCCAGGCCGGCCATTTTATTACCCGCGAGATGCTGAAAGAAATGTGGGAGGGGAAGGCTTCATTTTTATCCGCCGGTTAAAAACCGGGGCGGGATTTGTCGAATCCAATTCCTTGAATTCGAAACGTAAACGAACGGCGGAAGGCATAATCCTAAAAATTTTTGGGTTGATTTTTGCAATGATTCAGTAATAATGATTCAGTAATAATATAAGCCCAATGACTTCAAGCGAGAGGAGGCATATATAATGGTTGAGATTCGGAAGGCCATGGCTTTGCTGACGGCGTTTTTCTTTTTAGTCACCGTAATCAATCCTCCACTTTACGCCCAGACGGAAAAACCCAAATTTATCGCGGTTCTCGACCTGGAAGTAGCCAAGGGC
>Ga0315289_10007641_pt1 | contig 15732 bp, 14 predicted proteins | sample YL17G11_40_MG_FD_203452 | JGI IMG/M metagenome (GOLD analysis project Ga0315289, IMG submission 203452) | Sediment microbial communities from Yellowstone Lake, YNP, Wyoming, USA - YL17G11_40 | ecosystem: Environmental > Aquatic > Freshwater > Lake > Sediment | place: USA: Wyoming | collected... | reverse complement strand
GCTGAACCCCAACGGAGCCCCACGGGTAAACCCGTGGTCATCTTGGTGCTGGGATAGATAGAAGTAAACCCCGCACTCCGCCCACAGAGCGGGGTTTTCTGGGTGCGGGGTAAATGGGACATTTCTACTTTGCTAACACAAAAGCCACATTTTTGCTTGACATTGGGTTCTTTATAAGTTTATTTTGATTCAATACCAATCCCTATAACTCCCTTAAGAAAAAATTGACATCATTTAGAGGTTATTCACAAAGAGTGGAGGCATTTTCATGACATCGCAATATAAGATGTTGATGGATTTGTTACACCGAAGGATGAGTGTCCGTAAGTTAAAATCAGATCCTCTTCCCGAAGGCACTATTGAAAAAATCCTTGAGGCTGGAAGGTGGGCGATGTCCGGAGCAAACGGACAACCCTGGGAGTACATCGTGGTTACAGATCCCACTGTAAAACAAAGACTTTTTAAGCACTATCAGGATGAACTCAACAGCGACTACAACTTTTGGATGGAGCAGATGCGGGTACCGGAATTACGCCACCCAGCCTATCAGTTGGCAGGGGAACCTGAGGAGCAGATACGAACGCTCAAGTCCCGGTCCGGCTGGGCAGAGGCCCCCGTACTCATTGTTGTATTAGGCGATGGGCGTCGTCAATGGGCTACGGTGATGGGTGGCCATACTTTTGGCCGCCACCAATCACACCTTACTGACGGCCTGGCTATTACCTGCATATTGATGCACCTGGCGGCGGCCGCCATGGGACTGGGGACGCAGTGGGTCACCATCCACATTGAGGATGGCTTTAAACGTATATTGAATGTTCCAGATGTTATGTCAGTTTATACAATCATTCCTGTGGGTTATCCTGACGTCCCACCAAGAAAAGGCATCCGCCGGCCGCTTACCGACATTGTTCACTACAATCAGTACGACTACAGCAAATACATGTCTAACCGGCAGATTCTGGAGTACCTCCATGAACTACGGCAAAAGACAATGGCTAAGTATCAAGACGGGTTTGAGACAAAAGAGAAGTTAATCCCTGATCCAAAACACAAATCAGATTAAAAGGAGTTAAGCTCTATGAAAGCGCGATATTTGAAAAGTTTTTCGAAGATTCCAATCCTTTTTGTTTTGCTTGCTTTGGTGATAAGCGTAGCGCATCCTGTCAAGGCGGCTTCTCCTCCTATAAGACCGGAGATGGCTAAACTTACCATTGGTCTGCCAGTACCATCCATTTCTTTTCTTCCGGTCTGGGTGGCAGATCAAAATGGTTTTTTAAAGGAAGAAGGGATTACGGATGCCAAAATTCTGGCTTTCCGGGGAGATGCAGATGTTATACAGGCTTTAGCTGGCGGGTCCGTTGACCTGAATGTCGCCTCCTTAACCGGCTTAGTTTCTACTATAAATTCAGGGCAAAAATTCAAGGGGGTTTGGGCCGGCTACAACATGCCTTTTTTTGATTGGTATGCACAGCCAAAGTATAAATCTATTGCTGAGACCAAGGGGGGTCGCTATGCGGTATCCAAGTTTGGCGCTCTCACCGACTCGCTCACCCGGTATGCCCTGCGCAGTGCCGGCCTTGATCCGGATAAAGATGTCAAAATCCTACAGCTCGGTGGTTCAACCCAGAGCCTGGCGGCCATGGAGGCAGGTCAAATCGATGCATCGATCCTGAGTTCCCCCCAAACTTACATAGCCGCGGAAAAAGGTTTCGTCAAGTTGATGAGCCAGAAAGAGCAAATCGCCCCCGACTGGCCAACCCATGTCGTCTATGGCAAGGAAGAGTTCATTGCCGGGAATCCAAATAGGATTAAAGCCTTTCTGCGGGCTACTGGTAAGGCGATGGAATGGATCAAGGCCAATCCTGATGAGGCGGCAAAAGTGGCGAGCAAGCAGATGAAGTTCAAAGTGGAATACTGCCGCAGAGCTATCGAGGAGATTCAGGACGGGTGGTATTCGGATGGTAGTCTCCCCAAAAAGGGGATGAAGATCTTTTGGGAGATCACTGTACAAGCTGGCGATGTGACGGAACCCTGGCCGGATAGCAAGTGGTTAGACCAAACCTTCCTCAAGACCCAGGATCAGTGGCGTAAGTGACGTCAGTACATGGGCAGGGATACCGGGGGCGCCAACGGGGAGTGAGTTCCTTGACATTGTTTAGAAAGGGTCAGGTGCGAAACGCAGAAAAAAATTCTTAGGATAAGGAGGTAAGATCGATGGGAAAGAGATTGATAGCACGTAGTCTTGGTTTCATTATTTTTTTCGTGATAATAATCAACTCGATTTTAATTGGCAGTCTATGCACTGCACAGGTGGCACCGGCTGGGAAAGTGAAACCTGAGATGACGAAACTTAACATCGGGCTTCCGGTACCAGCCTTTTCGCTCCTCCCAACCTGGGTGGCCGATCAGAAGGGTTTCTTTAAGGAAGAAGGAATAACAGAGGTCAAGATTCTGGCTTTCCGTGGAGATGCCGACGTCGTGCAAGCACTGGCCGCGGGAAGCGTTGACATCAATATTGCCTCTCTAACCGGTCTGGTCACCACCATCAGCTCAGGGCAAAAATTCAAGGCGTATTGGGCTGGTTACAACATGCCCATTTTTGAGTGGTACGCACAAACCAAATATAAATCGATAGCCGAAACGAAGGGGGGGCGCTACGGGGTAAGCAAATTGGGCGCTATGACGGACTTCCTGACCCGTTATGCCTTGCGAAAAGCGGGGCTCGATCCGGACAAAGATGTTAATATTCTACAAATAGGGCCGGACGCACAGAATCTGGCAGCCTTGTTGTCCGGTCAACTGGACGCAACCATCCTGAGCATCCCTTTCTCCTACATGGCAGCTGAAAAGGGCTTGGTGAAACTGATGAGCCAGAGGGAGCAAGTCTCTCAGGACTATCCGACCCATGTCGTCTACGCTAAGGAGGAGTTCATTGCTAAGAATCCAAATACGATTAAAGCTTTTCTGCATGCTACCGGCAGGGCAATTGAATGGATCAAGGCCAAACCCGATGAGGCGGCACAATTGGCAAGCAATCAGTTGAAGTTTAATCTCGAATACTGCCGGAAGGGCATTGATGCTTTCCGGGATGGTTGGTTCTCGGATGGCCGTCTGCCCAAAGATGGATTGAAAGTCTTCTGGACCATTGCTGTTGAAGCCGGCGATGTCAAGGAGCCCTGGCCGGACAGCAAGTGGTTGGATCCCACTTTCCTAAAGACCCAGGACCAGTGGCGAAAATAGTGACATCCTTTGCTGGATTTAGATTGTAAGCCAGCGGGAAAGACACATTTTAGGTTATTTGCCTGCAATTTTTTAGAGGGGTTCAGTTTGCAGCACATCGAACTACAACAAGTCACGGTTACTTTTCCACAGCCTGGGGGAGGAGAACTCAGGGCCGTTGATGGCTTCGAGCTAAAGGTTGAAAAAGGCGAGTTCGTTACAATTGTTGGCCCAAGCGGCTGCGGAAAAACCACCCTCCTTTCAATAGTAGATGGACTTGTCCGGCCTTCTTCAGGGCAAGTACTCATTAATGGAGCCCTGGTCATGGGGCCGAGTCCGGATCGTGCCTTGGTTTTTCAGGAGTTTGCACTGCTCCCCTGGCGTACCGTGGTAGATAACGTGATGCTGGGGCTTGAGCTGCAAAAAAAATATACAAAAGCTCAAATGAAAGAAAAAGTGGATCACTATATTCAAATGGTCGGTTTGCAAGGATTCGAGAAACACTACCCGCATCAACTTTCTGGAGGGATGCGGCAGAGGGTAGGTATTGCACGTGCTTTGGCAGTTAACCCTGAGATTTTGTTGATGGATGAGCCTTTTGCTGCCCTGGATGCCCAGACCAGAGAAATCATGTCCGTTGAGCTGCAGCGTATCTGGGAACAGGATAAGAAGACAGTGCTCTTTGTTACGCACAGTATCGATGAGGCCGTTTACCTGGCGGACCGTATCGTGGTCATGAGCGGTCGTCCTGGACGGGTCAAAGAGATGATTCCGGTCAATCTTGGTCGCCCTCGCGGCCTATCCATCAAAGATGAACCAGACTTTGTCCGTCTCCGCCGCCACATCTGGGATCTATTGGAGAAAGAGGTGCAGCGGCAAGTGGGTGGCAAGGAGATGAAATAATGAAACAGTGGCAACGGACCTGGATAGGTGGGCTCGCTGTGATAGCCTTTTTAATCCTCTGGGAAATTGCAATGCCCTTGGGAGTGGTAAAGGTGGCCGATATTAGCCGGCCCAGCTTGGTTGTTAAGTCTTTTTTTGAGTTAGCTGCCTCCGGCGAGATTTTCCCGCATCTTTTAATTAGTCTAAAGGAATTTGTTATTGGCTTTATCCTATCCTTAATTGTTGGAATTCCCCTCGGTGTTGTTCTTGGCCGGTATCGTTTTCCTAACCTTCTTCTTGACCCTTTATTGATGGCCCTCTATACCATGCCCCGCATGGCCATGATGCCCCTGCTGGTCGTCTGGTTTGGTGTTGGTGTGGGAGCAACTATTTCAGTCGTTTTTCTTGGTGCGGTCTTCCCGATCTTGATCAATACTTCCGTTGGAATTCAAGAAATAGACCCCATCTGGGTCCGGGCCGTACGTTCCTTCGGTGGAAATGAGTGGGATATTTTCAAAAAAGTGCTTCTGCCAGGTGCTGTTCCACCGATGATGGCCGGAGTCCGGTTAGGTGTCGGCCGTGGTTTATTAGGGATGGTAGTAAGTGAGATGTATGCCTCCACAGAAGGAATAGGTGGACAAATCGCCATTTATGGCAATTCTTTCCGTACAACAGAGTTGATTACACTCATTGCTATTGTCAGCCTCTTGGGCTTCTTTACGGTTGATCTTATGAGGCGAGTAGAAGAATGGGTCCGCCGGGGACGGACGGAGGTATAGCGTTGAGCCTCACAACTCTTTACCGGCGATATGATGCCCTTTTCCTTGGAACCGTTGGTCTCATTGGCTTTGCTGCAGTCTGGGAAGCAGCGGCCAGACTACAGTTGGCAAATCCAGTACTCATTAGCAGCCCAACCAGTGTCGCTTTAGCGCTTAAAAATTGGACCCTCAGCGGGATATTTTTAAGAGATTTGGGAATTAGTCTATGGGAACTGTTTGTTGCATTCGGTGCTTCGGCCCTCATCGGCATACCTCTGGGAGTGGTCATGGGCTGGAGCAGGCCCACAGAATATGCATTGGATCCTTTCGTCTGGGTACTTTATTCAACCCCATTGGTTTCCTTTTGGCCCCTGTTCATTATCTGGTTAGGGATTGGCACGAAAACGATCATCGCCCTGGCCTTCCTCTTTTCTGTGGTACAGGTGGTCATCAACACGATGGCCGGTGTCAGGGGGATAGACCCTGTTTTGATCCGTTGCGCCCGCTCGTTCAATGCTCGGCCTGCTGACCTTTTCTTCAAATTTATATTACCAGGAGCTCTCCTCATGATCATTGCCGGTCTGAGATTAGCGGTGGGCCGAGCCTTAATCGGTGTCATCGTCGGTGAACTTTTCTCCAGTAATGCCGGCCTTGGATTTCATATTAGCTACTATGGAGCGCGCCTCCGGTTTGCCGACGTCTTCGCTGGTCTTTTCATGGTCGTTCTCGTAGGGATTTGTACGACGCAACTCATACGAATGGTGGAGATGCGATTTACTCGTTGGAAAACATGAGCGATAGGCAGACCTGTTAGTTAACTCTCGCCTCATAGAACTTTCTCTTTCCTAATTCTTCAAAAGGGTGTATATTAAAACCGAAAATTGATAACAAGGATACACTGTAGGCCCATCTGAATAATTCATTTTTATATTATCATGATTCCGTATAATATTGTTAAAAACGATCTTTTCTGGAAAAGAAAACGTAAGATTCGCCCCCTTTTGAGCAGAAGAGGGCCTTTAGTGGTTTGAAATTTAAGAAAATATAGAAGCGGTATAAAAAATAATGTTAGGCCGTTGGATGATTCACAAAACAAATATATGACAACTATCAGAGCAACAATTCCAGGTGTTCCTTATGCTCGAAACAAGACACATGGCAACCTGAACGCTCCAATCGAGTGGACCCATGCTGTTATCCAACACACGGCAGATCTTCCAAAAATCCGCAAAGCCTGTCTGCTACGAATCACTTACCTGCTTCCACGAGCACATATTCCCAAGGATTACCCATTCGGCACAGATCTCGACAACCTAAACAAGCGTTTTCTTGATGGCCTTTCCAAAACCGTCTTTTCTGAGGCGCCAGGTAAAGACTCTTGTGTTGTCGCGATGGAGTCAATTAAGATTATTGTCGAAACAAAAGAAGAAGCTGGTGCTCATTTTGAAATACTTCCAATCAAGACGACCTAAAAATAAATGTACGCCTAAATGGTCAGTCGGTTTTCTGATATAATATCTGACATATTTTTGATATAATGGTTCCAGGAGTGCAAAGATGGAATTTGAATGGGACCCGGAAAAAGCATCTTCAAACGTACGAAAACACGGTGTTACTTTCCATGAAGCAGCAACTGTTTTTGGCGATCCACTGGCCATAACTTTCGCGGATCCTGATCATTCTATGGATGAAAACCGATATCTCACCTTTGGCATATCCAGGTTTGACCGGCTCTTGGTCGTTTCGCATACTGAGCGTAGGGGTCGGGTGAGAATCATCAATGCGCGTCTTATGACTCGCCAAGAGAGGAGGATATATGAACAAGGATAAGTCTGACGAATTGCGTGCCGAGTATCGACGTGAAGACCTCGGCCCTGGTGTTCGCGGGAAGTATTTGGCAGCTTACCGGGCGGGAACGAATTTGGTTTTGCTCAGTCCAGATGTAGCCCAAGCGTTCCCTACTGAAGAGGCCGTGAATGACGCCCTTCGGTCGCTTATCAGGGTGGCACATAGATCGGTTGGCCTAACAAAGCGCTCAACCGTACACGCGAAAAAGCTACGCGCCGGTTAGCTTAGGCGTTAACCTTGACCTGAACCTTTCATTGAACTCCTTTGGGAGGTTCTATTCCTAAGTGAGCACTTCCGGGCCATTCTTCGATAGATAAATCGTATCTCCGATCATCATGGCCCCCATTTCTTTATCCTTTATTGCCAACCGTAACGTTAAACACATTCCTTCCTTGAGGGGGCTTGTATCTTCTTCGATAAGGAGGGGAAATTCCTGCAAACTGAGACCGATCCCTTGTCCTAAGCCATATTCATGGATAATATCAACCTGACTTTCTTTTATCTTATCGATTGTTTCCCTGTAAAATTGGGACACCCTTTTCCTTAAGGTCATGCCCTCTACGATTCGTTTATATAATGATTTGACGACCTCGAGGTTAGGTTCTGCAAAAGAATCGTTTTTGAATAGAAACGTCCTGATCCCTTCAGACCAATACCTCTCAAACTCAACCGCCAAATAGATGATAACAACATTATCGGCTGATAGGGAAACGCCTTCAAAAGGCCTCAAAGCCCAATTCCCCTCCTGTGGTTTTGCAATGAGCATCCTTATGTCTTCTACCCCTTCAAGATAGGCCTCTCGACCCATCACTGCCTCCAGATTCTTTTCATTTGCATCTGGGAAGGGTGTTTGAGCGATCCTATCAAAGATGCGGGCAACGATGCGGGAAGACCGGCGGATTTGGTCAACCTCTCTTTGATATTTGATCATTCGTATCTCTCTGATCATATCGCCCGCATGGATGATCTTACATGGTTCGATCGACTTCAAAAGAAACTGGAACTGGTGATAAGGCATGAATTGCTCCAGACCTACAAAACCAATGGTGGAGGGAATAAGGTTTTTTTCCTCCAAGAAAGCAACACTCCGTTGAGAAACATCCTCACAAGATCTCACATCATCCACCCAAGTTGTACTTTTTACCGTTGGCAAATCACGGGAGAAGCCTTCGCAAATCAAGGTGACTTCCCCTTTACAGGTGATTGCAACAACAGCTCCTTGCGCCATTTTCATGAAATAGTTGCTGATATAACATGGATTCCCATATTCATTCAGACTATTGCCGTATAAAAGAAGAACATCGATCCCTTTTTGTTCTATTTGTTCTCTGATCTTCTCAACCCTTCCCAGGAATTCGGCTTTGGGCATATTGATTCGATTCCAAACATCGCGACCTCTTTTTAATGTTGGCTGCATGGTTTCCATGGCTATCCCTCATTGATATAAAGTTTTGTTTCTGTCTTACTCAGACGTTCCATCCCGGTATCCGTAACAAGAACTGTTTCGCCACAGGCCAAATATCCTGTTTCAGGGATATATTGGTTGGGGTGGACAATCACGACTTGGTGCCTCTCAAGGTTCACTTTTGTATCGTCATCAATGACTGCACCCGGAGCAACAGATCCGGCGCCAAAACCGTGCCCTCGCGCCCTCATATAAGGAGGATAACAGTATTTGGCATACCCTGCCTCACTGATGACTCTGTTCATGTTTTTAGATATCAAAGATGCCGGATTTCCAGATTTCACCTGTTTCAAAGATTCCTCCAATGCACGAACAAGTACATCATATTTTTCTATTAAAACGGAACTGGGTTTACCGAGAAAGACAGTCCGGCAGAGCTGGATAAACTGGCCTTCACAGGCAGGGGTTATTTCACCGATCACAATGTCTCCCGGAGCAAGTCTCCTGTCAGTAGGGGGGTGCATGGCATAGTTATGGTTTCCTGAACTCATCATGTTAAAAATGTCGTCCGCTCCTGCGGAACGCATGGCAAATTCCATCTCTGCCATTAGTTCGTATTCTCTGATTCCTATACGAGCATGCTCCAAAAAGGCTTTAAACCCGATATCTGCAATGTTGGCCGTTTTTCGGATAATATCCAGCTCTCTCTCTGTTTTTTCCTTGGCTATCTCTTCGATGATATCGCCGGCCAACTTTATAGCAGCCACCTGATGGATCCCCTCATATAGTTTAGTAGTCATTTCGCCCGATCCGATCACCCCTATAGTCCCCGTTATGTTGAATTTCCGCAGGATATCCGTTAGGTCCTTCAAGAAGTCTGATGTGCCTCGTATGTCCCTTATCCAGCTTTTCTTAGAGGCCCGGATTGAATCCCATCGCGGTTCAACCAGAAGGATAAGATCCCCAGATTTTGAAATGATGACGGCATTGTTGGGGCCCATAGGTCTAAATCCTGAAAAATAGTACAAATAGCAAGGCTGCAATATATAGGATATACCACTCGAATAAATAATGAGCCCATCAAATCCTCTTTGATGGATCAGCTCAACAACCCTATTAAGTTTTACATGATGGTCACTCATGGACTTCTCCCTTATTTCAGAAGTTACTATTCTTTTTTTAAATTGATAGATGTGGCTAAATTCGTGGGAATTGGATTGCTAAGAATTGTTATTATTTTCATGGTTGGCGGGGAACTTATCCGTCACGATGCATTATTAAGAAAACGGAGTAAAGCATCCACCTTTCCCATTGGCTCCAATCCTTTAACGAATGCCCCCAATTTTTCAACTCTTGTAGGATCAAAAAATGGACGGGTAAGCCGTTTCGTCTTCTGCTCCACATCTTCCCAAGTCATAGGTTGATCAGAATCCCCTTTGGGGGCTAACACTTCATGTTCATATCTTTGCCCATCCACTCGCAGGGATATCTTTCCTGGCCATTTCTTTGGATAGATAGCCGTAAATGGATCAGAGGGTTTCACATGAATCTTTTGCATGAAAGTATGGACCTTTTTCTCATCCTTTAGGAATTTTCGTTCCACGTCAAACAGATCTTCTTCATAAAATGCTGCTATTGCCAATTGGTACCGGATACTTGTAATAGAACTCAACCTATCCTCTGGAAATCCGGGTCTGTCGATCATTTGGCTGTATTGCTGAGGGACGATCACTTCAATATCTTCTATAGCCTCTGGGACAATCTGATATGTTTTAATGAGCCACATAAATGCTTCTATGGAAGCTACTGCTTGCCTGGCACTACAATAGGGCTTTAAATCTATTTTTCCGATCTGGAATTTTTCTCCCAATCCTTCCAACAAGATTTGCGGTTTAAGATCCAAGCCATACACGGAAGGGAACAGCGTATCCAATATAGTCTGATCTCCTGAAAAACCCCTTGAGGCTCCAAGGCATGCAATAAGTCCATTTTGAGCTGCACAGCCCAGAGTCAACCATCGGGATGTCAGCCCTTCTTTTATCCTCCCTGAAATACCGGTAGACAATGTCAAGGAAATGGCCAAAGCATTCTTAATCTGCTCGGGGGTCAGACCCAATATCTTGGATCCGACCGTGGCTACCCCGATTGCTGCACAAAGATAGGTTGGCCAGATACCTCGATAGATAATTTCAGGACCATTCACTGCAGCTCCTAATCGTGTAAGGACCTCATATCCTGTCACGACTCCTTCAATAAATTCTTTACCCTTTGCACCGTTCTTGAACGCCAGTAATAGAGCTGTTGGGACAATCACAGAACCAGGCGTGGTACAGGAGGCGATATCAATATCGTCTGTTTCCGTCAAACGGATTGCAATACAGGAAAGAAGCACCGCGAAAGGGAGAGGGGCAGGGAAGCCAAACCCGGCCACCGGTATATCGGTGCCTTCCTTGGCAGAATACATCCACTTGATCAAATTGCCATTGGCCTTTGCTTCCTCCGTGCAAGCACCTGCAAGTCCTGCTCCTAATGTATCGAAGATATGCAGTTTTGCCTGGTTGACCGTTTCTGAAGCAAGGCCCCCGAAAGTGACATGGGTAATGAATTCAGCCAATTCGTCTAACAAGGCCACTTTCAATCACCTCCCTTTCATTTTCTCTCCCCTTAGTTTCTTTGTTGCCTTCGCATCCACTTCATAGAAATATGGATTGCTGCCAGGTTTAAGGACAACGCCGTATTCGTTTCGAGCAGCTTCAAGAGAGACAAAACCTTCGAGGACATCCATCCGCACTTTTTCTGGATCCCTCTCCAATGGGCTCCCCCAGCCACCTCCTCCGGCAGTACGGATAATGACCCCGGAGTTGCTCGGAACAGGGTGGAGGGCAACGTCAACACTCTGCCAGTCCGACTGCTCCGGTAAACGTAACAGGAAGTCGGACACAGCCCCAGGTTTCCCTTCCCACAGACCCCATGGGGGACAGTGGCGTCGGCCCGTCTGCAACAGATTCCATCTTCCCTCCACCAAGTTACGCACTTTGGAATCGAGGCCCAATCCTCCTCTGAACTTCCCTGCACCTCCAGAATCCTGTCGTAGCACTCTTTCTTCTACAATGACCGGACACTTAAGCTCAATGTTTTCAATTGGAGCATTTCTAACATCACCCTGACATATCGAAACCGAAGCGGATTCTCCATCCTCAAATGGACACCCGCCCCAGCCTCCTCCTTCGATACTTTGCACCACAAAGTTTTTTCTTTTCTGAGGGTCATAGCCAAAAAACACAATCGTCCCACCCAGTACCCCCAAATGACCTGCTGGTATCTTCTCAGGGATGGCAGGAGCCAAAGCCTTCAGAATGGTGTCAACGACAGTAGGAATCGGCAAACTCCAGCCGCACATAACCGCTGGATACTTCGCCATCATAAAATTACCTTCAGGGATGATGATATGGAGGGCACTGAAGGATCCTTCATTCACAGGATCCACAGGCATGGTTAACGCCTTATAAGCCACTCTTGCTCCGGCCAGCGTGCGGGAATTATAGGGACCCCTATTTTGTGGGTCGCAACCAGATAAGTCAATGGTCATATCGCTGCCGGAAACAATCACTTTAACCTTAATATTGAGAGGAACATCTTTCTGAAAACCGTTATTATCAAGAAAGCTTTCCGCTTCGTAGGTGCCATCAGGGACTTGTTCAATCACCTTACGGCATTTGGCCTCCGTATCAGCAAAGATTCTCTCAACACAATCCAAGACAACATCTCTCCCAAATTTGGTGAATAATTCTTCCAACCTACGCAAGCCAAGTTGGCAAGCTGCCACTTGGGCTCGCAGGTCGCCCATGGAAGATTCGGGATACCGGATATTATCAGCAATGACCTTGAGCAGGTCGGTATTGGGCTCACCCGCTTTATAGATCCTTAATTGATCCAATTGCAACCCCTCCATCCAGGGATCCAAAACATTCGTTGCCGCTCCAAAACCTGTACTCATTCCCCCGACATCTACCCAGTGGGCTCGAATGATGGGAAAACCGATCAACTCCCCTTTAAAAAAGAAAGGCATGTACACGCAAACATTGTTTAAGTGTTGTCCACATACAGCTTGGTGGTTTGCAATGATGACATCCCCCGGACGAAAGTTATTGAGGCCAATCTTTTGAACACCATCTTTTATGACCACCGCGAGATCTGCCACAAAATGCGAAACACCCCCTACGTTTTGTGAAAGCAAGTTTCCATTTACGTCCAAAATGGCGCAACAATAATCCCTCACCTCATAAATCATCATGTTGTAAGAAGTCCTCTGCAAATCATAAGACATCTCGTTCGAAATGGCAGGTAAAGCATTGCGAATGACTTCGAGAGTAACCGGGTCTATTTTCATTTATTCTACACCTCTCACAGTAATGGTAATTTCACCATACGGACAAATCGTTGCATGATCTCCATAAGAAAGACAGGTTGTTGAGGCATACTCTTCAATAATCGCTGGACCTTCAACTGTATAGCCTGCAGGTAATGCTTCACGGCTGTAAATCGGGCATTTCACAGGTTTTCGTGGATCATCAAGGTAGACATCACGGTAACCTTTAATGGCGGTGCCTCCTTGAAGGCTTTTCTTCTCGGGAAAAGCTATTTTTTTCCGTAAGCCATACGCCGTCACGCGGACGTTGACTATTTCTATCGGCTCCTCAGAAGCTTTATGCCCATAGCGCGTATCGTGGAGGTTATCAAAGGCCATACGAATGGCCTTTGCATCTCCGGAGAAGATCTCCTGCTGAGAGACGGGTACCGTCAGAAAAAACTCCTGTCCTATATACCTCAGGTCAAAGGAAGGTTGGATCCGAATGGACTCAGCCCCAATCCCTTCTTTTCCCAATGTTTTTCGGCCTATGGAGGCCATCTCCTCATAGATCTCTTTGATTTTAGAAAAATCCGCTTCCTTTAGCGGTTTGTAATACGTCCTTACATAATCGTGCTTGACATCTGTCATCAGCATCCCGAGGGCTGAAAAGTGAGCAGGGAGTAAAGGAATGATGACTTTGGGTATTTTTAATTCCCTGGCGATTTCCATCGTGTGAAGGGGACCGGCTCCTCCTGAGGCCACCAGAACAAATTCACGGGGGTCATATCCCTTTTCAACAGATACCCCACGTACAGCAAAAGACATATTGGCCACCGCAATCTTAATAATGCCCAAAGCAGTTTCTTCCACTGAGAGACCAAGTTTGGAGGCAGCTTTTTCCTCAATAGCTCTGCGAGCTTTATCTATATTTAAAGGCATCTCCCCGCCCAGGAAATATTTATCACTGATGCGTCCGAGGACCACATTGGCATCCGTGATAGTAGGATCTTGGCCCCCATGGTCGTAACAAACAGGGCCGGGATCTCCTCCGGCACTTCGAGGACCTACTTTAAGGCCGCCCACTTCATCAATCCAGGCAATGCTTCCGCCCCCTGCTCCAACTTCAACGACGTCAATAACCGGAAGCATTACTGGCTGACCACTGGCATAGCCACCAATGTAGTAGCCCTCCGCTACAGAAGCTTCGCCGTCTTTAATGAGGCTGGCTTTAGCCGTCGTTCCTCCCATATCAAAGGCAATGACATTTTGGTACCCGAGTCTTTTGCCAATTTCTGCCGAAGCGATAATTCCTCCTACCGGCCCAGATTCCATCATGGCCACCGGTATTTTTTTTGCAACCTCGGGTGACATGACGCCACCGTTTGATTGCATAATCAAGAGTGAACCAGTGAATCCCAACGAATCTAATAATTTTTCAAGCCCTTCAATATAGCGGGTCACCTTCGGACCAACATAAGCATTGACCACTGTAGTGGATGTTCTCTCATACTCCCTATACTCTCTTAGGATTTGATGGGAAAGTGAAATGTAGGCAGAAGTCAAAAATTTCTGTAGCGCCTCTCCCATCTTAGACTCATGAGTTGGATTAATATACGAGTGTAAAAAGCAAACGGCTACAGCTTCTGGTTCAACCTTGATGACCTCCTGAGCAACCATTTCTGCGTCTTGATCTTCCAAAGGGTTTAAAATTTCTCCACTGGCTAAGATTCTTTCCGGGGCCTCAAAGGTCATATGACGAAAAACCAAAGGAACCGGACGCTTAAAGAAAATATTATAAGATTCAGGCCTATTCCCCCTGCCTATCCGATAGACATCCTTTGTGCCCTGTGTTGTAACGAGCGCTGTCTTGGCTCCCTTTCCTTCAATGACGGTATTGATAGCGACTGTCGTGCCATGAACAAAGTTGCGGCACGACTTCATATCAAACTTAATTTTCTTCAGGCAATTGAGTATCCCGATGGTGAGATCATCTGGGGTGGTGGAGCTTTTAGAATGCTGTAATTCCCCCGTTGTTTCATCAAAAATAATCAGGTCCGTAAACGTCCCCCCAATATCTAAACCTATATTTAGAGCCATAGTCACTCCTTCCGCTGATTAAGATTTCATTTCAACATGAGATTCGGCAGCCAAGTTAATAGAACAGGAAAAACCATCATTCTGAGAAAAAATGTTTTAGTTAACAAACTAAATTTTATATTTCTTTCCCATCCTTTATGTCAAGGGAAAAATCCGAGAGCTCTGAAAAACTACTACACGCCCCCTCGATTACACAGATTTCAAAAGATGATTACGCAGATTTCCATAATTCTTCAATATGTTTCGTATCTGTGTAATCGGTCCCTAATCGGTGTAATCAGAGATTTCAGGACTTTTTCAGAAATCTCAATCCCCTCAGCTTCAGGTCCATCACAAGCTCTATTACTCTTCTTTTTCTTTTAAAAACTTTACCAGCAAGGAGGAGAGTGTTGTCAAAAGTCCTAACAAAAATATTCCGATTTGAAAACTGAAATAGTCTGCAGTCAGACCCAAAAGAAAAGGAACGGTTCCCATTCCAAATATTGATCCAAACGCAAAAACCATTCCAGTGACCACCGATCGTTCAGAGAGAGAAGTCAGTTTCGAGATAGCGGAAAGGGCTGCTGGAAAGTAAGCAATAGTGAAAGCCGCTTGAAGGAAGAGAGTGACCAGTATGAGTGGGAAGGTAAAAGCAAGGGAGAGGCCAATGGTGCTCAATCCAGTCAAGAGTAGGCTCAACATGAGTATTTTCCTGTATCCATAGCGATCGGTTAAAAAACCGCTGAGGATAGAAACAAAAATACCACCGATACGTGAGATTCCAAAGATAGTGTTGGCGTAACTGAAATCAATTCCTCTTTCTTTTATCAGATAGAGGGGGAGAATAGCGTAAAGCCCTGTGACAGAGCCTGAGGCAAATATGGAGAGAAGGCCCATGATCCAGACCGTTCTCCTTTTGAAGAGGTCGATATAACGACACTTATGCTGAGACATTTCCCCTTTCGGCTCGCTCGAGACCTTCCAGAAATAGATTGGCAAGAGCAGAGTTGCGATCCCCAAGACCAGAAGGAGCCTTCTCCAGGGGAGGAAGTGTAGGCCAAAGACCACGAGAATGGGAATGAGAAAGATAGAGAAGCTCGCTGCAGAATCGTGGAGACCAATAGCTTTCCCCCAATGTCTTGAATCATAGGTTTCTGTAATGATGGGAATGATGGAGGGCATATAACCTC
>Ga0315289_10007639_pt1 | contig 15733 bp, 12 predicted proteins | sample YL17G11_40_MG_FD_203452 | JGI IMG/M metagenome (GOLD analysis project Ga0315289, IMG submission 203452) | Sediment microbial communities from Yellowstone Lake, YNP, Wyoming, USA - YL17G11_40 | ecosystem: Environmental > Aquatic > Freshwater > Lake > Sediment | place: USA: Wyoming | collected... | reverse complement strand
ACGGACTGAACCTGCAATATGACGAGCTTCGCCATATCCGCCGCATAATCATCACCGCTTGCGGCACGAGCTGGCATGCGGCGTTGATAGGCGAGTATCTGATCGAGGAGTACGCCCGTATTCCGGTCGAGGTGGAGTACGCGTCGGAGTTTCGTTATCGCAGCCCGATCATTCATCCGGGCACCGTGGTCTTGGTGATCTCGCAATCCGGTGAGACAGCGGACACGTTGGCAGCGATGCGCGAGGCCAAACGCAAGGGGGCCACCTGCCTGGGCATTTGCAACGTCGTGGGTTCGACGATAGCAAGGGAATCCGACGGCGGCGTTTATATCCACGCTGGCCCCGAAATCGGAGTGGCATCGACAAAAGCCTTTACGTCTCAAATAACCGTGCTCTCGCTCATCACCATTTTGCTTTCGCGTATGAGGACGATGTCGTTCGAAAAGGGGGAGGAGCTTATCAAGGCCCTTTATGGAGTTCCTGATGAAGTTAAGAAGGTGCTGGCGCTGAATGACGAGATAAAACAGATAGCGAAGAAATTCCAGCATAAGAACAACTTCCTTTATCTTGGACGTGGGGTGAATTTTCCGGTCGCCTTAGAAGGCGCCTTGAAGCTGAAAGAGATTAGCTACATTCATGCGGAGGGGTATCCGGCGGCGGAGATGAAGCACGGCCCGATAGCGTTGATCGATGAGAGCATGCCGGTGGTGGTGCTGGCACCGCAGGATTCCGTCTACAATAAGATCATCTCAAACCTTCAGGAAATCAAGGCCCGCAAGGGGATAATCATCGCGATCGCCACCGAGGGGGACACCAAGATCAAAGAGCTGGCGGACGAAGTAATATATCTTCCCAGAGTTCACGAATTCATCGTGCCGACCCTTGCCACTATTCCACTGCAGCTTCTGGCCTACCATATGGCTGTGTTACGAGGTTGCGATGTAGACCAGCCGCGCAATCTGGCCAAGAGCGTGACGGTGGAATGATTCTTCCCCCAGGAGCTTCAGAAAGAACCGAAACGGGACTTTCATGAATTTCGCCGCCTGGGGAAGATATCAGCCGGCGGCGACGCTGCAATTAGAGGGGGCTCCGCCTGTCCCATCGGGACAGAAGGAATACCGGCCGGCGGCAGGTCCCGCGGCTACCGGGCGATGGCGGTGATACTACGGCAGTATTCTCTGGGATCTAACCCGGGCCGGTATTCCGACCCTCGTCCGCAGGACGAGGGGGCGGAGCCCCATGGACGCTCGTTATGCAACTGAGGCAGGGCATGATGGAGATTCAGGGTTATTAATCTTGACGAGGGAAATTCCGAGAGAATTTTGTAGGGGGCAAAGATATTTATATTATCGTAATTTGATGAGTTGTGAACATTGCCGGGTGTTGGTGCACATTTATGGAGAGGTAATTTGGGACCTGAGATTTCGCCTGAAGACAGGTTAAAGAAAATAAAGCGGTACTATCTTTTTTATGGTCCCAACGGCTACTGGCTGGACGAGAGAGTGTCGTCGCTTGTTAAGGTGGCGATATCGGCCGGGGCTGAAGCTTTCGATCTGGACCGTTTTGAGGGCAAGGCATGTGATATCACTCAGGTTATAAACGCGATATCGACGCCGCCAGTGATAAGTCCCCTGCGGGTAGTGATCTTGGCGAACGTGGATCATCTCAGTGCCGCCGGGCAAGCGAGGCTGGAATCACTTCTTTCCAGAATACCCGAGTATTCCGTTCTGGCAATGGTGGCGGCCAAAATGGACCGACGATCGAAGCTATTCAAGAGGCTGGCATCTGAGGAAAAAGGGAAGGCCGACGAGGGGAATGCGCATACGTACTATCATGACGTTTACTCACCTGGAGAGGCTGTCGCAATTATAGAGGGTTTCGCAGCCGAGTTGGGGAAGAAGATCTCCTCGGCTGCGGCGCTCGGCCTGGCGGAGACTTTCGGCAGCGATCCCTATAGGTTGAAAAACGAGGTTGACAAAATCTCCCTTTATGCGGGGGACAAGAAGGAGATTGACAAGAAGGACCTGGCCTTTGCCAGCGGCTTCGACCGAGTTGAAACGGTCGACGACTTGCCAGGCCTAATACTGGATGATAAACGCGACCAGGCCTTGGCGCTGATAGGCAGGGCGATGGCGTCGGGGATCAGCGAGTTTCAAATCCTGTTCATTCTCAGGAATTTCCTTTGGGGCTTAAATGCCGCTGCAACATCCAAGAACATTGGCCAATTAATGTCGATGATGAGGATGAGTCAAGATCGGGCAAGGGACCTGTTCAAGAGGTCGAAAGTCGTTAGTCAAGAAGCTGTGGCAATGGGACTGACGTACATTTTTCGGGCTGAATTTTCGTTGAAATCGGCAAGATTTTCATCCGAAGGGGTTATGGAGCTTCTGGTTATGTCGCTCTGTCTGGTTTTCGGCGGGAATATTCCCCGATCTCGTTTGTATTTAGTTTGAGGCATGGTTCCGTATGGAAAACGCCGATTACCGGATAGATGAAGAACTGGTAAGGAGAGCTATAGGCGGCGATAGCAAAGCGTTCGAAAAGCTCGTGGAGAAGTATAAGAAACGTGTTTACTATCTGGCGTACAGGATGACGCGCGACCATGACAGCGCCGATGAGTTGGCTCAGGAGAGTTTTGTAAAGGCGTACCAAGCGCTTGGTAATTTCAAGCCTGGGTACAATTTTTACACCTGGATTTACAGGATTTGTGTCAATCTGGCGATAAACTTCTTGAAACGGGAGAAGCATACAATTTCGGCTGAATTACTGAAGGAGATAGACCTGTTGCCTGAGAGCGTAACCGCTGTCGACCAGTTGGAGAGGATGATCGCATCGGAGCAGGCGGGTCTGGTGCGCAAAGCCCTGGATTCGCTGCCGCCGGAGCAAAAGCTGGCTTTCATTCTAAAGACCAACGAAAATATGTCGTATGAGGAGATGGCTGCGGTCATGGACTGTTCAATTGGGACGGTGATGTCACGGCTGTTCAGGGCCAGGCAGAAACTAAGGAACGTGCTTCGGGCCGCCGAGACCGAAAGAGACAGAACAGATGGGAAGCTGTAGGTACAAAAAGATCATTCAATTTTACCTCGACGGCTCGGTCGACGTCGGCAAAACCTGGGAGCTGGAAGAGCATCTCAAGAACTGCCCCGCGTGCCAGCTGGAATTGGCGGAACTTGAGGAGCTCAACCTGGCAGCCTTGGAGATAATAGAGGAGGCGCCCGATCCCGGTTACTGGACATCGTTTTATAACCGGGTGCTCAACCGCATTCTGGCGCGCAACATCGGGCCGGCGCAAACTGAGCGCAAGGTGTCTTGGCTTCTGAGCTGGCGCACGGCGTCAGTTTTGGTGGGCCTCATCTTCCTTACGGTCTCGGCCGTGGTTGTTATGAACAGCTTGCATATGCGGGCATCGCACCGTGGCGCTATTGCTGTTCCATCGCAGGAACCGGTGGCCGAGCAGCCGATGGAACGTTCGCAGGCAAGGGCTCAAACGATTCCCCGAGCCAGCATTCCGAGCAGCGCGGCCGGGCCTACGAATCCCAGCGCCGGCAGTGATCGGGAGGCGGCCATAATGGAGAAGTCGACCGTAGCTCAGGTGAGGGTTTCAAGAGATGATCAACTGGTGTTGCTCCGGTGGAAAGAACCACTTTCGTATTTCAGGGACCTGCCATCAAGTGGCAGGCCGACGCCAGGATTTAAGTTCGAGCTGGAGGCGCCGTCGATGACATCGACACCGGAGTATGATGAATCATATCGCCTGCGAGGCTCTTTCCTCAGTCAGCGACTTCTTGCCGGTATCGGTTCCCATGCCTTGAATGGCAGCGTTGGACTTCAGGGAGCCATGTCGGGCCTGAGGGAAAACGGCGGGCGCGACATTGCGGTGACATGGGGGTATGCGAAAGTCCCGGTGGATACAGCAAAGTCGGACGAGATCAAAAGATATTACATAGAGCTCGATCTGATGCAAGCCAGATAGCCTGCGGCCTGCGTTCCTTTTTGCCTTGATAAATAATTGACGTGTTAATATATTGCCACCTGTTTGGATGGGGGCCGGTTTTCAATATGTGGGTGATTTTAGTTCTTGTAGTAATTTTAACTTTATACGGCATCGGCGAGTATCGCGGCCACCAATTTCACCTTGAGCGGTTGAAAGTCAGGATACATGTAAATGGCACTCGCGGCAAGTCATCTGTAACGCGGCTGATATCGGGGGGGCTGCGGGCCGGCGGCTACAAAGTGTTTGCCAAAACAACTGGAACCAAACCTCGAATGATTTCTGTTGACGGGACTGAGGTGCCGGTTTTGCGGGTGGGGAAGCCGAATATAATCGAGCAGACGCAGATAGTGGGCAAAGCCGCCCGTCAAGAAGCGGATTATTTCGTTACGGAATGCATGGGCGTACAGCCTCACTTGCAATGGCTGCTGGAGAATCAGCTTATCAAGTCACATATCGGCGTGATCACCAATGTGCGCAGCGACCATCTCGATGAAATGGGCCCAACCATGGAATGCGTGGCGGCATCTCTGGCGAATTCGATTCCCTTGAAGGGGCACTTGTTCACCGCTGAAGAGAAGTACTTGGATATTCTGGAGGCCCGCGCCAGCATGCGGAGCACTGTGATCCATAAGGTGAGCGGCGGCATGGTCTCCGACGACGAGATAAGGGGATTCAGTTATCTGGAGCATAAAGACAACGTGGCTATAGCGCTGGCGGTCTGCGGGCACTTGGGAGTGAAGCGAGATGAGGCCTTGAAGGGCATGCAGGAAGCACTGCCCGACCCCGGTGTTTTGAGGAGATTCATAGTCGAGACGCAAGGCAAGACCATTGAGTTCGTTAATGCCTTTGCGGCAAACGACCCGGACAGTTTCAGCATTATATGGGACATGCTCAAGATACATCGTGAGCCGGACAAGATCGTCATCGTCCTGGTGAATTCGCGCAAGGACCGGATTCAGCGAGCAGAGCAGCTCGGCGAGTTCATCGCCTCCAAGCTCGATGCCGATTACTACATCGTCAGCGGCGAATACACCCACCCGCTTGTCACCAAGGCTATAGCCAGCGGTTTGCCGCATAACAAGATCGAGGATTTGGGAAGTCGTCCCCTGGAAACAATATACAACAGTATCGTGAGCTTGACGCCGAGGCGGTCCCTGGTTTTTGGGATTGGCAATATCGTGGGATTTGGCGAACAGATAGTGAATTTCTTCGGGGAAAGGGGCACGCAAGTTGGCTGAGTTATTTATGATGCAGGCCATAGGGATGGGGCTGGTGGTCAGCATCATATTTTCAGAGACGCTGGGCCTGGCGGCGGGAGGCATGGTGGTTCCTGGTTACATGGCTATGATGATCCATCAGCCAGCGCGCATAATCGGAACCATCGTGGTAAGCCTGCTGACGTTCTTCTTGATCAAGTTATTATCCAATTACATGTTCATTTACGGAAGGCGGCGGACGGTTCTGGTTATCCTGGTGGGCTTCCTGATAGGCTGGTTCTCGCGCAAGTACTTCACCATAGATTTCATAGGGGGGAAATCCATAGAGTTTCAGGCTGTCGGCTATATCATACCCGGCCTGATAGCCAACTGGATGGAGAGGCAGGGGGTTATTCAGACTCTCAGCACCATGATAGTGGCGGCGGTTTTGGTTCGCTTGCTTCTCATGATTTTCACCGGTGGGAAGGTTCTTACATGAGGCCGCGCCCCGTAAACCCGTCGATCAGGCTCCTGATATTCCTGGCGGCCATAAGCCTGACGATTTTTTATCTGGCCGAGGGGAGCCGCGAGAAGAAACAGGCGCCTTACTGGGACTTGAAGGTCCGCGCTTCGAACCTGGCGGAGAAGTGCCAGGCAGCTATACGGGACGAGATGAGTAAGCTGGGGATTGCGATCGATTATGAGAACGATCCCAATGGAAGCGGTTTGATTGGCGAACAGACCACGCTCATCACGACCGACCTCGGCGAGCTTCGCAGCAAACTGATCGCCACCAATCCCAATTTCGCGGCGGTTTTTGTGGAGATGTTCCAAGAATGCAAGCTGAAGCGCGGCGACAGGATCGCGGTCGGGATTACCGGTTCCCTGCCAGGGGCCAATATCGCCCTTTTGAGTGCCTGCGAGGTGATGGGGATTGAGCCCGTTGTAATCACATCGGTCGGCTCGTCGACCTGGGGGGCGAATCACCCCGACTTCACCTGGCTTGACATGGAGAAAGTTCTGCATGACGCCAAGCTCATAAAGACCCGCTCGGTAGCGGCCTCGATTGGGGGCGGCACCGACAATGGTCGCGGCCTGTCGCTGACCGGCAGAAAATTGCTTTTGGAGGCCATCAAGAGGAATGGAGTCGAATTGATTTTTACCGGTAACCTCGAGAATATAATGGAAGCCGGCGGTTCCCTCCACGAGAACATAGAGAAGCGACTGGAGATATACAACAGGTGGGCCAAAGGTCAGCCTTACGAGGCATACGTCAACGTAGGTGGGGGCTTGGCCTCGCTGGGCTCGTCCCAGAACGGCAAGCTGATATCATCGGGGGTTAATTTCGATCTCGACAACCGCAATTTTCCGGCCCGCGGCGTGATTAACATAATGGCGGAGCGCAAGATCCCGGTCATCCACATTCTCCGACTTTCCGACATTGCAAGCAAGTACGGGTTGCCCTTAGAAATCACGCCGGCGCCGGTTGTCGGCGAGGACCCGATATTCTTTCGCGACGAGTATTCTATCGCCTCGACCATCATATATACCTTAGTACTCATAGTTATTGTCGTGGCTTTCATCAGGATAGATGTCAAGTATTACGTTAAGCGACAAACCAAAATCCTTTTTCCGCCGAAAAGGGAAGACGACATGGAGCTTTGATATGAGAAAAATCGCGATTCCGCTATTGGCGCTGTTATTCCTGTTTTACGGAATGTCGTTCGGGGCCAACACCAAGTATCGAGTGTTCGCGCCGAGCAGCGCCGCCAAGAGCATTTTTTTGAAATCGGGGGCAAAGCAGTATAAGTACTACGTGGCCGAAAAGGGGGCAGCGCTCGGTTTTGACGTTACGGGGCCGACGAATGTCAAGATACGGACTCGCGCCGAGTTCAAACCCGGAATAACGGATGCCGAGTATCAGATCCAGGTTTGGGAGGGAGACCACCTCGTCGAAGGGCGCAAGGCAAAATCGAAGGTATCGATGCTGGCTATTCCCGGTGGCGGCGGAGGAATTGGCCTTGCCAGAACCGTCATATTGAAAGTCCCGAAGGGGAAACACAGCTATCGCCTGTGGGTGACATCCGACAAGCTCGACAGATTTTACTTGCGCTTCTATCAGGCAAGGAAGCAAACCAAGAAGGCAGAGTACAATATCTTCAAACCGCATGAATTCAGCCGGCAAGTGACGCTGGCATCGGCCAAGGGGAGCGTCGAGTATTACATGGTTGACACCAGCGGCGGCGTGACGCTGGGCGTCGTCGGCCCCACGAAGCTCAAGATCTTCTGCCGGGCGGGGTTTACGGAGGATATGAAGGGGACGACCAAGTTCAGTCTGGGATTGTTCGAGAAGGGGAATCAGGTGGTGCAGTTTCCGGGGGTGGCCAAGGCCGCCACAGATCTGAGCTTCAAAGAGCTCTCCGATATCATACCGTCAAAGCTGCATACGTTCTTGTTCGACGTTCCCGACGGCAAGCACGTCTACGAGGTCAGGAAAATCAACTCCGCATCACCGAGCCTTGCGGTTAGATTCAAGATCATGAAGGATGGACTGGGAATGATCCCATGAGGAGAAGAGCATCCCTGAATATACCCGTGCTTTTTCTGGTCCTCTTTGCGTTGGCCCTCTCGCCCCCGGCCGCTGCCAAAAAGAAGAGCAAGAAGGCCAAAGCCCAGCGCCACTTTGTTATTGATACGGACCTCAGTGTCACCTACGATGACAACATCTTGAACTATTCCGATGCCGATCTGGACCTATTTGCCAACGACTTGGGCGGCGGTAAATTCGCAATTCAATCCAAGGATGACTGGATAATTGTACCTGAAATCAGGGCTGGCTATCAGGGTCTGGGTCTGCGGGGGAAAGCCGCCTCGCTGATTCTCGGGTACCGATATTACGGTTATGCGAACAACGACGTGCGCCGTTACAGCCGCATTTGGCTGGTGGCGCGCCAGTATGTGGTAGCGGGCGGCTACGCTCAGTTATCGATAGGCTATATTCCCAGCTACTACTACCGGAACCTGCTTTTCAAGCCTCCGGGAAGCACGTCGAGCATTTTCATGGAGGCCAAGTTCTCGAAGCCGTCGTTGGCCGTCGAATTCGGCTATGACATCAGGCAGAATCTTAAGGGATCGGCCGCCTATATTTATCAGCACAAGTCGTTTCAAAAGGAATTCGAATACAGGGACTTAAACACGCACGGATTCGATCTCGAGGCGATCTGGAGGGCAGCGGACATCATAAAGCTCTGGGGAGCGTACGGGTTTGAGTTCGCAGGCGCCAGGGGCGCCGACATGGCCGATACGATTCAGGATGTATCATACAACGCCTGGGATATGACGGTCGGGGCGCGATATTACAGCAAATTCCTGAAAAGTCAAGCCCCGGAGCTTGTGACCTCGTTCAAGTTTCGAAGAATAAACTACCAGACCGGCAGGAGGCCGGATTTATTCCGAAGGCATCTATTCTATTACGGCCGCAACGACAACAATTATGATCTCAAATTTGGAACCGCCTGCAGAATGCCATGGGAGCTGCGTCTGGAGTTAGGATATGAATTCGCTCAGAAGAAGGCGGATTTGCCGGACGAATACCCGAGCCTGGTGAGAAATATACCCGAGACGACAGCCCAACTGGAAAGTCGGCTCAACTACAAATCCAATTCCTATACACTCCGAATATCGCGCCAATTTTGATGGCGATGAAGGAGCATTAGGCCGGGTCTCAGATTGAGATCCGGCGCTTTCTGTTTTCAGGCACTGATGGCGAGCAGGATCAGAGCGTCCTGAAGAAAATGGGCTACGATGCAGGGGAAAATGCTCCTTCGGGCGAGATACAGGCCAGCGAACATGATCCCGTAGGTGAAGGTCAGTATGACGCCGGCGGGGCCTTGGTAAAGGTGTCCGAGACCGAACACCAGGGATGAAAGCAAAGCGCCATGCCAATCCCTGCCGGTTAGAATCCTGAAGCGGGAGATGATGAAGCCTCTGAACGTGATTTCCTCCGAAAACGCAGCCCCAAGCGACAGAACAACCCAGAATATTTTTTCGGCGACTGATCTGGGGAGAAGATAGAGGAAATCCTTTTCGGGGACATACCCCGATCTTTGGATGGCGGACCGCAGAACTATGATGACAGTCCAGGCGCCGACAAAGAAAATTACTCCCGAGAGGGCGTTCGACCAGGTAATATCATCTCTCGAAAGGCCAATGTCGGACAGGGCCGCCCGTGTCCTCCATAGCACCAAGAGAATCACCGCCAGTATCAGAAGCTGGACAGTCAACGAAGGCAGATAGACCTGGTTTATCCTGGAAGAGAGATTCGAGGAATCGGCAGAGGAGCCGAGGTTCATGAGTATGCTGAGTGCCGGATACCCGAATAATAACGCGATCAAGAGAGTTTTTTGAGCAGGCGGAAGGTTCCGCCTTGCGGGAGTGTCGAATTCGGGCGCCGGTTCGAGCATGGGTGCTAATATAGATTCGAACACGGCGATAATAAAGCGATTCCATACTCAAACTTTGAATTGAGTTTGGGAGCCAACAACAAAAAACGGCCGGGCTTTCGCCAGACCGTCTTGGTGCTTTTCAGGAGCCGACCTTTGCGCCTATGCGGCCTTATTCCACTACGCCGAGAGCAGTCAGCACTTTCTGCCAGTCGGGGTCTTTTTTGAATTCCAATCTGGTCGAGTAGCTGGCCATATCTTTGAATTTCTCATACGATTTCTTGCAATTTCTCTTGTCGCCGAGGGCGAGATAGGTTTTGGCAAGGTAGGCCTCGGCTTTGGGGTCAGCGAAATTTAGATCCTGGGCCGCGTGGAACGTATTCAAAGCCTCCCGATAATTCTTTATGTTATAGAAGCAATTTCCGAGCTTGTAATAGGCGCTCAGGTTGCGGTTATCAAGCTCTATGACCTTGGAGAAATCGTTGATGGCGCGTTCGTATTGGCCGAGCTCGTAAAGGATGTCGCCCCTGGCCGAGTAGGCACTGAAGGTGTTGGGCTTGATTTCGGCAATGCCGCTGAGAGCCTCGATCTGCGACTGGCTGTCGCCTTTGTAGGAGGCCAACTTGGCGGCCTGCGAAAAGGCGGCGAGAGCATTATCGACCAGGCCCTGGGCTCGGTAGCAGCGGGCTTTGCCCAAAATGGCGCTGATGTCGCGCGGATTCCGTTCCAGGACTTTATCGTAGTTGCGGATGGCTTCACGGTAATTGCCGGCTATTTCGTTTTCATGTGCGATTTCGCCGTATGATTTGCTCTTAGGCTGGCTTGTCTTATCCTCGGAAAGAGTGACCTTAAGGCTGGTAGTCTTGTCTGACTCTATTTTGACAATCCGGGATTCCTCAGCATACCCTGATTTCTTGACAGTCAGGCTGTATGAGCCGGCCGAAAGCTTGTAAGAATTGGAGCCGATACCCACCGGGCTATCGTCGATGAAGACGGAGGCGTTATTGGGCTCGAGGGTGATCTTTAAAATCCCCTTGCCCGTCTTCGAAGGTTCGCTTCTTGCCTGCTGCGGCGCCGGTCTTGTCGGCTCGGCTCTCTGAATGCTTTGATAAACCTGGGGAAGTGCATCTTTTAAGGCGACGGCGGTGGTTTGGTTTTCCACGATGGTGATCTTGTCTTCCATGCGAGTGCCGTCGGTAGCCTGATATTCGACGGTGTAGATGCCGGTCGGCAACTGGTCGAAGACGAAGAATCCGGCCTGATTCGTAGTGGCCGTTTTGTTGAGCTCGCTGATTCTAACAGTTAGACCAGGAATTGGGCGGCCATCGATATTGCCGACGACTATTCCCGCCACCTGGCCAGTGCCCCTGGAGGTGAGGTTGACGATTATGAGGACAGCCAGGAATACGACGGCGGCAGCGATGCCGATGCCGGCATAGAACATGGGACCGCGTCCCGGCGAGCGTTTTACCTCGTAAGCGCGTTCGTTTATGATGACTTCATCGCCGACATTGACTTTGGCGCCGCCGGCGAGCTTCAGCCCGTGCGACGACAAGTGGATTACCCCCTTAGATTGCTTGAGCTCCGAGAGAGTCGGGACTGCGGCGATGGAAGCCGCCTTGCGGGTTTCTACAGGTTCATTGGCGGCCGCTTTAGGGGGCTGCTCCTTCACGGCCTCAACACGGGTGGAGTGATAGGCCGCATGGTTCTGGCCTTGGGCAGATGTTAACGATACGCTTTCCTCCTCCACCGGAGGTTGGCTATCGGAAATGAGATCGGCGTTTGTCTGGACGCTGACATCCTCGGGGCTGGCAGCGGGTTGGTCAGTTTGTGCGGTGATTTTCAGTTTATCTTTGAGGCTTTCAAGGGTGACGGTCGGTTTTGGCCCGGATTCGGATAGCGACAGTTTCACATCCTGATCCCGGTAGAGAGTAAGTTCATCCTCAATTGGCTCCGGCTTGAGTGGCTCGTTGCTCGGCTCCTGAAAGGAGACGGCATCGGGGTTTTCGACGCCCATGACGAAATCCATGGGGTCGGCGACGCCGATTTCAATCTTATCGGGATCGTCGGTCTGGGATGATTGCGGAAAACCTACCTTGGTGGTAGACTCAACCGAATCCAACGAATTGGGTTCCTGAGCCGTGGCAGCTTTCGATTCAGGGTGAAGGGGCTTATTGCATGTTGGGCAAATTGCGGCCCCATCAAAATTAGTTTCCGTACCGCAGTTTTCGCATCTCATCGGTCTAACCTCCGGTCAGGGTTTGAAATTCATTATATTGTATCGGAAGATTTATGGAGGCCTTTAAGGAATTTTGCAGCCCGGGTTCGATTGCGGAAACGCCGCCGGAACATAAGTTTCACGGCACCTGTTGTCTGGGATATGCCCGCAGGGGCCGGGGACGCCGTCAGCCCCGCGGCCCCGGCCGGCCTGACTTACCGGAGCAAGTTAATGGAGCGACGGGGTCACGAAGGCGATTAAGAACTTGACTAATCGCGGTTTCGAGGTATCTTTTTTGGGGACGATTATGGACTTGAAGGCATCTCGCATTTTTCTGCTTTTCCTCCTTATTTTCTTGAAAGACGACCATGGCGCCAGCACGTCCTCATTCGTGGGTGAATGCACCATTGGAGTCTTCTCGGGCCGGGTCACATCGGATGGGCGTCCGATTCTCTGGAAAAATCGGGATGTCACCAATGCAGTTCAGAAATTCTGCTTCTTCCGGCCGCAGGTCATGGGCGGGGAGACGACGCTTGCGTTCGTGGCCAACGCTTATTCGAACGATACGACGCGGGTCTATATGGGATTGAACGCCGCCGGCTTTGGAGTCATGAATTCCAACACCTACAATCTCAATGACGACATGAACAACGGTATCGACGACGGGGCTATCATGCAGATGGCGCTTCAGAGCTGCAGGAGGCTATCCGATTTCGAGAAGATACTCGATGTCACATCGGTTGCCGGGAGGAAGGACTGCTGGAATTTCGGGGCCATAGACGCATTTGGCGACGGGGCCATCTATGAATGTTCCAACCGCAGCTATGTGAAGTATGACGTCAACGATTCCCTGATGGAGGGGGACGGCCTGGTCTTAAGGGCCACTTTCAGTTTTTCCGGGGGCGATAGTCTCGACGGATTTGCCCGATACAAGAGGGCCCAGTATCTGGTCAAGAAGAGGCTGGGTGAGGAGCCAATCGACGCGGGTTTCGTGTTGCAGACGCTGGCCCGCGACCTGGCTAATCCGCTGGCGGACCCCTATCCGTTGCCGTATGACGGTTCTCAGAACGGGCGTCCGGCGGGATTCATTCTGGCGCGCAACGTTACCATAAACAGGGATATTTCCCGGTCGGTGATCGTCATCAGGGGAGTAACGCCGGGGGAAGACCCGGCGTTGGCCACGATTTATGCCATGATCGGACCGGCGGTCCTTTCGGTCGCCTTTCCCATGTGGGTCGGTTCCGAGTGTGTTCCCCCCATGCTTCATGACGGTTCGGAAGTGGCGATGTACGCGGAGGTCATGCGCCGCCGCCCAGTCCTTTATTCGCTGCAAGGTGACGACGACTACCTGAACAGCCGCTACCTTGTGGGCAAGCACGGCGTGGGGCTATATACGTTTACGCTGCCGCTGGAAAACGGGATGCTGAGCTCTGTGGAAGATTACCTTTCCGATTGGCGCCATGAGCCTCCCGGCCGAGAGGTTTTTGCGAATGTCCAGAATGCGCTGGCGGAGACCATTTTTGCAGGCTACCGGCAAATTCCTCTGCGTTTCGACGGCGAAATGGCCCAAGAAGGCGATGAGGGTGCGACCATCGCGAATTTCCCGAACCCGTTTAACAATTCGACCACCATTTCCCTCTCGGGTTTTGGCGGGAATGAGTCGGTGGCGCTCAGCATATATAACATTACCGGGCAGAAGATAAGGGACTTCGAGTCGCCTGCGGGATCTGCGCGTATCGTTACCTGGGATGGTCGCGACGGTTTCGGAAATGCGGTGGCATCCGGCGTATATTTCGCAAGCGCGGTCGGCAAAAGCCGTTCGCTGACAACAAAGATGATATTAATGAAGTAGAGGTCCAAATCCGGGGCCGGTGTCGAGCCGTACGATAAGGGGTTGATTGTTATCGGGCTGAAAAATCCTACAGTAGGGAGGGGGAGCCTATTGGCCGCCGGCGGGGCGGCCCTGGCGATTTTGGCTGTGGCAATCATAGGCGTCGGCCTTTCAACGGGATCTCCGGGAGCGAACACCGATCCCGGTGGCAGATTCGGCGACTGCACGGTGGCGGTTTTCAGCGGCGCCGTTACGGGCGACGGGAGGCCTATCATCTGGAAAAATCGCGATGTGGGCAACCATGACCAGAGGTTTATTTACTATTCTTCATATCAAAGAGACGGCATGACCACTTTTTCCTTCATCGGCGATTGTTATCGTAACGACACGACCAGGATATACATGGGGGCCAACGACCGCGGATTCGCCATAATGAACTCCGATTCATATAATCTCGGCGATTCGCTGTCGCGAGGTCTCGATGACGGCACGCTGATGCGCCTGGCGCTGGAAACGTGCGAGACCCTGGCGGATTTCGAAGCCTTTCTGGATTCCACGAACATTACGGGCAGGCTCGATTGCTGGAATATAGGGTGTCTGGATGCCGGGGGGCTGGCGGCCGTGTATGAATGCGCCAACCACTCATACTGCAAATATGATCCACTTGACCCGGGGGCGCCGACGCCAGGTTACGTGGTCCGGGCAAATTTCTCGTTGAGCGGCCGCAATGAGAACCGCTCGGGGTTGGATCGTTTCGGGAGGGCCAGCAGCTTGATTGCAGTGCGAATCGGCAGCAGCGCCATTGACCCCTATTTCATCACCACAGTGCTGATGCGAGATCTCGGCAACGTTTATGACGATCCGTATCCGCTTCCCTACGATAGGTCACAGCTCAATGGGCCGGAGGGTTATATTTACAACTGGGGCTGCACGATTGCCAACAGATCGACATCGTCGGCGGTGGTGATTCGCGGTGTCAGGCCGGGGGAGAATCCATCGCTGACGACCATATTTGCGATCCTGGGTCCGCCAAGTCTTTCGGTGGCGTTTCCACTCTGGGTCGATTCCAAAGCGGTGCCGCTATGCCTTTCGGACCCGATGGGGCCGCTGGTGCGAGTGCTCTGCCTGGAGCGGAGCAGGCGACTCTACGACAACCCCAACGCCGGACTATTTCTCAACAGCCATTATCTGGTCGACGACGACGACAGCGGCGTATATTCCTACACGTTGCCACTCGAAGCCTGGGGGATGCATGAGGCCGACAGCCTGGTGGAGGTTTGGTCCGCCTCAAGTCCGAACTGGGGCGAGATACAACTGGCGGAGTTCACAATCGGCGAGGAGATATTCAGGGGATTTGAGCTTGAGACCGCTGACTATATCTGGCGGCCGCAGAACGAGTCCGAAGTGCCGGCAAGGATTACTCTGGGCAATTATCCTAACCCTTTCAACGAAGGTACGAATATAGTATATTCGGGGGCCGACCCGCGATACCCGATAACGTTTGAGGTCTACGATTTGTTGGGTCGGGAGGCCGCAAGATTGCAGGGTACAGGAAGCATGGCGGGAACGGTTTACTGGGCGGGCGTGGGTGAAAATGGTAAAGACCTTTCGTCTGGAATCTACTTTTACACTCTTACTAACGGCTCGAGGAGAGTCTCGAGTAAGATGCTCTTAATGAAATAAGGAAGGACGCAGATGATTTTTCGCAGCGTATTCGCTTGCCTGATGACGGCATCAATAGCCGCGGGCGCCGTTGAGTATGATGTCCCTCAAGGGACGATACAAAGGCCGGGGTATGATTACATGACCCCGGATTACGTGAATTCCGTGAATGATGCCGACGACTTTCGGGTTGTTGCAACACGGAACCGCTTCTCGTCGTCGTATGTGAGCCTCAACGATCAGATACCATCGCAGGTAGTGGTAGTCGCCCCGCAGACAGGCGCAAGCGGAGTGGCCTCGGTCAATGATGCGAATATAGAGCTTGCCTCCGGGGAATTCCTGCGTTCCAGCGGCATCATACCCGGAAACTCGGAATTCGAGCTGGTG
>Ga0315289_10007637_pt1 | contig 15735 bp, 15 predicted proteins | sample YL17G11_40_MG_FD_203452 | JGI IMG/M metagenome (GOLD analysis project Ga0315289, IMG submission 203452) | Sediment microbial communities from Yellowstone Lake, YNP, Wyoming, USA - YL17G11_40 | ecosystem: Environmental > Aquatic > Freshwater > Lake > Sediment | place: USA: Wyoming | collected... | reverse complement strand
GTTGCGCGCAACGTCTCTACCTGCAACGCCCCGGCGACCGATCACCTGCATTTTCCCCGTCCTCGGGCATCGGCATTCCAAACAGCGTTTCGAAATTCCGCCGGATCCGCGATGCCAGTTCGCTTTCGGAAACGCCCCGGATCCGCGCGGCGTGCGACCCGGTGACGGCCGTCCATGCGGGACAATTGGGTTTGCCGCGGTGCGGGACCGGCGCAAGGTACGGGGCGTCCGATTCCACGAAGATGCGGTCCGCCGGCGTGAATTTGACCAGATCGTCAAGCGTTGAATCCGGAAAGGTGATGATGCCCGAAAACGAAACGCAGTACCCGGCGTCAAGCACGCGCCGCAATGCCGCCATGCTGCCCGTAAAACAGTGGAACAGCGCCCGGGCGATGCCGTGGGCGCGGCACATGTCCGCGGCGCGTTCCTCGGCCCCGCGCGAATGGATGACGACCGGAAGGTCGAGCTCGCGCGCCAGGTCAAGCTGCTGCGCGAACACCGGTTCCTGCGCCGGCACGGGGGGATAGCGGGGGTTGGATGCGTCGATGCCGCATTCCCCAACGGCGATCACGCGCGGGGCCGCGCACAGCGCGGCGAGCTGGGCGCGCCAGTCGCCGGGAAGGTCGCGAACGTCAAACGGCGAAATGCCCGTTGCGGCGAACAGCGCCGCATGCGTCGGCGCCTGCGCGATAACGGTGCGCGCGGTGGAAAGGTCCGTGGCGGTATTGACAACGGCGGTTATGCCGGACGCCTGCGCCGCGCAAAGCGCGGCGTCAAGGTCGGGCGGCGAATGCTGGTACAGGTGGGCATGGACGTCGATCCACATGGCGATGGCCGGAAACGAGGGGCTACAGGCGTCCTTTGAACACGCTCTGCCATTTTTCAATGGTCCATTTGACGGCCCTGCCGGAGCGGTCGATTTTAAAGATCAGCACGTCCTGATCCGCAAAGCGGGTCATGGCCTTCCCGTTCAGCAGGTAGGCGACCGCGCTGTTGTTGCCGATGTGCACGTTCAGGCTGTCGCGCGCCGCGAACCGGTGCGACTGGCCTTTTTTAAGCGTGTTTTTCCACGAATTACCGTCGGTAAATATTTGCGCCCAGGAAGAATCACCGGCGATCCTGATTTCCAGCAGGACCGGTTCAATGCCTTCCTTGGCCATGGTGACCTCGGCGGCGGACACGGCGCCGGAATCGGGCGGCAGCGCATGGACCGAATCGCCGGCCACGGCGGAGTCGAGTGCGGTATCGGGCGCAACCGCGGGGCGCGGGGCGGCGGTGTCGCGGGCCGCGGCCGGGACCGGCGCTTTTATGGCCGTCGCCGACGGCTTGTTCCAGCCCATGCGGCCCGAAACCAGGCTGATGATCGCCAGGCCCACGATGATGGCGCCCACGATGAGCGGCGTGGTATAGGATTTTTCCGGCTTGACACTGGAAACATCGATCTTGGTGGCCGTCGTCTTCTGATAGGCTTCGGGCGGCACGCCTTTCTCTTCGTAGAAGCGTTTGAGCACCGCTTCGGGATCGAGCATCAGGTATTTGGCGATGGAGCGCACGTAGACGCGCACATACGGGTCCGCGGGAAGCGCGTCGTACTGGTTGGCTTCCAGCGACTTGATGTACCGGGCGTTAAGGCGCAGGTCCTTGGCGATGGTCTCCACGGCGATGCGCTTGGTGACGCGCTCCTTGCGCAGCAGATCGCCCACGGTCTCACGCGCGGCCGGTCCGGGCGCGGGTTGCGCAACCGGCCCGGATGCGGGCGCCGGCGCGGCCGCGGGCCGGGGCGCGGCGTCGGCATTGGCTGACGGCATTGACATTTCGGGCTTTTCGGCCGGTGTATGGCTCGGCGTATCAGGCATTGCCTCGGTCCTTTCGGTTCACATACCGGGTCAGCAGGTCGATAACGGCGCTCACCGGCAGCCCGACCACGTTATAATAGCATCCGTCAATAGACTCCACAAACACCATGGCCGCGCCCTGGATGCCGTAGGCGCCGGCCTTGTCGCGGTGTTCCCCCGCCGACAGATAGGCGTTGATGTCGTCGCGGCCGATCGTGCGGAAGCGGACGATCGTGACGGCAGTTGCGGAAACGGAAAAGCCCTCCTCCGGACAGATGAGCGCCACGCCGGTGTACACCCGGTGCGCCCGGCCGGAAAGCCGCGCCAGCATGCCGATGGCGTCGGCGTCGTCGCGCGGCTTGCCTAACAGCACGTTGTCGCACACGACAATCGTGTCGGCGGCCAGCACCAGCGCCGCGTCGCGGCCCGCGGCCACCACCGAGGCCTTGGCCATGGCCAGGCGTTCAATGGACGCCGGCAGGTCCCCTTCCTGCAGCCATTCTTCTTCCGAGTCAATGTTCGGCGGCACCACCGCAAACGTCAGGCCCATGCGCGTCAGGATCTCTTTGCGCCGCGCCGACTGCGATGCAAGGATAAGCGGCCGGTCGAGATTGCGCCACCAGCTCATGAAAGGTAAAATAACATCCGAAGGAGAAGGGTGCGCGAAAAAAAAACACGACGGCCGTGCCGGCGGAAGGCCGGCACGGCTCGATCTATTTTACGCATTCGAAATTCCCGGGAGCGTTCGCATGTACGAAACCCATCTGTCCGTGGCCATAAACGCCGCCGAGAGCGCGGGCGCGATCGCCGTTTCGCTGTTCGAAAAGGCGCGCGTGTCGCTCAAGGCCGTCAATAACCTGGTGACCGATGCGGACCTTAAGGCCGAGCAGGCCGCCCATGCCGCCATCACCAAGGTCTTTCCCCACGATTCGTTCATCGGTGAAGAAACGCAGCAGAACAAAATCACCGGAGCCGACCGTCTCTGGATCGTGGACCCCATCGACGGCACGGGCAACTATGCCCACGGCGTGCCGCATTTTTCCGTGTCCGTCGCCTACGCCGAACGCGGCGACGTCAAGGCCGGCGTGGTGTACGATCCGTTGCGGCGCGAGATGTATCATTCCGTCAAGGGTGAAGGCGCTTTCCTTAATGATAAGCGCCTGGCCTGTTCGCCGTGCGCGTCGATCGCCGAAGCGCTGGTGGTGACCGGGTTTTACTACGACCGCGCCGTCACCGCGCAGCCCACAATCGACGCGCTGTCGCGTCTTTTCGGCGCGCAGGTGCGCGACGTGCGCCGCACCGGATCCGCGGCGCTCGATTTTGCCTGGGTCGCCTGCGGCCGCTTCGACGCCTACTACGAATACAATCTTTCCGTATGGGACTTTGCCGCGGGCATGCTGCTCGTGCGCGAGGCCGGCGGGAAATGCTTCGACCGTCTGGGTGGGGAACTGCGCCTCGATTCCACCGGCGTGGCGGCGGCGGCGCCCGGCCTGGCCGCGCGGTTCATGGACATCGTCCGGTGGGCGCCGGCCGGTATGGCGATTCAGCAATCGTAAACGTCGACCGGCAAATACCGCTTGCATTTCCCGCATTCAATCGTTATAATGATCAAGTGGCATATCAACCGCCCGGCCGCAGACCCGGCCGGGCGTGACGCGGTATTGGCGCTTGCTTCTCATCCGAACGCTTTCGGGACGCTATGTTCAGCCTCATGCTCATCTCAAAAAACGAACGGGAAAAACAGGTCCTGCGGCAGGCCTTTGAGCAGCAGCAGATCAAAGTGCTGATTTCGGAGCCCGACTATCCCAATTTCCTGAAGGTCATGCAGTACAATCCCGATGCGGCGATCATTGAATTGCCGCGCACCTGCATCGATCAGCTTCACTTTGCCGGGCTCATCAAAAAACACAAGCGCACCAAATCCACGCCGATCCTTGGCTATGGCGAACCCGTGGATGATGAGGTCAAGCGCGGCATTTCCAATAACGGCATACTGCTCTATTTCCATCGGCCGCTGCGTTTTACCACGATCATGAAGGTGCTGCTCGAAATCGCCAAACAGCGCAATAAGACGCTCGGCGTTGCGCCGGTGCAGCAGGCCGAGAAAGACGCGGACCTGCAGAAGATCACGAGCACCGAGACGCTGCCCCAGCAGAAGATCGACCTCATGGTCAAGCATGTCACGAAATTCATGGCGTTTCCCTTTACCGTTGCCAAGGTGATGCACCTTTCGGACTCCGATAAATCGGGCGCAGGCGACCTGGCCAAGGTCATCGAGGCCGACCCGGTGATATCCGCGAGCATCCTCAAAGTGTCCAACACGGTCTTCTTCGCCAGCCTCAACCGGCGCATCAGCTCCATCCGCGACGCGCTGGTGCGCATCGGTTTCAAGGAGACCAAGCGCATCGTCATGAGCTTTGCCGTCATGTCGCTTTTCGGAAAGGACGATAAAAACCTCGGGTTCAACCGTATGGATTTCTGGTACCATTCGCTTTCCACCGGCATCATCGCCGAGCGGCTTGCGCGGCACATGGGCGGCCTTGATTCCGAGGAGGCGTTCCTGGCCGGCCTGCTGCATGATTTCGGCATCATCATCCTCGATGAATTCTTCCCGCAGATCTTTGCCCGGGTGATGGAAAAAACCACGGGCAGCGGCGCGCAGTTTATTGACAAAGAGACGGGAATGCTCGGCATCAACCACAACGACCTGGTCGCGGAGCTCTTCAGGGCATGGAAAATGCCGGAAGCGATCATCGACGGCGTGCTGCTGCAGTATAAAGCGCATGAATTCAAGGAGGCGCTGGACACTCCGGGCAAAAAGATCGCCCTGTGCGTTGCCATGGGCAATACGCTGGCCAAGGCGGCCATGCTGGGCCGGGAGTGCGATTGCTACATTCGGCCCCTCGAAACCTGGATGTTCCAGGCTGTCAAGATGGCCCGCGGGTTCGATAAGGAATTCATGGAAACGATGTATCGCGATGTCGACCTGTACCGCCAATTCCTCAAGCTCGAACAGCAGGAATTCAACAAGCCGAGCACCGACAGCATCGAGACCGAAACAAAGCGCATCGGGCTGTCCAATCTCGCGGCCGACCTGTTCGTGCCGCTGCGCACGTATCTGGAAAAAGAGGGGTTCAGCGTGGCGGACGTCGACCTGACCGGAGATCTTAAGACCTACGATGATAAATTCGACGCCGTGGTGCTCTGGACATCCGAGATTGACGCGAAGACACTCAAGGGCGTTGCCGGCCTTGTGCGCGCGGGCGGCGCCGCCGATCCCTCAAAACCGCCGGAGTTCGTCAAGGTATTCATCGTCGCGCCCGAAGAGTCGCCGATAGGCAAACAACCGGCGTTCGAAAACGTGCCGGTGCTGCACCAGGCCGGCGACCTGCGCCAGATCGAGGCGGCCATTCTGACGGGCGCGGCGGCGCCGGCGGAATCCGCGCCCGAAAAGCCCGCCTGATCCCGCATCCCCCGCGCCGGCCGTTGTATTTTATCCGCATGCGCATGCTGATGTGTTGGACGCTGCTTGCCGGCTCGATTGCCGCGAACGCAACCGACTCGTGCCAGTGCGCCGTCGCCCGGCTGCACTACGGCGGCGGGGGCGACTGGTACGCCAATCCGTCGTCGCTGCCCAACCTGGCGGCGGCGGTGCGGCAGCGCACCAGGGTACCGCTGTGCGATTCCGTGGCGGTCACGGCGGTCATGGACGAGCAGTTCTTCCGTTATCCGCTTGTCTATATGACCGGCCATGGCGACGTGCACTTTACGGCGCAGGAACGCGTGCGCCTGCGCGCGTTTTTCGCCGCCGGCGGCTTTCTGTGGGCCGACGACAACTACGGCCTGGACGAATCGTTCCGGCGCGAAATGCGCGCTCTTTTTCCCGATAATCCTCTCGCCGACGTGCCGCGCGACCACCCGATATTTAAAAGCGTCTATGCGCTGCCGGGTGTGCCCAAGATCCACATGCACGATGGAAAGCCGGCGCAGGGTCTTGGCGTGTTTGTCAAGGGCCGGCTGGTCCTTTTCTATACGTACAGCGCCGATATCGGCGACGGCATGGAGGACCCGGCGGTGCATAACGACGGCCCGGAACTCCATGAGGCGGCGCTCAAAATGGGCGTGAATATCGCGGCCTGGTTTTTTAATCCGCACTAGCGCATTATGAACCATCCAACCGGCGCGGGCCTATACTCATTTGTCAAAAACGCGCGCGCCCGGTGGCTCGCGCGCCGGGTGATCGACCGGGCCGCGCCCGCGATCGCCACGGCCGCCGCGTCCATGGCGCTGTGCCAGATCGCCTTCGCGATCTTCCCATGGACCGGCTTGATCGCAACGGCCGAGGCCGCGCTCGCCGCCGGCTGCATTGCCGCGATCGCGGGCGCGGTCCGGACCTTCGCGCGCCGTCCCACGTTGTTTGCGACCGCGCGGCTCATCGAACGGCACAATCCCGGGCTGCGGCCGTCGCTCTCCGCGGCGATTGACCTGGCGCGATCTGCGCCGTCGACGCCGGGGCCGCTTGCGGCCGCGGCGATCCGGCAGGCGGCGTCCGCCGCCCCCCGGTTTCGCGCTGATATTGGAAAAATCGATGGGCGCCGCCTCGTCGCGGCCTGCGCGGCCCTGTGCGCATCGTCGGCAATTCTCCTGTGCGTCAACCCGCGCCTGGCCGACTACCGGGCGCTGCCTTTTGCCGGCGCCGCGCGCAGGTCGGCCGATATCACGCCCGGCAGCATCGCCGTGCCCCAGAACGCCCGGGTGGACCTGCGCTGCACGCCCCGGGGCGCGGCATTTCCCTCCTGCGAACTTGTCATGCAAAGACCCGACGACGGCGGCGTATCGCGCCGGTTGCTCCGCCTTGACTCGGCGGGATCGTTTGCGTTTCGCATCGATTCGGCGCGCGTATCGTTCGCGTATTCATTCGTGCTGGGCGGGCATGCGGTGAACGCCGATACGGTCACGGTGGTGCCGCCGCCCGCGGTGCGCGAACTGTCGCTGTCGCTTTCGCCGCCCGCCTATACCGGCCGCGCGGCGGGGGTGTTGCCCGAAGGTCAAGGCAGCTTTTCGGCCTATGCCGGCACGCGCGTTGACGTGCGCCTGGCTTCCGTTTGGCCGCTTGCGCGCGCGCGCCTCTGTTTTGTCGCGGGTGATTCCGTGGAGTTGCGCACCAACGGTCCGTCGGCGCGCGGTTCCTTCCGTATCGGGGCCCGGCGGTCCGGCGCGTATACGTTCCGATTGGTTGACGCGCTGGGACAAAAGGGCGGTTCCCTGCCGTCATATTACGCGGACCTGGCGCCGGACGAACCGCCGGTGGTGCGGATTGTCAAGCCGTCGGGCGGAAAACCGCTTGAGCCGGCGCAGGTGGAAACGCTGCAGGTGGAGGCCGTCGACGATCTGGGTCTGCGCGATGTCTCGCTGTACTATCGCACGGCGGGCCGGGACGATGCGCCCGGGCTTCGAAAACTGTATGATGGCGGGCGCACCAGCGCCGGCATGGCGCTTCTCTGGGACCTTGCGCCCCTGGGAATGTATCCCGGAGACACAACGTACTTCTGGGCGCTGGCGCGCGACGCGGCCGGACAGACGGGGACAAGCGACACCCTCTGGTTCCGCGTGCCGTCGTTTGAGGAGATCCACCGCCGTATTGCCGGGCAGGAGGAGGGCGCGCGGCAATCGCTCGAAAACACGCGTGCGGGCCAGGCGACCGTTGAGGAACAGCTGTCCGGTATTGTCAAATCGGCGAAAAAAAACGGCGATCTGTCGTGGGAGGACAAGCGGATCGTCCAGGACATCGCCGATCAGATGCGCGCGCAGCGCGACTCGCTTTCGCACGCCGCCGACGCCCTGAGGCAGGCCGTGGAGCGGCTGCGGCAGCAGGGCAATCTCGACCGCGCGCTGCTTGATAAAATGGAAGAGGTGCGCAGGGCCGTGGAAGACTTGGTGCGCGCCTACGGCGACAGCCTGCTGTTCGAGCCGCCCAAGCCCGACGAACGCGTGGCATGGAACGATCTGCGCGATGCGCTTTCGGCCGCCGAACGCATGCTGCCCGATCTGCGCGAGCGGCTTGACAACACGCTGCGGTATCTTTCGATGCTCAAGCGCGACCGCGAGCTGTCGCTTTTTGCGGCGCGGGCGCAGGACCTTGCCGCGCGCCAGGCGGCGCTGGCCGATTCGGCCCGCGCGGGCCGGCCCGCGGACCGTTCGCAGCGCGATGCAACGGCCGAAGAGCGCGCGCTTGCCGACGATCTTCGCGCCGCGACGAATGGTGACGACCCGCTGGCGGATACTTCGGCGCTGCCTTCGTTATCACCGGTCGATTCGCTTTCGCGCGCCATGCAGGAGTCCGCGCAGGGCCCTTCCGCCGGGCAGATGCAGGCCATGAGCGGCCATTTATCGTCGCTGTCCGAAGAGCTGCGCTCGCAGCTTTCCACGGCGCAAATGGCGCGCATGGAACAGGAGCGGCGGCGGCTCATGGACCTTTCCACCGATGCCGTGGGCCTGTCGCAGTGGCAGCACGAACTCCGTTCGTCTATTGACAAATCAGATGGCCGGAACGCGCAGGAGCGCGCCGCGGCGCTCGGGGCCGCCCAGCAGGCGCTGCGCGGGGCGCTCGCGAAAAGCCTGGCGCGCCTCGACAGCCTTTCGGCAACACCGCCGCCGGCGCGCGAGCAGGTGGCGCAGGCGTTCCATGGCGCCGCGCGGGCCATGGACTCGGCGCTTGCCATGCTCGGACGGTCGCAGGCGGGTTTTCCGCGGCTTTTCGGCCAGGCCGAAAACCGGCTGAGCGGCGCGGCCCAGTCGTTGCTTGACATCATGGCCGATATGGACGCGCAGCAGCAGGGACAGGGCCAGGGCGGCATGATGGGAGGGCTGCGCAGGCTTTCGGGCCGCCAGGCCATGGTCAACGCCATGACCGGCGAAATGCTGCGGCGGATGCTCGGCGGACAACCGGAAAAGGGCGTCCCCAACCCGGAGGAAGGCGGCGGCGACGGCGCCGGAGAAGCGCGCGCGGCGTCGCAGCAGGCGCAGGAGGAGATCGGCCGCAAATTGCGCGAGCTTGCCGACCGCTACGGCCGGGAATCCGGCGGCGACATGGAGAGCCGCGTGCGCGAGCTCGAGCAGGAGGCGCGGCGCCTGGCCGACGCGCTGCGCCGGCCGTCGCCTGATGTCAAGGACCGGCAGGACCGGTTCCTCACGCGCCTCTTGCAGGCCGCGCTTTCCATGCATAAACAGGACGAGGGAAAAGAGGAGAGGAAGTCCGCGTCGGCGCCCGACGTGCGGCTCTACGAATCCGCGCCCGACCGCGCCGCGCTGCGCAAGGGCGCCGACGCTTTGTATCGCGCCCGTCAAGATGCTCTCAGGGGAAATTACCCCGAATCCTACCGCCCGGCCGTGCAGGCCTATTTCGATTCGCTTGCGGCCGCGGCCCTTAGGTGATGTGGCGCCGCCCGGATAGCGGTATGTATTTTATGTGCCGGATTTCACAATAATCCGGCGTTCCACGCCGCCCACAGGCGCATGAATAAAAAGCCCGATACCGCCGTCCGTTCCGGTTTGCGGCAGGCCGTCTGCAAAAACGAGGTCGTGCGGCTGTCGCAATACCGCGCCGCGCTCCGCCGGTTCAAGGGGCTGGGCTTTTCGAAAATCTATTCCAATTTTCTCGGTGAAGCGGTGGGGGTGACCAGCGCGCAGGTGCGCAAGGATTTCTCCCATTTCAAAATCAGCGGAAACAAGCGTGGCGGGTATGCGATCGACGCGGTGATGCAAACCATGGACGGTCTTTTCCGCAAAGAGCGGGCGCAGAAAGTCGTGCTTGTCGGCGCCGGCAATATCGGCAAGGCGCTCCTTAATTACCGGGGTTTTCAGAAGGAAAACATCACCATCGTCGCGGCCTTTGATATAGATCCGGCAAAATGTTCAAAGAACGGCGCCTGCCCGGTCCTGCCGGTATCGGCGCTCAAGGAATATGTGCAGGCGCATGGGGTAAGAATCGGGATCCTTGCCGTGCCGGAGATTACGGCGCAGCAGATCCTGGATGAGATGATAGCCGCCGGCATTAAGGGCGTCATGAATTTCGCGCCGTGCAATCTGCGGTATCCCGAAGACCGCGTTACGGTGGCTAATGTCAACCTTGTGCAGGAGTTGGAATACCTGGCGTTCGCGGTGGACCAGGGGCGGAAAACCGGGTAGGAGAAGCGACTTGCATTATATTGTGCAAAATGTAACAATAACGTATATTATTCGTCTTTTATGACCGGCGGTTTTCCAGGGGACGGTTTGCTATGCGGTACATGCTAGGCAGGGCCCATACGCTTGATGCGTTTCTCGCGGCGCTGTGTACCGGCAGAACGGTTTTCGCGCTCCAGAAGTCGCCGGCCGGCTATCGGCTTGTCAACGCAGCCGCATGGGAAGCCGGGCGCCACGTGGTGGGGGATTTCCGGCCCTGCGAGCCGCTCAAGTCGCTGGTCTTCAGGCCGCGGGAGGCGTTCGGCGCCCTGCTGGAGGATTCAAAGGCCCCGGCCATGGGCAAACGCATCGTCATCGGCGCTAAAAACTGCGATGTTTCCGCGCTGCAGATCCATGATTTCGTATTCCTGCAAAACGAACCGGCCGACCCCTATTATAAAGAAGCGCGCGACAATACTCTGCTGGTTTCCGCCGATTGCGCCAATCCCTGCGACGTCTGCTTCTGCACGGCAGTGGGCGAACAGCCGTATCCTCAAAAAGGCTTTGATATCAATCTGTCGGTGCTGTCCCAGGGTTGTCTGATCGAGACCGGCAGCGCGCAAGGGGATGCGGCGGTCGCGGCAATTCCAAAAATGCTGGGACCCGCGTCTGATACACTAGTCAAGGAGCGGGACGCGCAAAGGGAGGCCGTCACAAAACGCGTGGCCGACCAGGCGACGCGCAAGGGTCTTAAATCAGGCATGGATTTCCGCAAAGCCGTCAAAGCAACAGGCGAAAACGCGTTATGGGAGGCATTCGCGCGCGATTGCGTGGAGTGCGGGGCCTGCAATTTCACCTGCTGCACGTGTCATTGCTTTTTGTTGGCGGATGGTTTTGACGCACAGAAAAAAGCGTCCCGCGTGCGCAACTGGGACGCATGCCTTTATTTGAATTTTGCGCGCGTTGCCGGCGGAGCAAATCCCCGCAAGCACCGCGCCGAACGTTTGTATAATCGCTTTGAAAAAAAGTTCGTCTTTTTCCCGGAAGTGCTGAAGACCTACGCATGCGACGGATGCGGCCGTTGTGCGGAAGCGTGCACCGGGAAGATTGACATTCGCGACGTTCTGAAAAAGGCCGTTGATGCAGCAGAATCCGTATAAAGCCGTTCCGGCGATCGTCGAGGCGGTCGTTGACGAAACGTCAAACATCAAGACGCTGACCTTCAGGCCCCGGGAGCCCATTCCCTTCAGGGCCGGGCAGTTCGTGGAACTGTCGGTCCCCGGCTATGGCGAAGCGCCCTTTACGCCGTCATCGTCGCCCAAAGTCCTGGAACGGTTCGATATCACGATCATGAAGGCCGGGACCTTGACGGAACGGATCCATCAGCTCAAGCCCGGCGCCGAAGTCGGCATCCGGGGCCCCATGGGAAAAGAGTATCCCCTCACGCGCTATCACGGCAAAGAGGTGCTGGTACTGGGCGGCGGCGTGGGGCTGGCCCCGCTGCGCGCGCTGCTCTTCGCGCTGTTCGAGGACATGGACAAGTATAAGAAAATTATCCTCCGCTACGGCGCGCGCACGCCCAACGATATCGTCTATAAAAGCGCCGTGACCGCCGGCTGGGGAAAAGGCCCCGCGCTCGATGTGCTGATCAGCGTTGACAAAGGCGACGATACCTGGAAGGGCCCCGTGGGAGTGGTGACCACCATTCTCGATCCATCCAGGCTCAAGGTCGATGTGAAGAACAGCGTGGCCGTGGTATGCGGTCCGCCCATCATGATGAAGTTCGGCACGCTCAAACTCCTGGAACTCGGCTATGCGCATGATACCATATATTTATCCATGGAAAAGAACATGAGCTGCGGCATCGGCAAATGCGGGCATTGCCGGCTGGGTCCCTATTACGCCTGCAAAGACGGCCCGGTGTTTACGTACGAAGCCATTAAAAACGAATCGAAGATCTGGGATTGACGGCATGGCCAAACGGCTGTTTATCGATACCGTGAAATGCGACCAGTGCGAAACCTGCGGCGTGACCTGCGGGTATCTCTATCAGCCCGGCGTGGACGACCACGGGCTGGTGGCGCTGCGGGAGCTCATTTCGTATGCGATCGTCTGCCGGCGCTGCGAAAACCCCTCATGCGTCGCGGCGTGCAAATTCGAAGCGCTCGAACGGCAGGACGACGGGGTGCTCAAGCGCCACAACATGCGGTGCGTGAGCTGCAAGTGCTGCAGCCATGCCTGCCCGTTCGGCACGATCTATCCGGAGCTCATCCCGTTTTACGCGGTGCGGTGCGATTATTGCGCGGCAAAGCTGCAAAGCGGCGAGATCTCCTGCGTATCAAGCTGTCCCCGGGGGGCTCTTGAGTTCCGCGAAGTCGAGGAGAATGAAAAAGAGGGTGTTTTCCTCGTCAACGACTATCTGGCGGCAAAAGCGCCGAAATGGAAAAAGGACGCGGTGTAGGTGATGGATTATCTCGCGACAATCGTTCAGCTGGTCCTCTTCCCCGGCCTGGTCTTCACGGCCGTGGCCGGGCTTGTCACCACTTGGATCGACCGCAAGGTCACGGCGCGGGTGCAGATGCGCGTGGGGCCTCCGTTTTTGCAGCCGTTCTACGATATCGCCAAATATCTGATAAAGGAAACCACCGTACCCGCGGGCAGCACCCGATGGGTGTTTCTGCTGGCGCCGCTCGTGGGGTTCGCCGGAGTTCTCCTTGCGTCAATGATCATCTGGAACGCGCTGCTTTTTCCGCACAAAGCGTTCGTGGGCGACCTCATCGTGGTCCTGTACCTGCTGACCATGCCGTCGCTTTCGGTCATCCTCGGCGCGTTCGCATCGCGCAATCCGGTCGCCTCCCTGGGCGGCAGCCGGGAGATGAAGCTCGTGATGGCGTATGAGCTGCCGTTCGTGCTGGCGATACTCGTGCCGGTCATCAAGGCCCACAGCATCGGCCTGGGTCAGCTTGCAACCACCTGGTCGAGCTACCTGGCGCCGTCGGGCGTGCTCGCCGCGATCGTGGCGATTGTCTGCATGCAGGCCAAACTCACCCTGGTGCCGTTCGACCAGGCCGAGGCCGAAACCGAGCTGGCCGGCGGCGCCTGCCTTGAATATTCCGGCCCGCCCCTTGGGATATTCAAATTGACACGCGCGATGATGCAGTTCGTGGTGCCCATGTTCCTGATCACCGTGTTCTTCGGCGGCCTGAATATCGGCGAAGGCGGCATCAAAATCGGCTACGGCATCCTGAAATATATCGTCTTGACGGTGATTATCGTGCTCATCCGCAACACGGCCCCGCGACTGCGCATCGACCAGGCGGTCCGGTTTTTCTGGGGGCCCGTGAGCGCGGCGGCGATGATCGCGGTCGTTTTTGCGCTTCTCGGATGGTAATGGAGTCCGGCAATCATGAGTTATGTCATTAACGCACTGACAAAATCCCTGAACGTCTTCCATCTCGCGGGAAGTCCGTGCAACAACTGCGATATCGAGATACTCGACGCGCTCACGCCGAAGTATGATCTGGAGCGATTCGGGATCGTTCTGGTGGGCAGCGTGCGGCATGCGGACGTTCTTCTCCTTTCGGGCGCATTCAACCGCAAGGCCACGATTCGCGCAAAGACGGTGTACGAGCAGGCGCCCAAGCCGGTCGTGGTGATCGCGATCGGCAACTGCGCGATCACGGGCAATATTTTTCGCGATTCGTATAACCTCGATCCGCCGATCGGCAAGCACATTCCGGTGGACGCGTACATTCCCGGATGTCCTCCCAAGCCCGAGGCGATGATATCGGCGGTTGTCAAGTTGATCGCGAAGTTGAAAGGAACAAAGGCGTGAGAATCCCCGCACAAGAGCAGGTGCTTCCCGTGCTGCGGGAGAAGCTGGGCGGCCGGTTGCTGGACGCAACGGTCAAGTCGCCCGTCCGGATTTTCCTGCTGGTGTCGGCCGCGGACATCATGGAGGTGAGCCGCGTCATTTTCCGCGACCTTGAGGCGCGGCTGCAGACCGCCACGGCCACCGACGCGCCCGACGCCTTCGAAATCCTCTATCACTGGGCGTTCGATTATATCGGCTGCGTGGTGTCGGTGCGGGTGAAACTTGACAAACAGAAGCCGGAGATCGACTCCATCGCGCCCCTGTGCCGCGGCGCCGAATGGATCGAGCGGGAGATGTGGGAGCTCATGGGCATCGCATTCAGGGGCCATCCCGACCTCCGCCATCTGCTGCTCATGGACGATTGGCCCGCGGGAAAGTTCCCGCTGCGCCGGGATTTCAAAGGACTGAACGCATAATGCCAAAGAAAACCATCATACCCATCGGCCCGTGCCATCCGCTGCAGGAGGAGCCTGAGTTCTTCAAGCTCCATGTGGACGGCGAAAAGGTCATTGGTATCGACATAGAGCTCGGGTACAACCACCGCGGCATGGAGAAAATCTCCGAGGGCAAGACGTTCGAGCAGACGGTGTTCCTCGTGGAGCGCATCTGCGGCATCTGTTCCACCTCGCACCCCATCGCGTGCGTGCAGGCGGTCGAGAATTGCGGCGATATTCCCGTGCCGCCGCGCGCTCTGTACATCCGATCGATCATCGGCGAAATGGAGCGGCTGCACTCGCACCTGCTGTGGCTTGGACTCGCCGGCCACTTTCTCGGTTTCAATACCTTGTGGATGTGGGTGTGGCGCTACCGCGAAGATCTGCTGAACATGTTCGAATACATCACGGGCAACCGCAACCATTACTCCATGATGAAGCCCGGCGGCGTGCGGCGCGACATCAAAAACGAAGATGTTCCCGCACTTGTCAAGACGATCGCGGGGCTGCGCAAACCGCTCGATCTTTTCCGCGCCGTGGTGATGGAAGACCCGCTCTTGCAGGCGCGCACGAAAGGCGTGGGGTGCTTGACAAAGCAGGATGTCATCGATTTCTGCGCCGTGGGGCCGGTGGCGCGCTCGTCGGGCCTTGATATCGACGTGCGGCGCGACCATCCGCACGCGGCCTACGGCATGGTCGATTTCAAAGTGATCACCACCAAAAACGGCGACGTGTTCGACAAGGTGGTGGTGCGCATCCTCGAAATGTTCGAATCGATTTCGATCATCGAGCAGTGCTGCAAAGCGCTTCCGTCAACGCCGGGCCCCGTCGATTCGAACCCCAAAGAGGTGGTCCCCGGCGAAGGCATCGGCCATTACGAGGCGCCGCGGGGCGAGGTGATCCATTATATCCGCAGCGACGGCACCAACCGGCCGGCGCGCCACAAGGTCCGCGCGCCCAGCTATGTCAACGTGGCCACTAATGCTAAAGCCGTGCTGGGCCAGTACATCGCCGACGCGACCATCATTCTGGGCGCGGTCGATCCGTGCTACTGCTGCACCGAACGCATGGCGGCCATCGACGCGGGAACGGGCGCGAAGCTGCTTGACGCAAAAGAACTGTTGCGATTATCGCGGCAAAAGACCGAGGATCTGAAACGGCAGATGGGGGTCGAGGGGCCAAAGCTTGACATGGGAGCGTTCGCATGATCGAAATGCTGTTCGAGCCGCTGGTCATGCCCGTTGCGCTGCCCCTGATCGCGGGCGCGCTCTGCCTTGCGCTGCGCGGGAAGCTGTCGGGCATCACGCCGTGGATTTCGCTTCTGGCAAGCGCCGCGACCGTGGCGCTGATCTGGCCGCTGTTTACGGCAAAGCAGGGGTTGTTTGATGTTTGGCCCATCAGCCTTTCGGTGGATGTCCTGAGCGGACTG